>Ga0209614_1000790_pt1 | contig 26548 bp, 22 predicted proteins | sample BlaSprsedimmetaG_FD_185484 | JGI IMG/M metagenome (GOLD analysis project Ga0209614, IMG submission 185484) | Hot spring sediment bacterial and archeal communities from California, USA to study Microbial Dark Matter (Phase II) - Blank Spring... ... | reverse complement strand
TTTATCGGCGAATGGAACACACGCATGGAATTCCCTGAATTTCTGGCAGGTTTGGAGCGCTGGATGAAAAATGCCGAGGAGAACGCTGCCGAACTCACCGAAGCTTTTTTAACTGTGGAAACCACCAGCGGACTGCTGTTTAACCTGTTTATGATTGCCGTTTTACCGGCCATTGGCGAAGAGTTGCTGTTCCGTGGAGTCATTCAGCGCATTTTTACCAACTGGACCCGTAGCCACCACTGGGGCATCTGGATTTCAGCCATTTTGTTCAGCGCCCTGCACATTCAGTTTTACGGGTTTGTACCACGCATGCTACTGGGTGTTTTGTTTGGATACCTGCTGGTTTGGAGCGGTTCCATGTGGCTGCCCATTGTGGCCCACTTTTTCAACAACGGTTTTGCGGTAGTGGCCATGTATCTCATCGATAAAAATGTATTAAACCCTGGGGTGGAAGAAATCGGCGCAACATCCAATAGTTATTATGCAGCCTTTCTCAGCCTGGCTTTGGTTTTCCTGCTGATGTTCCTGATAAAGAAAGAGAACAAAGGAAATGAACTGCAACCTGCTGAAATTTCTTCAGAATAGCCTGTTCTATAATTACTGTACCAAAACCTTTTGTGTTTCCTGTTTTTCAGGGGTGGTTAGTAGCACAACATACAACCCGCGGGGCATTCCGTTCAGGTTAATCTGAAAAAGCTGTTCGTTAAAAAGAATTTGTTTCATTTTTATTCCCGAAGCATTGAAAACTTCAATTTGATAATCATTACCTGCTGCAAATTCTTTCAATGCGATGTTTAAAATTCCCTCGTTGTTGGGGTTCGGATAAGCCACAAACATTTTTTCACCTGAATCAGGAATTTCGATGACCGACTGGGTAGTTCTTTTTTGCCAGGCAAAATCTTTGATTCTGCCATTATTAATCTTAGCCCAGCCATAAATAGTGTCCTGTTCTGATATTTTCCGGAATCCTAAATATCCATCACGCCATTCTGTAAACTCGCCGTAAACAGGTCCAACTTCAAAATCGGTTTGAATATATCTCAATGTTAAAGGATTTGATGACCAATTGAAGTTTTCGTAAACCGGAGTATTTTTCGTTAAATTTTTTGCCAGATTTTGTTCCGAAAAAATCACTTCCATATTTTCCTGAGGATGTGCCACAATATTAAATCTCCGGTGATTGGTATCTGTAACATCCAATCCGCTGATAACCAAATCGTTTTTACCGTCATTTTCTATATCCAGAAAACAGGAATCACTGGTAATAACCAGATTTCCATCGTTGAATGCAATATTTTTACCTGTTGATTGGCCTGCATAAAGGTAATTTGGGACACTCAGTGCAAAAACATTCGATGGTTCGGACAACGACGCGATATTGGCATTTTCCTGGTCGGGAACGGAACAAATAAATGCATTGTACTTTTGCTTCTGCTCTATAGGGTCGCCGAAAATATCCGTCATTTCAATGTTTTGAATCGTATAAACCGAATCCCCATTGGGCTGAACAACATAAAAGTTCCCTTCGGCCACTTCAGCAGCCTTTCCCATGTTAAAAGCTGCGGCAGAATCGTGTGGCAGAATTAATATCCGGTATTCTTTCACAAATTCTTCCTTTTCGCTTTTGGAAAAAACCACCTGAATATCGGTGCTGTTTTTATTATCAGCCACATCAAAAACAACCGGGGCATTTACCGGAGGCAATTCTGTATTCAAAATAAATGATTGGGTAAATGTAAAAGCATGCGGAAAGGAATCGGTGTTATTGGAAACGGAAAGCAGGCAAATCCGGTAGTTTTCTCCTAGTTTGATTCCTTCATTGTCAAGGTCAAGCAAACTGTCGTTCAAATTAAAACTGTAAGAATAATCTCTGGGAGCACAATTCTGATAATTTACGGTTGGGGCCTCAAGTAATCCTTCAATGGTAATTTCACCGGCTTTGCTTGCTTTTACCACAAAAACCCTGTATTCCTGAACAAAAGCATCGAACCATGAAGGGTAAAACCATACATGTATGTCACTCCAGGCATTGTTGTAGTTTTCGATGGTAACCGGCCCGGCAACAGGTGCGATAGTGGTAATTCCCTCACCAGCTTTAATTGGCACACCGGAAATTAGCTGAACAGCAGCATCTCTGGAAAAATTCATGTACAGGTATTTGGTATCAAATCTTACCCAGCCATACTTGTACCCATCATTATTCTTCAATCTGATACCTAAAAAATAATCGCCCTCAACATACCAGGCATCCGGCTTTTTGTAATAACTTTCTGCAATGGTTTCCTTATCGGCACTCCAAATCAAATTGTTGCCAATGGTATCTCCAAATTCGAAATACTGAACATACCAATCTTTATCATAACTGGTAACTTCAACCTCTTCGATTGCTACTTCAGCACCATTTAATGGTGTAACACTAACCCAGGAAACGGTTATATCGTAATATACCTCCCATTCATATTCAAATTTGAAATCTTCTTTTCCGTCGCCATCCAGGTCGTAATTTGTATCAGAAAAATGCTTTACCTGCGTAAAAGCATTGAAATGAATTGCAATCAGCAGTAAAAATAATATTGGCCGGAATAACATGATTCAAGATTTTGGACTAAAGGTACAAACTTCTGATAATCAAAAAAAATCTTTTGCTTTTTTAATGCCTTTCATTACTTAAACGCCCTGAACGAATGTGGCTTGATTTTCACCTCAAACACTTTGGCATCTTCGCCCATCTTGCGGTTTCTGAAAACGGGAGCTTCGCGCAAAGTTCCCTCAATTTTTTCCTCCGAAGCAATATCGGTTATTTCAGTAGCATTTCTATCCAGCAGAACACTTATTGTAACTTCTTCATCCAGAAATGAATGTACCACAAACGAGTTGTTGTCGTAAACAAACAGGCTCACTTCTCCCGGGCCTTCCAGCTTCACGCTTAAATGCCCCGCAACGATTTGGCGCAGGCGGTTCAGTACCGGCGCAGGCAACCGGTACAAATCGATGAAATTATCGGGGATGGTCCACACAAAAAATTTCCCTTTGGAGTAATCGGCCGAATGCAGAATAGGCCAGCCATTAGTATCGTCGAGCGTGGAAATGATTTCCCACGAATCGTTCGTCAGGTAATGCGTCTGCGGAATCAGCATCTCCTTTGCAGAAAAAGAGGATGGTCCCCAACCGGCTGCAAACTCCCTCACACTGGCTTTCCTGTCGGTTATGCGCAATTCTGCAATGTGTTCAATGCCTTTGCCCTGCATGGCTTTGTAAAACCCTGATGTGACCACCACATTGCCGCCGCGGGCAAGCTGGGCTTTTATTTTACCCACAATTTCCGGGTCGAATGAGGCCGTTTCGGTAAGCAGTACCACCGGCTCATTTTCGGGGAATTCAGGGACAATGTCGATGGGAATGCCAATCATCCCGAAATAGTTTTGCAGAAAATCTTCGCCTACGGAATGAAAAGGTTTGTAGCTTTTCACACCCACGGGATTTCCCAGTTCGCCCAGCACTTCATCCACAATTTCGAGAGAATAACCGGCAGCGCGGGCCATTTTGGTCGGAGTAAACAAGCTGCCGTCTTCCTGTTTAACCGGCTTTTTCATTTCGTCGAAATCGAAAATTCCCTGCCACTGCGGACGCAGGTTTTCACGCAGCGGGTAATTCATTTGCCGGATGTCGAACAGCGTAATTTCAGGCGCTTTGGCAAACAGTGTGAGCCACAGTTGCTCGGCATAGCGGTCCATGTAGCGCAGACCGCCGGTATCCACCCAGCCACCGCGGTTTTCACCGGGTTTCAGGTTTTCGAAATACCTGAAAATGGCATAACCCAGGTACTGCTGGAGGTGCTGGTTTCCGGAGCGGTCGCGGGTTTCGGTGCCGGTGTACAGGCCGTCGAACAAAGCTGGTTCTTCTTCCAGATTAAATCCCAGTCCCTGAAAATGCTCGTACCAGTTGGGGTACTTAATCACCACTTCGGTATTGGGGTTCACCGCTTTTGACGGGTTGATAACCAAATCGACGGCTGCATTTTTCATCAGCTCCAGCCGGTAATCCGTCCAGCTTTTTTCGCCTTTGGCTGCGATGCACAAATCGCATTTGCAACTGGTGAAAAAGAAATCGTCGAGAATAAACTCGTCGAAATGTTTTGCGGTATGTTCGGCAATTTCCTGCACCTTTTGCCGGTGTTCCGGATTAGTATAACAAAAGGTTTCAAAGTTGTTGCTTTCGTCGATGGTGTAAGTGATTCCACCACCCACTTTTATCCCTTTTTCGAGGAAGAAATTTTTGGCAAACTCCAGGGTTTCATCGCTCACAATCAGCAAGTCGCGGTGGGTTTCCAGGTAAATTTTGTCCACATGCACCTGTTTCGAGAGTGTATCCCAAACCGATTCCAGCCAGTCCGGCTGACCCATTTTTTCCACTTCGTAGGCACGGCAGTAAACGGCCGTTTTAAAGTTGGTGTAGGCCTGTGCAAAAACACTAACATTTAAAAGAATGAGCACAGTAGCGATTAGCAAATGATAAGGTTTTTTCATGGTTTACTATTTTGGTTTGATTGATATTAAAATCTCCCCCGGCTTAAACCGGGGGCTGAATTTCTATAACTTTTTAAAGCGAACGGCCATGCCGCCACCTTCTGCCAACCGGATGGGCAAAACCGTATTACTGGTTACTTCCATGGTTGAAATTTCCACCTTTTCAGGATTATTCAGGTACGAAATTCCCGGCGCATCGGCATAAATCTGCGCTTCATAGGTTGCGCCATCTTCCAGAAATACCAGTTCAACCTCCAGTTCACGTGCCTTTTCGTTGGTTGTACTGCCAAGATACCAGTCGTCGCTGTGACGGTCTTTTCGCACGGTAGTGATGTACTCTCCAATTTCGCCGTTCAGCACTTTGGTGTCTTCCCAGTCAACCGGCACATCCTGCAAAAATTGAAACGCCGGGTTCCCCACGTAATACTCGGGCAGGTCGGCCAGCATTTGGATGGGCGAATAGATGGTCACGTAATAGGCCAGTTGTTTGGCCAGCGTGGTATGCACCCGTCTTCCCTCATAACCCTGGGTTACCTGCACATCAAAAATACCCGGGGTAAAATCGAACGGACCGGACAACATGCGGGTAAATGGCAGAATAACACCGTGTTCAGGCGGATTTCCTTCGCTCCAGGCATCGTATTCCATGCCTCGTGCGCCTTCGCGCGAAAGCATGTGCGGATAAGTTCGGCGTTCGCCGGTATCTTTAATGGGCTCGTGAAAGTTAATAGCCAGTTGATATTGAGCAGCTTTTTCCACTACAGACCGGTAGTAATTTACGCCAAACTGCCCGTGGTGCCACTCTTTCATATTAAGCATAGAACCCACCTGCCCGATTTTGATGTCGTTAATTCCATTCTCCCGGTACAAAGCAAATCCATCGTCAATCTGCTCCAGGTAATTAATGAGGTTTGAGCCGGTTTCGTGGTACCCGATGATTTTTACCCCTTTTGAATCGGCATAGCGCGCCACTTCTTCCAAATCGAAATCGGGGGTGCTTTCGGTAAAACTGAACATGTGCATGGCATTTTCGTACCAGGCCGGTGTCCAGCCTTTGTTCCAGCCTTCAATAAGCAAGTGGCTCACTCCAAGTTCCTCACAGTAATCGATGTACATTTTTGAATTTTCGGTGGTAGCACCGTGCGTCGGACTTTCCCAGAAGGTGTATTTGCCAATGTGCATGCCCCACCAGATTCCCAGGTATTTGTGCGGATGAATCCACGAAGTGTCTTCCAGCTTGTTGGGTTCGTTGAGGTTCAGAATGAGGTACGAAGTAATCAGGTCGCCCGGCGTTTCGCCAATCTGAAGGGTGCGCCACGGCGTTTTAAACGGAGCGGTAGTTTTTACTTTTGTGCCGTCGGACCACGGAACCAGGTCGCATTTCAGCGAATTGCCCGAGGTTTGTTCCAGCACCATCGACGCAAAATCAACAAGGTTGGCTTCGTGAAACGAGAGATACAAGCCGCTTTCACTTTCGATGGTAAGCGGTGTGTGCACCACGTCCAGCTCCGAAACCGGAGATTTGGTGAACAGGTTTTCGTAGCGTTGTTCATGGTAGGCCGGAATCCACCAGGCATCGCCGCCGTGGGCCAGATTGAATTCGGTCGCCTCATCCATAATAAACAGGCTGTCGGGAATGCCCTGTTCGGGAAAAAGATAGCGGAACGCCACCCCGTCGTCGAACGCACGAAACTGAATTTCCAGCTTCCGTTTTTGGCCTGCTTTTTCCTGCAGGGTTACTGCAAGCTGGTTGTAGTTGTTGCGAATGAACCGTTTTTCGCCCCAAACCTGTTCCCAGGTTTCATCGAAAGACGAAATTTGGGTGTCAACAACTTTGAATCCCGAAGTTATTGCATCGTTATCTTTAAACACAAAACCCATTTTTGACGGGCTTATCACATCCATATCTCCATGTTTTACAGAATAGTACGGAACGCCGTCTACCAACTCAAAACGAATGGTATTTTTACTCTCCGGCGAAAAAATTTCTGTTTGGGTATTTTTTTCGGAACAGGCTGAAAAAATGGCCAGTGCCATTACGATACCCAAAATTACTTTTACTTTCATTTCTATTTACTTTTAAATTGTTATCAATTCATTTTAATTTTTACTTCAGCAGATTTCAAACCTTCTGAAGAAGCAGTTAACGTTACGTTTCCGGGTTCTTCACCCGCTTTTACCACAACCATGCATTTCCCGTTGAAGGCATCGATTTCATTACCTTTTAACGATTGATGCCCTAACGGATTTCCGTTGTCAACTCCAAAAATTCCGGCATCGCCATTTACCGAGAACTGAACCAGATTTCCGGCGTCGGGCACAACATTTCCGTCTGCATCCAGCACTTCCACTGTCACGAACGATAAATCGTAATCATCGGCAAAAATTGTATTGCGGTCGGCAGTAAGTTTCAGTTGTGCCGGTTCGCCGGCGGTTTTAATCTCTTTTTCCATGACCACCCGGCCATCTTCGCGCGAAACAGCTTTCAGGGTTCCCGGTTCAAACGGAACGCGCCACATCAGGTGGAGGTCATCAGCGCCTTTTGTTTTTGTGCCCAGCGATTCGCCATTCAGGAAAAGTTCCACTTCGGGAGCGCTTGAATACGCCCAGATATCCACCGTTTGCCCCGGTTCCCAGCCTGCCTGTCCAGAAGGCAGGTTCCAGTGCGGAAAAACGTGCAGCACATCCTTGTCGGTCCATTCGCTTTGGTACATGTAGTAAATATCTTTGGGGAAACCAGCGAGGTCGATGATTCCGAAATAGGAACTGCGCGCCGGCCACCAGTAAGGCGTGGGTTCACCCAAATAATCGAAGCCGGTCCAGATGTAGGTTCCGGCGATGTGGTCGTATTTTTTCACAATCTTCCAGCTTTCTTCGTGTGTGGAACCCCACGGAACATGGCAGTTATCGTACGAAGAACACTGGTGCTCGTCATTTCCGTAAGGCTTTCCGGTGGGCGGGTAGCTGTCGGGCCAGATGAACATGCTGTCGGACGGCATTTGGTAAAACCCGCGGGTCATCAGCCCGGAGGTGGATTCGCTCACCAGAAAAGCTTTACCAGGGTAGTTTTCCGGGAAATCAGCAAAATTTTCGTGGTGGTAATTGAACCCGTAAATATCGAGCGCTTCCGATTTGAACAGGTTGTTCCAGGGGTTCACCTCGTTACAGCCGGCAGTGACCGGGCGCGTGGGGTCGAGTTCTTTTACCATGTTTGCCAGTTTGGCTGTCAGCAGCGAGTTCACCGACATATCGCCCGATGCAATGAAGCTTTCATCCACATTCTTCTGAAAGTTCAGCAAATGATTGGCCTGCTGGATACTGAGGGTGTCGGCTTCCACGTGTTCCCACTGTTCCAGCACTTCGTTGCCAATGCTCCACATCATCACCGAGGCGTGGTTGCGGTCGCGCAGAATGTGGTCGGTGAGGTCGCGTTCGTGCCATTCCGGAAAATAACGTGAATAATCGTAGCGGGTTTTTCGTTTCCGCCACATATCGAAGGTTTCGTTCTGCACCACAAAACCCATGCGGTCGCACAGTTCCAGCAGTTCGGGCGCCGGCGGATTGTGGGCTGTGCGAATGGAGTTGCAGCCCATCTCTTTCAAAATTTCCAGTTGCCGTTCCAGCGCACGGGTATTGATGGCCGCACCCAGGCAACCCAAATCGTGGTGCTGACAAACGCCGAGCAGTTTCACATGTTCGCCATTCAGAAAAAATCCTTTCAGTGGATCGAAATGAAAGGAGCGAATCCCAAAAGTGGTTTCGTAGCTGTCGGTGAGTTCACCTTCGCAGTAAACTTCGGAAACAGCTTTGCAGAGCGCCGGATTTTCGATGCTCCACAAATCGGGATTTTCAAGAATTAAACTCTGATTGACAATCTTTTCACCGCCCGACTGAATGGATTGTTCCAATTCCGTTTCAGCAACCAGCAAATTTTCAGGATTGTAAATCAACGTTTTCAATCTGATATTTGAAGCTTCGGGAAATCGGTTTTCCAAAGTGGTTTCAACCAAAACAGTAGCTTGTTCCCTGTTTATTTCGGGTGTGGTAATGTAGGTTCCCCAGTGGCTCACATGCGCCTTCCCGGTTTTTACCAACCACACATTCCTGTAAATTCCTGATCCTGAATACCACCGCGAGTTAGGCTGTTCGGAGTTATCCACTTTTACAGCCAGGACGTTTTCTTCTTCGCCAAAGTTCAAATAGGGAGTTAGTTCATAACGCACAGAACTGTAACCGAATGGCCTCATGCCCAACCGCTGGCCGTTTATCCACACTTCGCCTTTCTGGTAAATGCCGTCGAAGTCAATAAAAACCAGTTTGTTTTTGTCTGATTCTGGAAGCTGAAATGTTTTGCGGTACCAGCCAATTCCGCCGGGCAGTGCGCCGCCGCCGGGAGTGGCCGGATGTTCTTCGCTGAAGTTTCCTTCGATGCTCCAGTCGTGCGGGAGATTCAAAATTCGCCAATCCGAGTCGTCAATGCCGGATGCTGAAAAGTCTTCAGAATCATTCAGGATAAATTTCCATTCTTTGGTAAACCGGATGCGTTCGCGGGGAGAATCATTTGGCTTTTTACTGCATGAGAGAATTAAAACAGCAAAGATGAACAACAACCAAAATTTCTTCATTTTTACAGGTTTATACTGATTCCCTGCAAAAATACAAAAACGAATGGAAAGATATTGTCAGAATTACAAAAATCAATTAAACTCGAAGAGCAAATCCACCTGCAACCCTTCTGAGCGCAATTTTTTCTTTTCGTTTCTGCGAAAAACATAAACCACACCGTATTCCTGGGCGCGCTGCCGTCTCTCTTTGGGCGTAACATTGCCCACATTCTCCTCTATTTCAGTCCACAACTTACTAATAAACTCATTGGTGGTTTTGCGAAGTTCCTGCATTTTTTCGTAGGAACGAAGGGTATTTCGTTTCAGGTTTTGCTGAAAAACCGCAGCTTCATAAAAATTTTCAACGTTCACTTTTACCAGTGCAATGGATGGGTTGTAAATGGGACTTCCGCCATGCTGTATGCGCTTTTGTTCGCCATCAATCACTTTTTTGCCCCATTCCAGAATTTCCTGCTCGTTGTTCAGAGGCGGAATTTTGCCTCCAGTGTCCTGAAGTCCGTAAAATGCAAGTGCCTCTTCTTTTAACTCTTCACGTTCTATATTCATAAAAAGCACCTGGATAAAATGGGAAACATACAAGCGGCCCTTTTCAAAAGCTGCCTTGTAAGCCGCACTTTTTTCCGATTCCACCTTCAAATCGAATTCATAATGCCTCAGGTGGTTTTCAAAACTTGTCTTCATATCTTTCAATTCAAGCAAACTCGCTTTTGAATAAGCAAGTTTCCCGACATCCCTGTCAGATGCAATGCTCAGTGCGGCCTCCAGCGCGCGAAGTCGTGCTTTGTCGGTGGTAGGCAATCGGCGATACGGCATAATTTACATTTTAAACGTTGTGCGAAGTTAGGTATTTCATATTTCTGTTTAACGTATTCGCAGGATAAATTTATGCACAGGGGGTTGTGAATAAAGTTTGTAATCTATGTTGCCAGATACAAATTAGAATAATTGATTACCTTCCTTTGGATGATAGAATGTTCAAAGGCATTTCGTTCAGTGAAGCTTATGAATAATATTTTTTAGCGTTTGAATTATTTTTTTAAACCGTTTTATCTGGTCCTCATAATATAAATTTCCGATAACTGCTTCCTGCACAGTTTAATTTTTCATTGAATCCTTCTTTTAAATTCTTCGATGACTATATTTTTTTCGCGGACTTTTCCCACCCGCAAACTATCGTCGCGAATTTGTTTACTAAAAAAAACTGAGAAATCCATGTTTTTTACATCTTCTAAAATCTAAATTACTAGATAACGCACCTTTTTAAAGCGCCCGGTTTTTCTGTAATTTTTTTCTACTTTTACCACAAATACATACACTATGAAACTGGTTTTCGCAACAAACAACCAACACAAACTGAAAGAATTACAGGCCATTCTGGGCGACCATTTTGAATTGCTGAGTTTAAAAGACATCGGCTGTTTTGAAGAAATACCGGAGGAGCAACCCACGCTGGAAGGCAATGCCCGGCAAAAAGCGTTTTTTGTGTATGAAAAATTTGGTTATTCCTGTTTTGCCGACGACACCGGTTTGGAAATTGACGCGCTGAACGGTGAGCCGGGCGTTTTTTCGGCCCGATATGCCGGCGAAGCCAAAGACCCGCAGGCCAACATGGATAAAGCTTTGGCCAAACTAAAAAATGAGGATAACCGCAAAGCCCGCTTCCGCACCGTTATTTCGCTGGTTTTGGATGGCGAAGAAAAACAGTTTGATGGAATTGTGGAGGGTGAAATTACAAGGGAAAAAAAAGGCGGTTCAGGTTTTGGTTACGATCCCATATTTTTACCCACCGGTTACGACAAAACCTTTGCCGAAATGGACCTTTCTGCAAAAAACAAAATCAGCCACCGGGCACGGGCCGTGCAAAAACTGGTGAAATATTTGAAAACATTGGCCTAACCGACAGACAGAATCCCTGATTTTACTTACTTTCGTTTTTTAATTCAAATAACGGATGAAGAAAAAAGGAATCCTGCTTCTGTTTTTGGTAATTATTGTTGCCTTTTGGCAGGTTGCCTTTCTGCAAAACGGGATGAAATGGGATTTTGTAGATGCCTTCTTGCCTTCACGCTATTTCTTTTCAGAATCGATTTTAAATAACCAGTTTCCGCTTTGGAATCCCTACCTGCTTTACGGAACGCCTATTTTTGCCGATTTAGTTTCGGTTTTCAATCCTGAATTCTGGATTGTGGGAAATTTGTTCGGCTATTCCAACATCACCCTGCAATATATGTTTCTGGTTTACATTCTTGTTGCCGGGGTATCATTTTTCTGGTTTCTGAAACAATTTGATTCCGAATACAAAATCTCACTTTGTCTTTCGGTTGCCTATATGTTATCCGGGCTGACGGTCGGGAACGCTCAGCATCTGGCATTTGTTGCCGGATACGCCCTTTTGCCTTTTGTAATGGCCAGCTATTTCAGGTTCATCCGGCAGTTTAACCGGCCCAACCTGGCGCAACTGGCCATTTCGCTTTTTCTCATGGTTTACGCCAGCTATCCCGGCTTAACCATAATTTCGGGATATTTTCTCCTGTGTATTTTTATTTACAATTTGGTGGTTAACCGAACCGATAAAAGCTACCTGAAAAAAGCACTGATTTATCATTCAGTTTTGGCTGGAATTGTGGTTCTCTTCAGCACGGTGTTGATTGTCGCTTATTTTCAGGGGGCTCCGTTTTTGAGCCGGTACGGTGGGCTAACGTTGGAACTTGCCCACAAACATCCGTTTTCACTCCAATCGGTTCTATCGTTTTTGCTGCCCATGGCTACAGGCGCCGAACCACAGTATTTTCAAACCGACCCTTCCATGTCCAACGGATACTGGGGTTTAATCAGTCTGGTGTTATTTCTTTTTGCATTGACGAAAAAAGCCAGACACAACGAGTCTTATCTGTTTGTGGTCTTCGGAATTATTTCCCTGCTGGTTTCCTTTGGCGACCGGTTTTTCCTGCGGGAATTTTTGTACCGCTATTTCCCGTTAATGAATATGTTCCAGTATCCCGGCATTTTCAGGGCATTTGCCATTTTCTGTTTTTTGGCTTTTGCAGGAATCAATCTGAAAATAAATGACTTCGCTCAAATTGATCGAAGACGCCTGTTAATTATTTCAATTTCATTATTGGTTTTACTGTTGATTTTAGTTGGCAATGCTTTAGCAAAAGTTGATGGTTTTGTGTTTTTTGAAAATGGCAAAAGCTTCGCCGATAAACTTTTGGAGGCAACCCGTTTTGATGCAGTAATTCTTCAGGGAACCATTCAGTTACTCATTCTACAGGCATTTATTTTTTCAGCTCTAAAAATTAAAACCAACAACTATTTTGCAACGGCACTTCTTGTTTTGTTTGTTTTCGATGGAATTACAGCCACTCAGCTCAACATTCATTACACGGTGGTTAGTGACGTAAATCCGGTCAAATTTCATCAGTATCTGAAATCGTCGCCTAAAGGTTTTCCTATTCCGGAACTCAATCCCATTGGCGAAAACTCAGACCGGGACGCCCAAAACGAATTCATTTGGATGAACAACAACGTTTTCCCGAAAAAAGTAACTTTCGACGGGTTGATTTCCTTCAAACTTGACGGTTATGCTCATCTTTCCGATAATTATCCCGAATTACTGGAAGCCACTAAAAAAGAACCTGTTGTGTATTTTTCAGATGATGTAAGAGAAAATTCGTTTATCGAAAACTTCAAACCGAGCACCGTATTTTTGGCCAATGATGTTTATCAAAAACTGGAAGGAAAAGTTTTCAGTTCACACAAAGACGATTTACTGTCAGTAACTGAATTTTCTCCCAAACATATTGAAATTGAAACGCTAACTAAAAATCTGCAACTGCTTGTTTACCAGCAAAATTATTTTACCGGATGGAACGTTTTTATTGACGGGGAAAAACAGGAATTGCTGAAAAGCAACTTCGCACACATGGCAGTTTGTGTTCCTCCCGGAAAACATATTGTGTGTTTTGAATACAAAAACCCGCTGGTGATTATTGCCTTCTGTTTTAGTTACGCTGTTTTTTTTGCATTGATTGGATTCTCCCTTTTTTATTTCATCAAAAAAAATCCTGAACGAAAAAAGCAGGTATTGATCATCTTATTTTCCGGTGCAGTTCTTTTCTTAGCCGGGAGTTTCATCAACCGCTTTCTTTATGAAAAAAACAAACTGGGCCTGGCTCCCAGGTTTGCAAAAAAAACAGAGCTGTGGAAAGAAAAATATGACGACATTAGTATTTTGGTAAGCACCCATTTACATGAATTAAAAAAATCAGCGTCGTTCGATACGATATTCTTTGTGGATGAAAAAACAAACCTTCCGGCCCTGAGTCAGTTTTTATTGACAAGTAAAACCAACTATTTTGCTTTTGCATGGCAGGGAGGCATAATCAGCGACGATTTGTCGGAACTCATTTTTTCATTCTATCCAACAGTTATCGAGCAGAAAAAGAACTATAATTCAGGATATTTTCTGCTTGAAAAAGGAGTTGAAAATCAAAACTATGCGGTTTTTCGCGATTTTGAACCGCCCGGTTCACCTGAATGGAACAAAGAACCGTGGCGCATCCGGAAATTCAGTGAAACAGGTAACCACAGTTACATATACGATACAAATGACGAATGGGGAACTGTTGTTGAAATTCCGGTTGATAAAGCTTTGATGAACCTGAAAAAAATTACGGTTTTATCCGATTTCAAATTTTCAGGACAAAAGGAAGAAATACTGCTTATTTTTACCACCCAACGCAAAGGGAAAACCCATCTGTACGAAATTTCAAAGATTGACCGGTTTGCCCGCGAGCCCGAAAAATGGTACCGCGCAGCTTTTTCCGTTCAGGAACCGGAATTGCAGGAAGGCGATGTAATTAAAATATATTTCTGGAATAAAAACAAAGCACAGTTTAATGTCGATAACCTGAAAATTAAGATTGAACATGCAAGATAACGTTAAAATAAAAATGGGGAGCATCCGTTTAAAAACTGAATTCCATTCGGATGCCGGCGGAAAGCCCGAATCAGAAATATCGGAAAAATGATGACGCGTAAATTCATAATAACTTCAATTATAGTCCTCTCCGCTTTCTTCGTTTATGCACAGCGGGAAAAAGGGAGCTGGAAAGACTATTTGTCGTTTTCGAAGGCAAACAAAATAGCCATTGCCCCTGGCAAAGTGTATTGTGCCACAGGTGGCGGACTGATGTATTACGACCTTCAGGACAACAGCGTGAATAAATTCTCGGGCACTTCGCAATTGTCAGATTTTGGGATAAAAACCATTGCCTGGAGCGATGAAAACAATGTTTTGGTGGTAGCCTACAACAACGGCAACATCGATTTGGTAAGTGAAAACCGCGTCATGAACATTTCCGACATTAAACGGAAACAGATAGCCGGAAAAAACATCAACAACATTTCTTTCGCCGGAACCGAGGCTTACCTGTCGTGCAGCTTTGGCATTGTGGTTTTAAATCTTGAAAAACAGGAAGTTAAAGACACCTACATTATTGGTCAGGGAGGAACTTACCTGAACGTGAACGACACCGAAGCCGATGCCGGTTATATCTATGCAGCAACCGACATCGGAATTTTCAGGGCAGAACGCAGCGGCGTTAATTTGCTCGACTACAACAACTGGTCGCGCATCCAGAATATTCCGCGTACCCACAACAAGTTCAACCACCTGGTGACCCATGCCGGGAAAGTTATTGCAAACTACACACCCGAAGAATGGTTTTCAGACGAAATGTTTGTTTTGAATGGCGATACCTGGCAGCCTTACCTGACCCAAATCAGGTTTGCCTTCGATATGCAAAAAAATGGAAATTACCTCACCATCGCCAGTCGCGATGCAATTTTTATCATTGACGAAAACCACACCATTGCCGGACGAATCAACTCCTACCAATTTGACGACCGGCAGGTTTCTTCCATAAAACCCCGCAGTGCAGGCATCGCTGCCAACGGGTCATTATGGGTTGCCGACTCCGACCAATCGCTGGTAAAAATTTCGGGCGAAAATGCAGAAACCATCAGTTTGCCCGGTCCAATCGACAACGAAATTTTTTCGCTGCACCAGGCAGGAACACACCTCTGGACAACACCCGGTAACCGGGTTAGCTGGCAGCTGGCGCGTTTTCAGCGGTTCGGCAACAACCAGTGGACGCATTTTAAAAAAGAGAACCATCCGGAGCTTGACGGACTCTTTAACATCACATCGGTGGCTGTAAATCCAAAAGACCCTACCCATTTTTACGTAGCCAGCTGGGGCAGCGGATTGCTGGAATACCGGAACGACGAATTTGTGCAACGTTTTTCAAACCACAACAGTCCATTGGAAACAGCGTTGCCAAGCCGGCCCGATGAGCCTTATGTGCGGGTTGGTGGTGCAGCATTCGATTCGGAGGGGAACCTGTGGGTTACCAACTCAACAGTGGGCAAAAACCTGCTCAAACTTTCGCCTGCCGGTGAGTGGGAAGCAATTACACTGCCCGAAATAGCCAATAACTACAACACCGGTGAAGTGGTTGTAACAAAAAACGACGACAAATGGATAGTTATCCCCGGCGGAAACGATGCTTATGTGGTAGACAAAAGCGGAACCCGGAAAAAAAGGTTGCTGGTAACTTCTTATTTTAACAACGGGGTAATTGAAGAATACAAACGGATGAACGATGTTTACTGCATTGCCGAAGATTTGGACGGGGCAATATGGATTGGCACCTCTATCGGTGTGGCTGTTTACAACAATCCGAACCGGATATGGGACAGTGAAAATTTTTATGCCATCCGGCCCAGCCTCGACCTGAACGACGGTTATTTTCATCCGCTGCTGGAAACCGAAACCGTGACTTCCATTGCTGTGGACGGCGCCAACCGCAAATGGCTGGGAACGCGCAATTCGGGTGTTTATCTGGTATCGAAAAACGGCGAACAGGAGGTTATGCATTTTACGACCGAAAACAGTCCGCTGCTCTCCAATACCATAACCGATATTGCCATAAATCAGCAGACGGGCGAAGTATTTTTTGGCACCACCGAAGGACTGATTTCCTTCCAGGGAGAAGCCATTGGCGGTAAAGAATCGTATGCAGAAGTGTATGTCTATCCCAATCCTGTGCGCGAAACTTATGACGGACCGGTTACCATTACCGGACTGATTGAAAATACCGACGTAAAAATAACCGACATCAGCGGAAACCTGATTTACCAGGGAACTTCGCTGGGCGGGCAGGCGGTGTGGGACGGCAAAAACCTGAATGGCAACCGCGTAAGAACCGGCGTTTACCTCATCTTCTGCAACGACAAATACGGCGAAGAAACCCACATTGAAAAACTGTTGTTTATCAACTAAAATTTTGAACTTTTGCCGAAGGCATCCCTTTGGGAAAACCCGGAACTTTAAACTTTAAACTCGAAACTTTAAACTGAGAATGCTTGTTGCTACCGAAGGAATCATTCTGCATTACGTGAAATATGGCGAAAATGCTGTCATCGTAAACATATACACCAAAGAGTTTGGCCGGCAGGCCTATATCCTGAATATTTCGCGAAGCAAAAAAGCGAAAAACAAGGCCGGCATCTTGCAGGCCCTGTTTCTGGTTGATTTGGTGGCTTACCAAAAAGACACCCGCGAAGTTCAGCGCATTAAAGAAATTAAAAACCTGCCGGTTTACCAGAACATTCCGTTTGATGTGGTTAAATCGACCCAGGCCATTTTTCTGGCCGAAATACTTGGAAAAACCCTGCGCGAACAGGAAAGTGCACCGGAGATGTTTGAGTTCATTCAAAATTCATTGCTTTTTTTCGATTTGGCAGAAGATGGAGTGGCCAACTTCCATCTGTGGTTTTTATTCCGGCTAACTGAATATCTGGGGTTTTTGCCCGATACAAAAAAACCCGGGTTCGAAGGCTGGTTCGATATGCGCAGGGGAGCCGTAGTGCCTTTTGAACCGCCACACCCGTTTTTTATGCACAAAGAGGCTACTGAAATTCTGTGCTCAATGGCTAACCTGAAAATCCAGGAACTGGCGCTACTAAAAATCCCCAAACACCTGCGAAATTACCTCACCTCAAAACTGGTGGAATATTACCAGTTGCATTTCGAGCATCTGGGAGAAATAAAATCGTTGAAGGTTTTGCACGAAGTATTCAGCCTCTAAAAATAAAAGCTTCGTAGGTATAAATTTCGGCCGTTTTCCAGCCGTCCCAGCCCAGCCCGGCTTTGTCGCGGGAGCAGTGACCGAGAAACTCTTCGAGATTCCAGTTGGTTTTTTTTGCAACCTGCGGCAGGAATGTGCCGGAATTCATCCCTTTTTTGATGTAAATTCCATGCCTCCCCATCTCGATTTCATCTGCCGATTCAATTTTTTTCAGGGGTGACAGCACCGAAATTTCCAGTTCCAAATCTTCTAGTTCATCCGGCTGTAGGTTGTCGAACCGGTAATCGCAGGCTGCCGAAACAGCCATACGCTGAACCAAATCGTTGAGTGTTTCGTCTTTGGCAAAGTTGCCGATGCAGCCGCGCAGTTCGCCCTTCACATAAACACTCACAAAAACGCCGGCCTGTTCGTTCAAAATTCCACCCAACACAGGAGGTTCGGGTTTGGTGCGTTTCCCTGTTTCCAAAAATTTCACGATTGATTTTCTCGCTTTTTCCAGTAACTCTTTTTGTTCTTCTTCTGAAAGCCGAAAGGAAGTTTCTTCCGGAAAAACTGCGATGGCCCAGTACCCCACAACCCGGTCTTTATCGCCGTAAATTTCAGCATCGCCCGAATTTTGATAATCAATGAGCCGGTAGTTAAATTTTTTATCACTGGTTAAATACAACAACGTTAAAACCGACGTCCAGCCACAAAGCGAAGTGGCCAGATGACTGATTTTTTTCTTTTTGTTTTCATCCAACACTTTTAAAAGCTCTTTGGGATTGTTGCTGCATATAGCTTTTGCCGTGGCCAGGTCGTTATCTATAGCATCGTCGTACGCCGGGTAATGCGAAAAATCGGTGCTGATAACAAACAGGTTTTCAGGAGTGAAATATGGAGCAAGCGCTTTTGCAATATTTTCACAGTCAGCCTGATTGTTTGTTCCCAGAATAATCGGAACCAGCAAAAAATCGTTTTCCAGTTTATATTGAAGAAAGGGCAATTGCACTTCCAGACTGTGTTCATATTCATGCGCTTCCGGGTAATGCCTGAACAGGTCGCTGGATTCAATGAGGCTGCGGGCAAGCTCTGTATCAGTTTTAATTTCACCGAGTGGTGTTTGATAATTTCCCGAATCGAATACGGCAGCTCCGCCAAAAAGATACTGGTGGCTCGATGCCAGCACAAAAACCCGTTCATAAACGGTATTTTCGGGAATCTGATTGAAAGCAGAAGCAGCCACTTTTCCGCTGAAAACATATCCGGCATGCGGAGAAATCAGGGCTTGCGGAGATTTTTGAGGTTCCCGGGGTTGTTTTGCTTCAGCGAATAATTCCTCCAGTTGCTTTTTCAGGGCATTTTCTGTTCCCGGGTAAAATTTTCCGGCAAAGGCAGGTTCTCGGTTTTCCTGTTTATAAAAACCAGGCTTGCTCATAAATCATCTATTTATTCAGGTTGAACATTCACACTTTCGCTTTCGTTTAGTGGCAACGTAAACCATACGCTGGTTCCCACGCCCGGTGTGCTTTCAATACCCATTTCGCCCCCATGTTGCTGTGTAAACTCCCTGCAAAGAATAAGCCCCAGCCCGTTTCCCGGTTCATTTTCAGTTCCCGGGGTGGAAACCTTGTTCTCAATTTTGAACAGTTTTTCTATTTTTCCCGGAGCCATTCCAACACCACTATCCGAAACCTGAATTTTTATTTTGCCGTTCAACGAAACTGTACTCAACGAAATTGATCCTCCGCTGGGCGTAAATTTCAATGCATTGGTAATAAGGTTCCGCAAAATGAGCAACAGCATGTTCCGGTCGGCAAAAACAGAAACCGGGCTCAAAGCAGATTTTATTTCAATGTTTTTCCGGTGGGCCATATCGCCTGCACTTTTTAATACCTCCGACACAACGCCATTCAATTTTACTTTTCCCGGACAGTAGCGGATATTTCCCGTTTGAGATTTTGCCCATTCCAGAAGATTCTCGAGCAAATCGAGGGTGTTTTTAGTAGTGTTTTCCATGTTGCCCAGCAAATCGTCGGTTTCTTCAACTGAAAGTATATTACATTCATTTTTAAGCAGTTGCACCGAATTAAGAATCATTCCGAAAGATTCACGAAGGTCGTGTGCAATGATCGAAAAAAACTTGCCTTTGGTGCTTATCTCTTCCGCATGGCTGTCTTTCATCTTTTTCAACACCAACTGGGTATTTACCCTGGCAAGCAATTCGCTCCCAATAAAAGGCTTGGAAATGTAATCCACAGCTCCCAGCTCAAATCCGGCTACCACATCTTCGGTTTCCGACTTTGCCGATAAAAAAATAACCGGAATGTGTTTGGTTTCTTTGTTTGATTTTAACCTTCGGCACACCTCGTGCCCATCCATTTCGGGCATCATCACATCCAGCAAAATTAAATCGGGTTTTACTTTTTCAATGGTGTTCAGTGCTTGTTTTCCACTGAGGGCAGCTGCCAGATTACAATCGGTTTTACGCAGCAAAGTTCCCAGCACCTGCAGGTTTTTCGGATTGTCGTCAACAATTAAAATCAGTGGTTTACGTATTTTCTGTTCGTCAGCCTTATCCGTCATTTTAAATGCTTTTTGGTATCAAATCATCATTCCTATGCAACTCCATAATCGTTCATACGAACATTTTGTCCATTCGTTCAGCTCCGAAAGCTCATTTTTCAAGTAAAGATAGCAAATCATGTCTAAATCATTCCATTAAAATCTATGCATTTCCCAACGCTGGCGGATGGTACGATTTCGGGGTACTGCAGGGTGTAATGTTCTTCTTTGGCGGTGGCGGCGCAGGGGCCAGAAGGTAAAATTTCTGAACTTTTCACTCAGGTTGCAAACAACTGCCTGTGCAAAACTTACCGAAAAAAAGCGGTTGGATAGCAAAGGTTTTGCATATATTTGCCTGATAAAACAAGAAAAAAATGGAAAGTATGAACCGGATAATTTTATTTGTCGTTGTTTTGGGCATGGCTTTTACAGCCTGTAAGTCGAAAAAAGAACTGGCCCAGTCGCCTTACACTACCGACCCGGCTACCCAGCCAAAAGTTTTTACCGTGCCGGCAAGCGATACACAAACGCAGCCACAGGCACAACAGCAGGTCAGGGAAGAACCGGCAGCTACCACCGAACCCGTTGCCATGCGAAGGGAACAGGTGTCATTCACACGGCAGGAAGACAAATCGGAAAATGAAACCAATAACTTTTTTGTTATTTTGGGATCGTTCGGACAACTCGACAATGCCAAAAACTACCGCGAAACCCTTTTGAACAAGGGATTTACCCCAATCATTCTGCACAGCGAAACCGGATACTACCGGGTTTGCGTCAACTCCTACCAAAACGAAACCGATGCGCGCACACGCGTGGCGCAAATCAGGCAAACGTATCCCGAGTATTCGGATGTATGGCTGTTGATAAAAGACTGATTATGAAACAAAAGAAAATATTCAGGCCGCAATATTGCGGCCTTTTTTTGTGGCCTTCGGCTTCACCGTAAACACAGAAAATACTTTACCTGATAGCTTAATTACAATTAAACGCAAGGTTTGCAAACCGCCTGCTTTATGAATTCACTCAAAATGAACAATTTTTAGGAAATGAGTATTACATTTGTAACCCTTTTAGAGGATGGGTTACCCATGTAATATGACAGAAAAGATGAACAAGGAAAAAAAACAGAAATTACTGGATCAGCGGTATCTTAAAATGGCCATGATTTGGTCTCAGAATTCATACTGCAAGCGCAGGCAGGTTGGAGCCTTGCTTGTAAAAAACAAAATGATCATTTCTGACGGATACAACGGCACCCCCTCCGGGTTTGAAAACGTGTGTGAAGATGAAAACGACCAGACCAAACCCTACGTTTTACATGCCGAAGCCAACGCCATTACAAAAGTGGCCAAATCGGGCAACAGCAGCAATAATGCTACGCTTTATGTCACTTCGTCACCTTGCCTCGAGTGCTCGAAGCTCATCATTCAGGCAGGCATTAAGCGTGTGGTTTTTACCGAAAGTTACCGGCTCGACGACGGCATTAACCTGCTGAAAAGGGCCGGAATTGATGTGGAACAGGTTGAATTGGAAACATTAGAAAACGATTAAATGAACAGAAGAGCAATCATTATACTGCCTTTGCTTGTCGCCCTTTCGGTGGCTGCGGGCATCATCATCGGAAACCTGCTGAAACAAAACAGCCAGCCGGTTTTCAGTCCCATGGGCTACGGAAAACCCAACAAGCTGACCACCATTTTTCAGTTAATCGAAAACGGATATGTGGACAGTTTGAATACCAGCGAAGTCATAGAAAATACCATCCCTGCCATTCTTGAAAACCTCGACCCGCATACAGCATACATACCGGCGCGCAATATGAAAGAAGTTCAGGAAGAAATGCAGGGAAATTTTTCCGGAATCGGGGTTCAGTTTTCCATTCAGGAAGACACTGTTCGCGTAATTGAGGTAATTCCCGGCGGACCATCGAGCCAGGTGGGTATTTTGCCCGGAGACCGTATTGTAACGGTTAATGATTCTTTGATTGCCGGCGTTGATGTGGGGAACAACACCGTACTAAACCTGCTGCGTGGCGAAAAAAACACTAAAGTAAATGTTGGTATTATACGGAAAGGATACAGCGACAGGCTTGATTTTGAAATTACCCGCGATGACATTCCGCTGATCAGTGTAGATGTTTCATATATGATTGACGATGAAACCGGGTTCATCAAAGTAACCCGTTTTTCAGAAAAAACTTATGACGAATTTACACAGGGAATGCAGAAGCTTCAGCAGGCCGGGGCCGGGAAAGTAATTGTGGACCTGCGGCAAAATCCCGGCGGTTCGCTCCCTTCGGTGCTGCAAATTGTAGATGAATTTCTGGAAAAAGGCGAACCGATTTTATACACCGAAGGACGCAACCAACCCCGGAAAACCTACAATGCCTCATCGAGAAACCGGTGGAAAGACATCGGGGTTTTTGTTTTAATCGACGAGTTTTCGGCATCGGCCAGCGAGATTTTTGCCGGCGCCATGCAGGACAACGACCGAGGCCTGGTTATTGGCAGACGTTCGTTTGGGAAAGGTTTGGTGCAAGAACAAATTCCGCTCATGGATGGTTCGGCGCTACGGTTAACTGTTGCAAGGTTTTACACGCCAAGCGGAAGATCCATTCAAAAATCGTACGAAGACGGCAACGATGAATATTTTCAGGACTTGTATTCGCGTTTCAGCCATCAGGAGCAGTTGTCTGCCGACAGCATTCAGTTTAACGATTCACTGAAATACTACACCCGGTCGGGCCGTACGGTTTACGGAGGAGGAGGAATTATGCCCGATGTTTTTGTGCCCATGGATACCACCGGAAACTCAGCCTATTTCGACCGCATATACCGCCGGGGACTAATTTACACTTTTGCATACACCTGGGCCGACAATCACCGGGAGGTTCTTTCCCAATTGGAATCAGCCGAAGAGTTCGACGTTTACCTCGATGAACAAAATGTGCTGGATGAATTCGTGGCTTATGCTCAGGAAAAAGGAATAAAAAGGGATGCCGACGGGTTGCGCCGTTCGGGTGAAATTATAAATACACAGGTGAAAGCCTACATTGCACGCAATATCATTGGGGAAGAAGGGTTTTATCCCATCATTCGGAAAATTGACAATACCCTGTTGAATGCCATTGAAATATCGAAGCAAAATCTGCTGGTTGAAAATGTGATTCGCGACAGCATGGTCAATCGGTTCTAAAATTCACTCCGCAGACCTGATTTGAATTTGTTCGCCAAAAACCTCTACCTGATCGCCCATCCTCAGCTTGGCGCGTTTCCTGTATTCCGGTTCGCCGTTTAAAAGAACTTCACCCTGCCCGACCAGCATTTTGGCATGGCCTCCGGTTTCTGCAATGCCAATCAGTTTGAGGAGTTTCACCAGTTCTATATATTCTGAATCGAGAATAAATTCGCGCATCACAAATCCAGTTTTTGTTTGATTCTTTCCGGAATGGCATCTTTATGAACCATAATGGCAACGGTTTTCAGCCGCACATAATCTTCAGTAAGAATGAGGTAGCCTCCAAAATCGTTACTGTCGGCGCCCCACGAGTTTTTGGTGTAAAAACCCAATTGTCCGTTTTCATCTTCCGAAAGGCCAACCACATGCATCAGGTGGTCGTCGGTTGTGGTGCGATCGTAAAACGTTTCCTGCCGCAGGTTCTGGGTCACTTTGCCTTTTTGTTTTTCCGGCAAATCGGCAATGCCGTTTTTATGACTGAATGTTTTTTCACTGGTGTCGCCATCCCAGCAAACGGTAAAATCGTTTTCAAGCGCATAAACCATCACATCAACCAGCTCGTCGATGGGCAAGTTGTAGTAAAGGTCATGCGACCAGTTGTCGGGAACCTCCAGCACAAACGGTTTGTAAAACGGATGGTGGCTGTAAGAAGTCAGCTCCACAAATTCATCTGGGTGAATGTTCAGCTTATCGCGAAACTCCAGTGGTGTAAATTTTCCATCGGCAGTTTTTACTTTTTTGGGAAGTTTGCCGAGATGCTCGTCCAGCACCGATTCGAGTTTTTTTATGTTCCTTACGTTAAACGCATCTTTTTTCGTGTTCATCTTTTCCACCTCATCACGCATTTCCTTTGCCAGAGCGCGATGGCTGAACCTGTCCTCTACTTTCTTCCCCGGAAAAGCATCATCGGTTACCATACCGTAATCGCGCAGCACATCCATTACATCGTGCGCCTGGCCTCCCTGCCCAAAGTTATTGTTGCCGTGAAAAAGCAGGTACCGCTTTGCTTTGTTCATGTAGGTGTGATAAACGAAAAACATTTCCGATAAATCTGTTTCGGGAAATCCTTTCCGCATAATTTCTGACTCCAGAAAACTGGTTGCCGTAAAACTCCAGCAGGTGCCGGTGCTTCCCTGACTGATTACCGGCGAATGATCTACTACTTTCCGAAAGGTGAAACCCCCGGTGCTGTCGTTGGCCAAAACCGGCAATGTAATTAAAACGAAAAAGGAAATTAAAAGTGAAAACAATCTCATAACACGTGTATTTTATTCATTTTGAAGTTCTTCTCTAACTTTTTGGGGTAATTTATTCACAATTATCCGGTACGATTCATCAATCAACTGTTTAAGCATAATATCAGAAATGGAACTATCTATCAAAACGGTGTTCCAGTGTTGTTTGTTCATGTGATAACCAGGCCTCACTGCCGGAAACCGTTCGCGCAGCTCCATGTTCTTTTCGGGGTCGTTTTTCAGCGCTACCGCAAAATCATCCACCAAATCGGTGAGGCAGAACATTTTTCCGGCCACCTTAAAAACCAGTGTGCTTTCATCAAAAGGAAAGCTTTCGGTCACCCCCTTTTTTGCCAGGCAATATTCTCTGAGTTCTTCGATGTTCATGGTAGTTTTTTACATGGTAGGATAAAACGCATCTTTAAAATGCTCGAGTTCGTGGCTTTGTTTGAAGAAAATGACCGTAATCACATCGAAACGCGTTTCCATGTGAATATCTTTTTCGAAAATGTAAGCCTCGGCAGCTTCCACAATGCGCTTGATTTTGGCGTTGGTAACGGCTTCCGAGGGATGTTCATAACGGATTCCGTTGCGCGATTTTACTTCCACAATCACCAGTTGGTCGCCATCTTCCGCCACAATGTCGAGTTCCAGATGACCGTAGTGCCAGTTGGTATCTTTAATTTTGTAGCCCAGCTTTGAAATGTACTGCTGTGCAAGTCCTTCGGCAATTTCTCCTATTTCTTTTGTTGAAGCCAAATTTAGTTTTGAGTTTAAAGTTCAAAGTTTAAAGTTGGGATGCTGATATAAGTTTGAGGGTTGATTCCTGTTCGTTTACATCCAACTCCCAGCGTTGCCCGAAAGCCAGCGCCAGGTTTTTTCCGTTGTGCCCCGCCGGGAAATCATAACACACCGGAAAGTCATACTCTTCCACCGCTTCGGCAACAATTTCGTGGATGGTTTTACCGAAGGGTGATTCATTGTCTTTCATGTCGGTGAAATTTCCCAGCACCAGGCCAGCCAGGTTATCCAGTTTGCCGCCAAGTTTCAGTTGGTGCATCAGCCGGTCGGAGTGGTATAAAAATTCGTCGATGTCTTCCAGAAAAAGGATTTTCTCATTGGTGTCCAGTTCACAGCGTGTTCCCTGCATGCTCGAAATGATGGAAAGGTTTCCACCCACCAGCTCGCCGGTTGCTTTTCCATGCCGATCGCCTTCGGCAGCCGGAATTGTATAGAACGCTTCTCCTCCGGTGAGCAACTGCATCAGCGATTGCAGGTTTTCGTTGGGCTGCCCTTCCTTATCGAAAAAATAGTGCGGCATCGCACCGTGAATGGTGGCCAGCCGGTTTCGGTTGAGGCACGAATGTAAAATGGTAATGTCGCTGAAACCCACAATCCATTTCGGGTGTCTGAACAGTCCGTCGTAGTTGAGTTTGCTGATGATTCGCACTGTGCCGTAACCTCCGCGGGAACAAATAATGGCCGATGTTTCCGGGTCGTTGAGGGCTGTTTGCAGATCTTCCAAACGTTGCTGATCAGTTCCTGCAAACTGAAAATGGCTGGCAAATACATGCTGACCCAGCTCTACCCGGTAGCCCTGGGCAACAAGCCAATCCACCGCCGGAAGCACATATTTCTCCTTTACTTTCCCTGCCGGGGAAACAATACTGATTTTGTCGCCGGGTTTTAATGCAGGTGGAACAATCATAGCTTGATTTTTTCAAATCAAAGATACCTCAATTTGTGCAGAAAAAACCTGCTGCAGATCATTTCGTTCGTTCAATGATTCCCAAATAGCTGAAATTGTTCGTTTTGGAACCTCGTTGTAAAGCACTCTTCCATTGAATTCTACTATAACTTTTTTGTCCAAATCCATCATTTCATCGTTCAGAAAAAGACGCAGATTGTCCACCTTTTCCGCTTTTTCAATTCGAATGGTTTGGCCTTGCCGCGAAACAACCAGTTCGGCATCTTTTTGCGCCTCATCTGCCGGAACACCCAGCCAGTAAAAACGGTTGTGCGTGACGCTGCTTTGTTTCCAGACCACTTTTTCGGGCCAGGGATTTCTGTTGAACCGTGCCATCCATTCAATGGCCACAGTGTCTTTTCGCTCCATCCAGTGCCCCAGCCCCTCGTGAATCTACACATCATGAATGTAACCCTGTGGATCGTTTCGCTGAAGTTCAACCAGTTTTTCGCCCCATTCCTGCGCCACCCTGTTT
>Ga0209614_1000789_pt1 | contig 26559 bp, 28 predicted proteins | sample BlaSprsedimmetaG_FD_185484 | JGI IMG/M metagenome (GOLD analysis project Ga0209614, IMG submission 185484) | Hot spring sediment bacterial and archeal communities from California, USA to study Microbial Dark Matter (Phase II) - Blank Spring... ... | reverse complement strand
TGCCGCTCAGCACGCGCCGGTCATCTACCCGCGGCTTGCCATGGCTCTTGGGAAAGAACGGCTTCAGCCGCTCCATCTGCTCGTCTGTCAGCCAGAAAAGATTGCTCATCGTGCTCCCCATCAGCGCAGGGTCTTGAATCACGCAGAGGCAGCGGCATCAAGCCAATCAATGGGTCCTGAGCCTACCTTCATGCGGCACTGGCCGCCCGAAAAGACAAGCACATGACATGGATGACGACGGCGCACGGCAAATCCCGGAGCGTCAAGGCAGCGGGCCAGTGGTTTGCTGCCAAAGCCAGAGCTGCGGGTGTCTGTGGCCGTTCGGCGCATGGTTTGCGGAAAAGCCGGGCTCGGGCGTTAGCCGAAGCCGAAGGAACCTCGGCTCAAATCGGAGCCTGGACGGGGCATGAAAGCCCGTCCGAGATCGAACGATACATCCGCAACTTTAACAAGCGGAAGGTGCTCAGCAGCACGAAAACCGAACAAAAAGTTCCAACTCAAACGACCAAAGTTCCAAACCTTCAAAAAAAGTGAGGATAAACATATGTTTAGGGAGGCGTTGGCGACCCCGGCAGGACTCGAACCTGCAACCTATCCCTTAGGAGGGGATTGCTCTATCCTGTTGAGCCACGGGGCCATGCCGGGCCTTTCTCTCCGGAAAATGCTGTGCATGCAAGTCTGCATGCGCTTGGAATTTCACCCGGCCCGCGCTTAACTGCGGCGAAAGCCTCGACAGGAGCGTCTTGCACGTGACCCTTTCCGACCCGCCCCGCCCGCGCAAGCCGCTGACGCTGCGCGATGTCTCCGAGGCGTCTGGCGTGTCCGAGATGACCGTCAGCCGCGTCTTGCGCGCCAGCGGGGATGTGACGGAAAAGACCCGCGAAAAGGTTCTGGAGGCGGCCAAGCGGCTGGGCTATGTGCCGAACCGGATCGCCGGCGGGCTGGCCAGCCAGCGGGTGAACCTGGTGGGCGTGATCATCCCGTCGCTGTCGAACATGGTCTTTCCAGAGGTTCTGTCGGGCATCAACGAGGTGCTTGAAAATACGCCGCTTCAGCCCGTGTTCGGGCTATCGCGCTATGATCCGCCGCATGAGGAGAAGGTGCTGTTCGAGATGCTGTCCTGGCGGCCCTCGGGGCTGATCGTGACCGGGCTGGAACATTCCGAGGCCACGCGCGCGATGCTGCGGGCGGCGGGCATCCCGGTGGTCGAGATCATGGACCTGGACGGCGAACCGCTGGATTCGGTCGTCGGCATCTCGCATCGCCGCGCGGGTGCCGAGATGGCCCGCGCCATCGCCGCGGCGGGCTACCGGCGGATCGGGTTCCTGGGCACCAAGATGCCGATGGACCACCGCGCACGCAAGCGCTTCGAGGGCTTCACGGGGGCGCTGGCACGGGCGGGGATCGAGGTGGCCGATCACGAGTTCTATTCGGGCGGATCGGGGCTGGCCACCGGGTGGGAGATGACCCGTGCCCTGCTCGGCCGCAATCCGGCCCTGGATTTCCTGTATTACTCCAATGACATGATTGCGGCGGGCGGCCTGCTTTACTGCCTGGGAAACGGCATCGACATCCCCGGCCGGATGGGCCTTGCCGGGTTCAACGGGATCGAGTTGCTGGACGGGCTGCCGCTGAAACCCGCGACCATGGATATCCAGCGCCGCGAGATCGGGCGGCGGGCAGCGCGGATCATCGCCGATTGCGTGGCGCAGGGGCTGTCCGGCGCGGGCGAGCGCGTGGCGCTGACGCCGCGGATCGACCCCGGCGACACGCTGCGCATGGCGCCCCCTCGCGCCGATGGACAAGACCGCCCCGATCATGTTTAACCCGCGCCACCGCCTGCCCTGCCGCGGCAGCCCGCCATGAGGCCACCATGCCCGCCGTCTCGATCGTGATCCCGATGAAGAACGAAGCCGAGAACGTGGCGTTCCTTCTGGACGAGATCGCGCTTGCTTGCACTGCGCTGGACAGCCACGAGGTGATCGTGGTCGATGACGGCTCGACCGACGACACCGCGGCCCGCGTGCGTGACCGGATGACGGCCGATCCCGCGCTGCGGCTGTTGCGCCACGCCACCTCGGCCGGGCAGAGTGCTGCGGTCCATAGCGGGGTGCTGACCGCCCGGGCGCCGATCATCTGCACGCTGGACGGCGACGGACAGAACCCGCCCGCCGAACTGCCGAAGCTGTGGGGGCCGCTGCTGGCCGACCGGACCGGGAAACTGGGCCTTGTGGCGGGCCAGCGGGTGGGGCGGAAGGATACGGCGTCGAAACGCTGGGCCTCGCGGCTGGCCAATGCGCTGCGGGCGCGGATTCTGCGCGACGGCACCCGCGATACCGGCTGCGGGCTCAAGGGCTTCCGGCGCGACGCCTTTCTGGCGCTGCCCTATTTTGACCACATGCACCGCTACTTGCCCGCGCTGTTCCGCCGCGACGGATGGGAAGTGGCGCTGGTCGATGTCAGCCATCGCGAGCGCCGTGCCGGGCGGTCGAACTACAACAACCTGCAACGCGCGCTGGTCGGCCTGCATGATCTGGTCGGGGTCGCCTGGCTGATCAAGCGGCGCAAGAAGGCACGCGCCAGCGAGGACACCGGCAATGTCGTTTGAGACGGTCTTTGCGTTCCTGGCGGTCGCAAGCTGGACCGAATTCTGGTGGGTGATGATCGGGCTGGGCGGGCAGTTGATGTTCACGGCGCGCTTCCTCGTGCAATGGATCGCATCAGAGCGCGCCCGGGATTCGGTGGTGCCGCTGGCGTTCTGGTATTTCTCGCTGGCGGGGGGCGCGATCCTGTTCGCCTATGCGGTCTACCGCAAGGATCCGGTCTTCATCCTCGGCCAGTCCATGGGCATCATCATCTATTCCCGGAATCTCTGGCTGATCCATGCAAACCGCCGCAACGCCTGAGCCCGGGGGCTGGCTGATCCCGGCGGCCGCGGCCGTCCTCGCGGTGACGGCGGCGCGGGTGGCGCTCTTGTGGTTCAACCGCATGGACCTGTTCGTGGACGAGGCCCAATACTGGCTCTGGGGTCGGGAGCTGGCGCTGGGCTACTATTCCAAGCCGCCGATGGTGGGCTGGGTGATCCGGGCGGCGACCGAACTGGCGGGCAGCGATGCGCCGTTCTGGGTGCGGTTGCCCGCGCCGCTGTTTCATGGCGCGACCGCGCTGATCCTGGGCTGGATCGCCGCCGGGCTTTGGGGGGCGCGGGCGGCATTATGGGTCGCGCTGGGCTATGTCACGCTGCCGATGGTGACGGTGGGGTCGATCCTGATCTCGACCGACACGATCATGTTCCCCTTCCTTGCGCTGGCGCTGGGCGGCTGGCTCAGGCTCTTGCGGGGCGGCGGGCGGGTCTGGGCGGTGGTCGCGGGTGTGGCGCTGGGGCTGGCCTTCCTGTCGAAATATGCCGCGATCTATTACCTGATCTCGGCCATTCTGGCGGGGCTGATCTTCCGCAGTGCCCGGCCTGCGCTGCGCGACGGGCTGACGGCGCTGGGGCTGTTCGCGCTGACCATTGCGCCGAACGTGGTCTGGAACCTGGTGAACGGGCTGACCACGGTCCATCACACGCTGGACAATGCCGATTGGGTACGTGACCCGGGCAGCCGGGCGGGGTTGAACCTTGCCGGACTGGCCGAGTTCCTGGCCAGCCAGTTCGCGGTCTTCGGCCCGGTCCTGTTCGGCGCGCTGGTCTGGCTTGTCCTGCGCCGCGGCGCGGGCGATGGCGCGCGGCGGCTGTTGCTGGTCTTTGCGCTGCCGCCGCTGGTGATCGTGTCGGGGCAGGCGCTGTTGTCGGGGGCCTATGCAAACTGGGCGGCGGCGGCCTATCTGGCGGGGACGCTGGCCGTCCTGCCCCGGCTTTCCCCGCGCTGGCGCGTGGCCTCGTTCGCGATGAACGGCACGGTGGCGCTGGCGCTGCCGGTTCTGGGGGTCTTTGCCGACCAGGCCGCGCCCAGGGGCAAGCCGCTGCTGGAACGGTATCTCGGCCTTGACGAGATGTCGGCCGAGATCGTGAGCGGCGCGCGCGAGGCCGGTCTGGGCGTCGTCGTGTCCGAGAACCGCAGCCTTCTGGCCGACCTGTTCTATTCGGCGCGCGACAGCGGGCTTGCCCTGCATGCGGTCCCGCCCTCGGGCCGGGCGCCGCATCACTACGCGCTGAGGCATCCGCTGCCCGAGGGGCTGGCGGGCGACGTTCTGTTCGCGACCGGAGGGGGGGCACCCGCCTGCATCATGGGGGCGGAACCGATCCGTGTGATCGCACCCGAGATGGGGGCCTGGCGGGGCAAGCGGGTTTCGCTTTTCGTCGTTCCCGCGGATTGCTGGTCGTCGGGCGAATGACGGCCGGGGGCCGTGCATCCCGCATGTCCGGCAAGAGGGCGGCGGCGTGATGGAGCGGATCGGGGCGCTGGTGATCGGGGCGGGGCCTGCGGGGCTGATGGCGGCCGAGGCGCTGGGCGCGGCTGGCATCCCCACGGTGATCGCCGAGGCCAAGGCCGCGCCTGCGCGCAAGTTCCTGATGGCGGGCAAGTCGGGGCTGAACCTGACCCGGGCCGAGCCGTCGGGGAGTTTCCTCGCGGCCTATGCCGAGGCGGCCGGGCCGCTTGGCCCGATGATCGCGGCGTTCGGCCCCGAGGATGTCTGCGCCTGGGCCGAGGGGCTGGGCCAGCCGGTCTTCACCGGCAGCACAGGACGGGTTTTCCCGACGGCGATGAAGGCCTCGCCGCTGCTGCGTGCGTGGCTGCGGCGGCTTGAAGGGTTTGGCGTGACGTTGCGCCCGCGCTGGCGCTGGACGGGCTGGGACGGCGCGGCGGTCACGTTCGACACGCCCGAAGGCCCGCGCGCGGTGCTGGCCGGGGTCACGATCCTGGCGCTGGGCGGGGCGAGTTGGGCAAGGCTGGGCTCTGATGGTGCCTGGGTGGGGCCGCTTTCGGCCGCGGGCGTGCCGGTTGCGCCCTTTGCGCCCGCGAATGTCGGGCTGCGGGTGGACTGGTCCGCGCCGATGGCCCGCCAGTTCGGCCAGCCGGTCAAGGGCGTGGCGCTGCGCGCGGGCGTCGGGCCGTGGCAGCGGGGCGAGTTCGTGATCTCGGCCCGTGGGCTGGAGGGTGGCGGCATCTATGCCCTGTCCCGCCCGCTGCGCGAGGGCGCGCCGCTGGTCGCCGACCTCTTGCCCGACTGGACAGCCGACCGGGTCGCCGAACGGCTTGCCCGCCCGCGCGGCAAGGCGAGCCTTGCCAACCATCTGCGCAAGACGCTGGGGCTTGATCGGGCGCGGCTGGCGCTGCTGATGGAGTTCGGCCGCCCGCTGCCCGAAGGCGCGGCGCTGGCCCGGCTGGTCAAGGCGCTGCCGATCCGCCATGCAGGCCCGCGGCCCATCGACGAGGCGATCTCGACCGCGGGTGGCGTGTGCTGGGCGGCGGTGGACGAGACCCTGATGCTGCACGCCCGCCCCGGAACATTCCTTGCAGGCGAGATGCTGGACTGGGAGGCGCCGACCGGCGGCTACCTGCTGACCGCCTGTCTGGCCACCGGGCGCTGGGCCGGGCTGGCGGCGGCGCGGCGGCTTCAGACAGCCTGCGCGCGCCGATAGGCCGGGCGCGCCCGCATCCGGGCAAGATAGTCCCCAAGGCCGGGTTCGGTGATCGGAAAGCACGCGGCCTCGGCCCAGTCGCCGCAATGGGTCAGGATGATGTCCGGCACGGTCATCGCCGCACCCATCAGGAAAGGCCCGTCGCCCATCCGCTGCATCAGCACCTTCTGACTGCGGCCCAGTTCGCATTTCAGGCTGTCCTGGATCGCCGACTGGCGCAGCGCCTCGGGCAAGACGAAACCGTGCCGTGCCGCCATCCACAGCGCCGAATCGAAATCGTCCAGCAGGAACTGGGTCAGGCTGTCCTGCCGGGCGCGGTCGATCGTGCCCGCGGGATGGGTCAGATGGCCATGCCGGTCGGCCAGGAAGGTCAGGATCGCGGTCGAATCGGTGATCGGCACGTTGTCGGCGATCAGGACCGGCACTTTGCCCGCAGGGCTCAGCGCGATCACATCGTCGGAACGGGGCGGGGCGGGCACATGCGCGTAGGGCAGGCCCAGTTCCTCCAGCATCCAGATCACGCGCCGCGCGCGGCTGTTACCGCTGCCGATCACACGATACATCGCCTTACCCCCGTTCTTCGCAAAGGGGTTCCAGCAATCGCGGGCGCGGTCAAGGGCGCGACGCACCAAGATGGGCCAGCCGGATCAGACAACGCTCCATCACCGCCATCTGCGGGGCACGGCTGGACGAGCGCAATTGCAGATCGGTGTCGATCAGGAGGCCAAGCCCCTGTTCCAGCCGCCGCACGCCCCAGCCCTGCGCCTGACGCACCATGCGGTCGCGCGCCTTGAAATGCACCGGTGGGCGGGCGCGCGCGATGCCCTGGGCTGCGCCACCGGGGTCCGAAGCGGCGGCGTGCAGCGCGCGGAAATGGCGGGTCGCGGCAATGCACAGCATCACCGGGGTTGCCCCCTGCGCTTCGAGCCGGCGCAGCATCGGGGCGATCTGGTTGCCCTTCGCCTCGGCCACCAGATGGATCAGCGCATCGGTATCGGCTTCGGTCGAGCGGGGGGCGCAGGTGGCCACGTCGTCGGCCGTGGCGGGGGCAGAATCGCCCAGCTTGTAAAGCGCAAGCTTTTCCACCGTCTGGCGGAAGTCGCCCGGGTCGAGCGCCCCGGCAAGGTCGGTCAGCGCCGCCATCGCGGCGCGGTCAAGGCCCGTCAGACCGGCAGCGGCCAGCATCGCCTCGATCTCGTCCCGGCCCGGGGGATCGTCGTAAATGCCGATGGCAAGGGCGGTGCGGTGCCCCTCGAACAGCTTGCGCAGCGCCGAGCGCGGGGTGAGTTGCCGTGCCGTCACCACCAGCTGCGCATCGCCAGGCTGCCAGTCGGCCAGCGCCGCCTGAAGGGTATCTGCCAGCGTATCGGTCGCCTCGTCGAGAAACACCACGCGCGGGCCGGGAAAGAAACCGCGCGCCCTGAGCGCATCGCCCAGCGCCGCGGGATCGCCGCGCAGATCGCCCGGGGCAAGCCGGGTCAGGCGCATTTCCTCCTCGGCACCGGGACCCAGCAGTTTGGCGATGAGTTCCTTCCGCTTGAGCGCCACGCGCATCGGGTCGGCACCATAGATCAGCAGAGCGGCGCGGTCGGGATCGGGCCGGGCGAAATAGCGCGCGGCCTCGCGGGGCGAGAGCTTCATCGCGCCCGGCCGGGGGCGGTGGCGATCAGCCGCGTCACAAGCTGGTCGGCCAGCATCACCATCAGCCGCCGTTCCGCGTCGCGCTCGGCGGCAAGGCTCGCCACGGTGCTGCCCGTCGCGGAATAGGCGGAAAAGGCCGTCACGCTGCCGGACTGCACAAGGCGGCCGGTCGCGATTTCATACAGTTCGAAAGCCAGATCGCCCTCGATCGTGTAGCGCGTGGTTTCCTGCGTGCCGGTGATTCCCAGCGCCTTGCGGCTTGTGCCGATGCGGTAGCCCAGCCGGTAGACCGGCGCATCCGCCCGGCCCAGCCGATCCTCAAGCCGTTCGACCAGCGCAAAGGCGTTGCGCGTGTCGGGCGGGTCAATCGCGATGCCGCCGCGCAGACCGCCGGCCACGCTGTCCGGCCCGTAGGCGGGACGGAACCCGCAGCCGCCCAGCGCCAGCGCGGCAAGACCAAGGACAAGGGTGCGGCGGTCAGACGACGACATTGACGATGCGGCCCGGCACGACGATCAGCTTTTTCGGAGCGCCGCCATCCAGCGCCTTGCGCACAGCATCGTCGGCCAGCACCAGCTTTTCAACCTCGGCGGCGTCCATGTCCCGCGGCACGGCGATTTCCGAGCGCCGCTTGCCGTTGATCTGGATCGGCAGCGTGACGGTATCCTCGACCAGCAGGGCGGGGTCGGCCTTGGGCCAGGGGGCGCGGGCGATCAGGCCCTGACCGCCCAGCATGGACCAGATATCCTCGGCCAGATGCGGGGTCATCGGTGCCATGAGCTGCGCCATGACCATCGCCGCCTCGCGCCGCGCGGGCAGCGAGGCTGCCGATTTCGCCAGCGTGTTGGTGAAGGCATAGAGTTTCGCGACCGAGCTGTTGAAGCCGAAGCTTTCGATCCCCATCGTCACGTCATGGATCGTCTTGTGCAGCGCGCGGCGCAGGGTCAGGTCGTCTTTCCCCCCCGGTGCCGCGCCCTCGCCCTCGGATTCGTAGGCGGCGATTCCGCCCCCCTGATCCATTTCCTCGGCGATGCCGTTCGCGATGCGCCAGACCCGGCCCAGATGCCGGTGCGCCGCCTCGGCGCCCGCGGATGTCCATTCCACGTCACGCTCGGGAGGGCTGTCCGACAGCACGAACCACCGCGCGGTATCGGCGCCGAACGACTCGATGATGTTGACCGGATCGACCACGTTCTTCTTGGATTTCGACATCTTGGCCGAGGGGATGATTTCCACCGCCTCGGCCGTGGCCTTGAGCTTGCCGTCCTCGACATCCTCGGGCAGGTGATAGACCGGCCGGCCCGCGGCGTCGCGCGTCTGGTAGATCTCGTGCGTCACCATGCCCTGGGTGAACAGCGCGTCGAAGGGCTCGCGCGCCTTTTCGGGCAGGTGGCCGGTGATCTGCATCGCCCGGGCGAAGAACCGGGAATAGAGCAGGTGCAGGATCGCGTGTTCGATGCCGCCGATATACTGGTCGACATTCATCCAGTACTCGGCCTCGGCCATGTCGGTGGGCGTGTCCGCGTGGGGCGCGGTGAAGCGCGCGTAATACCATGACGAATCGACAAAGGTGTCCATCGTGTCGGTCTCGCGCCGGGCCGCCTGACCGCATTTCGGGCAGGTGCAGTTGCGCCAGGTGGGGTGGCGGTCCAGCGGGTTGCCGGGGATCGAGAAGTCGATCGGCGTGCCGTCCTCGTCATAGGGCAGTTCGATCGGCAGGTTTTCCTTCTTCTCGGGCACCACGCCGCATTCGGGGCAGTGGACTACCGGGATCGGACAGCCCCAATAACGTTGCCGCGACAGGCCCCAGTCGCGCAGGCGGAACTTGGTCACGCCATGGCCGACGCCATTCTCCTCGCAAAACCGAATCGCGGCGTCGATGGCCTGTTCGCCGGTCGCGACCTCGTCCCAGGCAAAGGCCCGCACCCAGCGCACAGGTTCGGTCTTGGGCGGCACGAAGGCCACGTCGCCCACCGGCTCGCCGCCCTCAAGCGCCACGAAGGTATCGGTCACCGGCAACCCGTATTTCCGCGCGAAATCCAGGTCGCGCTGGTCATGTGCCGGGCAGCCGAAGATCGCGCCGGTGCCGTAATCCATCAGGATGAAATTGGCGATGTAGATCGGCAATTCCCATTTCGGATCCAACGGATGGCGCACCTTCAGCCCGGTGTCGAAGCCGCGCTTCTCGGCGGTTTCCAGCTCTTCCTCGCTGGTGCCCATCCGGCGGCATTCGGCGCAGAAGGCGGCCACATCCGGGTTGTCCTGCTCCAGCGCGCGGGCCAGCGGGTGATCGGGCGAGATCCCAAGGAAACTTGCCCCCATCAGCGTGTCGGGGCGCGTGGTGTAGACCTCGATCCGGTCGAAGCCCTCGGGCCCGTCCACCAGGTCGAATCCCATCTGCAACCCGCGACTCTTGCCGATCCAGTTGCGCTGCATCAGCTTGACCTTCTCGGGCCAGTTCTCCAGCCCGTCCAGCGCCGCCAGCAATTCGTCGGCGAAATCCGAGATGCGGAAGAACCATTGCGTCAGGTCTCGCCGCTCGACCGGCGCGCCAGACCGCCAGCCCTTGCCCTCGATCACCTGCTCGTTGGCCAGAACCGTCATGTCCACCGGGTCCCAGTTCACGGTGGCGTTCTTGCGATAGACCAGCCCCGCGGCCAGCATGTCCAGGAACATGGCCTGCTGCTGGCCGTAATACTCGGGATCACAGGTCGCGAACTCGCGCGACCAGTCGATCGACAGGCCCAGCGGCTTCATCTGCGCGCGCATGTCGGCGATGTTGCCATAGGTCCAGTCCTTGGGATGGCCGCCGCGTTCCATCGCTGCGTTTTCCGCGGGCATCCCGAAGGCGTCCCAGCCCATCGGGTGCAACACGCTGAATCCGCAGGATGATTTGTAGCGCGCCACGACATCGCCCATGGTGTAGTTGCGCACATGGCCCATATGGATGCGCCCCGAGGGGTAGGGGAACATTTCCAGCACATAGTATTTTGGCCGGGCCGGGTCGTGGCAGGCGCGGAACGTGGCGTCGGCCTCCCATGCGTCCTGCCATTTCCGCTCGATCTCGGCCGGGGTGTAGCGCGCCATGTCAGCAATCCTCAGTCAAACGCCGGGCGCGGGTGGCCCGGCGTCGTGCATAATAGGCGCCGCGCGGGGCGTCCAGTGGGGCGTCAGAGCTTGCTGTCGCGGATGCGGATCTGGCGGGCGCGGGTCAGGATCGCGTCCTCGACCGCGCGCACGGTGGCGCCATCGACCGCGCCCGACCGGCTGTGCAGCGACACCTTGAGCGAGCGTGCGTCCAGCGCCGGATCCTGCACATAGACGGTCGCGCGATAGGCCCGTCCGCCGCCGGGCGGCGTGCCGTAACCCGTGACGATCACGCCCGAGAAGGGATCGACAGACCGAATCGGCAGGAAGTTCAGCACCTCCAGCGAGGCCTGCCAGAGATACTTGTTCACCGCGACCGTGGTGTTCGGGTCGTCGGCATTGCCGAACAGGTCGAGGATCGAGCCGCGCTCCTGGCGTTCGCGCCGAATCTCGGCCACGGGCGTATTCTCGAACTGCCTCGCGATATTGGCCTCGCGCGCGTCGATCCGGGCGGCGTCCTGTTCGGGGCTGGGGGCGCTGCGGCCGAACAGCCCGCCGCCACAGCCGGCCAGTCCAACAGCCATTGTCCCGATCAGTGCCCCGCGCGCGATGCGGTGGAAGGTCATGCCTGCGCCCTCGTTGTCCTTTGCCGGTCTTTACCGGAGCGGGTCGGGGCGGACAAGGTTTTTCCCTTGCGCCACGTCCGCTTGGGCGCGGGGGCGGTGTGGCTTTGCTGCATCAATCGGGGGAAGCGTTCCGGGGGGGTGCCGGTGTTCCTTGCATTTGAGGGGGGCTAGAGCGAAACCCGGAACATACTCAGATCGGATGCTCCGGCCTGAGGTGCATCTTAAATCGAATGAGGGAAAGCCATGAAAAAGGTTCTCTTCGCGACCACCGCGCTGGTTGCTTCGGCCGGCATCGCCGCTGCAGACATCACGCTCTCCGGCTCGGCCCAAATGGGTATCAAGGGCGGCGACCGTTATTACAAAGAAGTTAAAGATCAATCTGGTGAGTTGACGAGAGTCCCCAATGACAAAGCCCAGTTCCACACCGACTTCACGCTGGAATTCGTCGGTTCGGGTGAAACCGAAAACGGCCTGACCTTCGGCTTTAACGTGGAGTTGGACGCCGGCACGACCGAGACATCGCACCAGAAGTGGAAAGATGAAAATGGTGAGATTCGCACGCGTGGCCTTGATGTCGACAACGAATTCGTCTTCATCTCGGGCGCGTTCGGCACCCTGACGCTGGGCGAAATCGACGGCGCGTTCGACCGCGTGATGAAAGAGGTCAACCTGGCCGGCGGTTCGATCGCCGACGACGAGACCGAGCATGCCGGCTTCAACGGCAACTCGGGCTTCGACGGCTCGCATGACGACCAGATCCTGCGCTACGACTACGCGTTCGGCGATTTCGGCTTCTCCGTCTCGTACGAGCAGGCCGGTATCAACGGCGCCAGCGTCAAACAGGACGACAACATCGGCGTCGGTGTCAGCTACACGACCAACGTCAACGGCGTCGACCTGTACACCTCGCTGGCCTATCAGGAGGGCTCGCGCTTGTTCAAAGCCGAGGACGGCGGCAACGACAAGTACGTCAACGGCAACGTGTGGGGCCTGTCGCTGGCGGCCGATTTCGGCAACGGCTTCCAGGCTGGCCTGAACTATTCGTCCTATGACTTCAAGTCGACCGATATCGGTGGCGCCCCTGTCGATGCCGACTACGATCACTACGCTATCGGCATCGCCTACGAGATTGACGCTTGGACCTTCGCCGCGAACTGGGGTAAATACAACTACAAGGATGCGCCCAACGAGGATGGCTACGGCTTGGTCGTGAACTACGACCTCGGTGGCGGCGCGGTGATCCAGGCCGGCTACGGCAACGGCGAAAGCATTGAGAGCTGGTCGTTCGGCGTGGCGATGTCGTTCTAAGCCTTACCGGCTTGTCGATAGGGGAAGAGCGGGCCTTGTGCCCGCTCTTCTTCGTTGCGGGACACGGGTTCGACAAGTGCCGCCGCGCATGCTAGGTCCGGCACCGAAGTCTTGTGACCCGGTGCCATGCAGCCCCCCGATCCCGCCCAGATCGCCCGTCTTTACCGCGAGGCCCTTGCCCGGCTGGCCGCAGGCGACCTTGACGGCGCCGAGGCGCGGCTGCGTGACGTGCTGGCCGCCCGCCCGCGTCAGGCCGAGGCGCTGTTCCAGATGGGCCGGATCGCCATGACCCGCGGCGCCCCGAAACGCGCCGCCCGGCATTTCGAACGCGCCGCCGAGGCCCAACCGGCCGAACCCGCGATCTGGCTGGCCTGGGCGCAGGCGCTGGCCGCGCTGGCCGACCGCACCCGCATCCGCAGCTTTCAGCGCAAGGCCAGGGCGGCAAGGCTGCCCGCCCCGGTCCTTGCCCGCCTGCAAGAGGCGTTGGCGCCCCCGGCAACGTCCCCGGCCCAGACGCTCGATGCGCTGCGCCGCGCCGCACAGGCCCGGCCCGACGCGGCCGAACCGCAGATCCGGCTGGGTCAGGCCCTGCTGCGCGCCAGGGATTTCGCCGCCGCTGCCGACGCCTTTGGCCGGGCCATCGCGCTGGGCGACAACCGCGCCGAAACCCACACCGCGCATGCCCGCGCGCTGGACGGATCGGGCCAGACCGAGGCCGCGCTGGCCGCCCATGACCGCGCCGTTTCCGCCGCCCCCGACCGCCCCGAAACCCATGGCCGCCGCGCGATCCTGCTGCAACAGATGGGCCGCTTCGACGAGGCCGATGCAGGCTTTCGCCGCGCCATCGCGCTGGCCCCCCGGGATGGCGAGCCCTACCGGCTGATGGTCAAGGGCCGCAAGCTGGCCGCCGACGATCCGCTGATCGCCGAGATGGAAACGCTCTGGTCCGCGCCGGATCTGGGCGATCACAGCCGGATGAACCTGGGCTTTGCACTTGCCAAGGCGATGGAGGACATCCGCCGCGACGACCGCATCTTTGGCTATCTGCACAAGGCCAACGCGCTGATGCGCAAGCTTTACCCCTATGACATCGCCGAGCGCCGCGCCGAGATCGACGCGGTGAGGACCGCCTTTGCCGAGACCGATTTCACTGCCCGCCGCGTGCCGGGCACCTCCGGTTACGCCCCGGTCTTCGTCACCGGCATGCCGCGATCGGGCACGACGCTGGTGGAACAGATCATCGCCAGCCATTCGCGCGTGACCGGCGGCGGCGAGCTGGGCTTCGTCATGCCCGAGGCGATGCGGCTGATGTCGGACGGGGCGGGCGGGCTGCGGCCCGTTTCGGCGCTGTCGGACGAGGAAATCGCCGGGTTCGGCCATGCCATCGAGGCGCATTTCCGCATGCGCCTGCCGGGTGCCGACATCGTCACCGACAAGTCGATCCAGACCTATATGGTCGCCGGTCTGGTGCAGCTGGCGCTGCCCAATGCGCGTATCGTGGTGGTGCATCGCGACCCGCGCGACACCTGCCTGTCGATCTACAAGAACATCTTTGCCGAGGGCACGCATCGCTATGCCTATGACCTGCGCGACCTCGGCCTTTACACCCGGATGTTTCTGGAACTGGTCGATTTCTGGCGCGAAAGGCTGCCCGGCGGCTTTCGCGAGATCCGCTACGAAGACCTGATCGCCGATCCCGAGCCCCAGGCCCGCGCCCTGATCGCCGCCGCCGGGCTTGACTGGGAAGACGGCTGTCTGGATTTCCACAAGACCGAGCGGCGGGTCTCGACACTCAGCCTGCATCAGGTGCGCCAGCCGATCTATGCCTCGTCGCTGAAGGGCTGGCAGCGGCACGCGGACGAGCTTGCCCCGCTGATCGAGGCGCTGGGCGATGTGATCGAGCAAGAGGGAACGGAATGAGCCTGGACGAGATTCGCGCAAGGGTAACACAGGCCGAGGCCGACGCGGGGCGCGCGCCCGGCTCGGTGACGCTGATCGCGGTGTCGAAGGTGCAGCCGCTCGGCCGGGTCGAGGCGGTGCTGGCGGCCGGTCAGCGCGTTTTCGGCGAGAACCGCGTGCAGGAGGCGGCGGGCAAATGGCCCGCGCTGATGGACCGCTTCGCAGGCGTCGAACTGCACCTGATCGGGCCGCTGCAAAGCAACAAGACCCGGCAGGCGGTCGAACTGTTCGACGCGATCCATTCGGTGGACCGGATCAAGCTGGCCCGGCGCCTGGCCGAGCACGCGCAGGAACGCGGCGCCTGCCCGGACCTGTTCCTTCAGGTGAACACGGGCGAGGAGCCACAGAAGGCGGGCGTTCTGCCGGGCGAGGCGGATGGGTTCATCGCGGATTGCCGCGCGCTGGATCTGCCGGTGCGGGGGCTGATGTGCATCCCGCCCGTGGACGAGACGCCCGCGCTGCATTTCGCGCTGCTGGCAAAGATCGCTGCGCGCAACGGGCTGTCGGGCCTGTCGATGGGGATGAGCGACGATTTCGAGCAGGCCATCGCGTTCGGTGCGACCCATGTGCGGGTGGGCTCGGCGATCTTTGGCGCGCGCGCCTATGACTGAGGCCGCGCACCCCTAACGCACGATCAACCGGCTGGCATGGGTCAGCCGTTCGGCGATCCAGCGCAGGTCGTGGCGGGACAGGGCGATGCAGCCCGCCGTCGGGTGGCGGGGCTTGCGCCACTGGTGCAGGAAGATCGCCGAGCCGCGCCCGCGTTCGGCGAAGGGCCAGTTCCAGTCGGTGACCAGAACCAGATCGTAGAGCGGATCGGCCCGGCGCAGCCTTTCATGGCTGTGGGGATAGGGCGCGCGAACCATGAGGTTGTAATCCTCATGCCGGGGATCGTCCGACCACAGGTCAGTGGGTCCGATGGGCACCGCCCAGGGCGCCGGGGGGGCGATCCGGTCGGGGCGATACAGCATGCCGACGATTCGGTGCACGCCCCGGGGGGTTGCGCCGTCCCCCTCGCGCTTGTCGCCGGTGATGCCACCGCGCCCGATGGATCGGGGAAAGTTTCGCCCGGCAAAGCGCAGATGGGTCGGAGTCAGGACAAGGTCGGTTGCACACATCATGGGCAGACTGGCCGAAGAGGGCGGTTTGGGGAAGGGGGCTTGCGGTCGATCAAGCCCTGCTCGCGCAGATCATGTTACCCTTGCCGCCGGGTGGGTCGCCCGGCCTGCCCCGGCGCAACCATGACACGGAGGTTCGAGATGGAAACGGCCAAGGTGATGGAATACGCCCGCTCTCTCTTGGCAGCCCATGGCGACAAGGCGCAGGCCGAGGCGGCGCAGAAGGCCGCCGCGCATGAGGCGGCTGGCGAGGATTCGGATGCCGAAACCTGGCGCGCCATCGAATCGGCGATCCGCCAGATGCGCCCGCCGCATCAGGGCTGAGACAGGCCCCGCGCTACAGCAGATGCCCGGACTTCTCGGCCTTGGTCGCAAGGTAGCGGGCGTTCTCGGCTGTGTGCCCGACCTTGAGCGGCACGCGGCCGACGACATCTATGCCGTTTGCGCGCATCATCTCGATCTTGGCGGGGTTGTTGGTCATTAGCCGGACGGCGGAAAAGCCCATCTCGCGCAGGATCGCCGCACCCAGACGGAAATCGCGCTCGTCATCCTCGAAGCCGAGCCGGTGGTTCGCCTCGACCGTGTCAAAGCCCTGATCCTGAAGCGAATAGGCGCGCATCTTGTTGGCAAGCCCGATGCCGCGCCCCTCCTGGTTCAGGTAGAGCAGCACGCCCGCCCCCTCGGCCCCCATCTGCGCCAGCGCGGCGTTCAGTTGCGCGCCGCAATCGCATTTCAGGCTGCCCAGCAGATCGCCGGTGAAACAGGCCGAATGCAGCCGCGCCAGCACCGGCGCACCGCGCGGGGGGCTGCCGATCTCGACCGCGTAATGTTCCTCGCTGCCATCGGCGGGGCGGAAGACATGCAGCCTTGTGGCGCTGGACACCGCCAGCGGCACGCGGGCCGAGACAACCTCGGCAAGGTGCGTTTCGTCGGCCAGCGTCGCCGCAGCCTCGGCCAGACTGACACGGGTCAGGCCCTGCGCCGAGGCCAGCCCTGCGGGATCGGCGATTTCGACCGCCAGCACCGCGGGCAGAAGGCGTGCGGATTTCGCCAGCCCGATCGCCGCGCGATGGGCTGCCGCATCGCCCTCCCGCAGCGACACAAACGGCCCGAGCAGCGGGTTTTGCAGATCGTCCGCCGGGTCGGCCACCGCCTGCACCCAGCCCGGTCCGACATCGGCGGGCAGGCGCAACCGGGCGATGTCGCCGTCATAGGGCCGCGCCTTGAGCGTTGCCGCCCGCCGCGCGGTGATCGACAGCACCGCATCCCCCAGCCCGCGCAAGGCCGCCAGCCTTTCGGGCGTCAGCGTCTCGGCCGCGGCGATCACGAGTCCGCCCACCACCACCGGCACCCCCATGCGCAGATCGCCGCGGACACGCGCGATGCGTTCGGTGCTGTCGGGGCCAAGGGGCATGGGCGATCCTTTCCTGCGCATCTGTAGCGTCAAAGCCGACAGATATGAAACAAATCCCTTCCCCGCCACACGCTTGTGTGAGCACCCTGTTGCAAAACTTGTGACCGGATGCCGGGCGCACATCTGGGCGGCAAGACGACAGAGGAGGCAGAGACATGAGCAACCTGAAGAAAATCCTGTTGGTCGACGATGACGAGGATCTGCGCGAGGCGCTGAGCGAACAGTTGGTGATGACCGAGGATTTCGACGTGTTCGAGGCGGGCAGCGGCCACGAGGCGATGGAGAAGGCCAAGGGCGCGATCTACGATCTGGTGATCCTGGATGTCGGCCTGCCCGATTCCGACGGGCGCGAATTGTGCCGGCTGATGCGCAAGCAGAACGTCAAATGCCCCATCATCATGCTGACGGGGCATGACAGCGATGCCGACACGATCCTGGGCCTCGATGCGGGGGCGAACGACTATGTGACCAAGCCGTTCAAGTTCCCCGTCCTGCTGGCGCGCATCCGCGCGCAACTGCGCCAGCACGAGCAGTCCGAGGATGCGATCTTCCAGCTTGGTCCCTATACCTTCAAACCGGCGATGAAGATGCTGATCACCGAGGACGAGCGCAAGATCCGGCTGACCGAGAAGGAGACCAATATCCTCAAGTTCCTGTATCGGGCCTCCGAGGGCGTGGTGGCGCGCGATGTGCTGCTGCACGAGGTATGGGGTTACAATGCGGGTGTCACCACGCATACGCTGGAGACCCATATCTACCGGCTGCGCCAGAAGATCGAGCCCGATCCCTCGAACGCGCGGCTGCTGGTGACCGAGTCCGGGGGCTATAGGCTGGTCGCCTGAACGGAGCGAGGGGTTTCGGCTCGCGATGCGAGCCGACCGGCCGGGGGCGCTGCCCCCGGACCCCCGGGATATTTCCGGCCAGAAGAAGGGATGGGGCGGGGGCTGTGCCTTGAGGCTTGCGGGGCGGCGGCTTAGGGTAGCGCGGCTTGCCGCGGGACAGAGAGAGACGCACGGATGCCATTCACGCTGGCCACCTGGAACATCAACTCGATCCGGCTGCGCGAGGGGCTGGTGAAACGGCTGCTGACCGAAGAGGCGCCCGACATCCTTTGCCTGCAGGAGTGCAAGAGCCCGGTCGAGAAGATGCCGCTGGCGACGTTCCGGGCGCTGGGCTACGGCCATGTCGTAGCCCGCGGGCAGAAGGGCTATAACGGTGTCGCGATCGTGTCTAGACTGCCGCTGGAAGATGCGGGCGAGATGGATTTCGCGGGGCTCGGCCATGCCCGCCATGTGGCCGCGCGGCTGGAAAGCGGGGTCACGATCCACAATTTCTATGTGCCGGCGGGTGGCGATGTGCCGGACCGCGCGGTGAACGAGAAGTTCGGCCAGAAGCTCGACTATGTCGCGGAGATGCGCGACTGGTTCCGCGACAATCGGCCGGATCGTGCGATCCTGGTGGGCGACCTGAACATCGCGCCGCGCGAGGATGACGTCTGGTCGCACAGGCAGCTTCTGAAGGTGGTCAGCCACACGCCGGTCGAGGTCGACCATCTGGGCCAGGCGCAGGAGGCAGGCGGCTGGGTTGATGTCCCCCGCGCCGACATCCCCGAGGGCAAGCTGTATTCCTGGTGGTCCTACCGCGCGCGTGACTGGGACGCCGCGGACAAGGGGCGGCGTCTGGATCACATCTGGGCCTCGTCCGATATCGCCGGGGCGGCCCATTCCAGCCGAATCCTGCGCGCGGTGCGCGGCTGGGAGCAGCCGTCGGACCACGCGCCGGTGCTGGCCAGCTTCGATCTGTAGGAGTTCGCCCTTGGGTTTTTCCCCCCGGACGCTCATATAAGGCGCGAAACCGATGAAACGCGGAGATGACGACATGCTTGAACTTGGCGGCAATGCGCGCGGTGCCGGGCCGCAGGACGACCTGATCAAGGACATCTCGGAAATGACCTTCCCGCAGGATGTCATCGAGGTGTCGCGCGAGGTGCCCGTCATCGTCGATTTCTGGGCGCCCTGGTGCGGTCCGTGCAAGACACTGGGTCCCATGCTGGAAGCGGCGGTGACCGAGGCGGGCGGCAAGGTGCGCATGGTCAAGGTGAATGTCGACGAGAACCAGCAGATCGCCGCCCAGCTGCGCATCCAGTCGATCCCGACGGTCTATGCTTTCTTTCAGGGTCAGCCGGTGGACGGGTTCCAGGGCGCGTTGCCGCAATCCGAGATCCGGGCCTTCGTGCAGCGGGTCGCCGCGGTGGCGGGGGATGGGGGGCTGTCCGAGGCGGTGGAGACGGCCGAGTTGATGCTGGCCGAGGGGGCGGTGGTGGATGCCGCGCAGACCTTTGCCGCGATTCTCGGCGAGAATCCCGGGCACGCGGCGGCCTATGGCGGGCTGGTCCGGGCGAATCTGGCGCTGAAGGAGATCGAGCAGGCCGAAGCCCTGCTGGCCGCGGTTCCGGCCGAGATCGCGGGCAGCCCCGAGATCAAGGCGGCGCGCGCGCAGCTGGCGCTGGCCCGGCAGGCGGCCGAGGCAGGGCCGGTGGCCGATCTGCGCGCCGCGGTCGAGAATGACCCGGACGATCACCAGGCGCGGTTCGATCTGGCCAAGGCGCTGCATGCCGCGGGCCAGGTCGAGGAAGCGGTCGATGAATTGCTGGAACTTTTCCGGCGCGATCGCGAGTGGAACGACGGGGCGGCCAAGACCCAGCTTTTCATCATCTTCGACGCGCTGAAAACGCAGGATCCGATTGTCCTCAGGGGACGGCGGAAACTGTCCTCGATGATATTTGCCTGACCGGTGTCGCGACCTAGGTCTCGGAGCATGTTCTCCGCCGCCGATCTACCCGATACGATCCCCGTCTTCCCGCTTCCCGGGGCGCTTCTGCTGCCCCGGGCACGGCTGCCCCTGCACATCTTCGAGCCGCGCTATCTGGCGATGCTGGACGACACGCTGAAGACGCCGCACCGGCTGATCGGCATGATCCAGCCGCGCGAAGTGCCCGGCGGGGGCGAGCGCAGGCTGCATGCCATCGGCTGTGCGGGCCGTGTCACCGCGTTCTCGGAAACCGAGGACGGGCGCTACATGATCACGCTGTCGGGCATCTCGCGCTACCGGATCACGCGCGAGCAGCCGGGATTCACTCTCTATTTGCGGGCGGATGTGTCCTGGGACGGGTTCGCGCGCGATCTTGGCCCGGGCGAGGACGATACCCGGTTCGACCGGACGAAGTTCATGGATCTGCTGAAACGTTTCTTTTCCAGCCGGGGCCTTGCCACCGACTGGGACAGCCTGAAGGAAGCCGAGGACGAATTGTTGATCAACTCGCTGTCGATGCTCTGTCCCTTTGCGCCCGAGGACAGGCAGGCCCTGCTCGAGGCGCCCTCGCTGACGACCCGGCGCGAGACGCTGGTCACCCTGATCGAGTTCGCGCTGCGCAGCGGTACGGACGAGGAGACGATGCAATGACCGAGACATTCAATGCCGATCGAAGGATGCTCGAGTCGCTGGTCTGTCCGGTGACGCATGCGCCGCTGGCCTATGATGCCGAGCGGCGGGAATTGGTGTCGCGGGCCGCGGGGCTGGCCTTTCCGATCCGGGGCGGCATCCCGATCATGCTGGTGGACGAGGCGCGCCGCCTGGATTGAGCGCGCCTGTCAGCGTCGACAGCGCGCCAGTTGCTCGCGATAGAGATCGGCGCGGTTCGACACCCGGTCGGCGACCTTGATAAGCCAAGGCTTGGCCATGTAGCTCTGCCTTTTAAAGCCCGCCTGTCCCTCGTGATAGGCCAGGTACTGGTTGCGCGCGTCATGCAGCGGGATACCCAGCATGTCGCGGCTCCGGGTCATGTACCAGCCCATGAAATCGGTCGCGTCATTGATTCTGTCGCGCCTGGCCCCGCGCTTTCCGGTGGCGCGGATATAGTCGTTCCAGGTTCCGTCGATGGCCTGGGCATAGCCATAGGCCGAACTTTGTCGGCCCATCGGGATGATGCCCAGGATGTATTGGTGCGGCGTGCGGGCATTGCCCACGAACTTGCTTTCCTGGTGTATCATCGCCATCTGCACATGGACGGGAACGCCCCAGCGACGTTCGGCGCGCTCCATCGCGCGGACATAGTTCGGACGCTCGCGGGCGATTGCGCACGCATTGTCCAGCTCGCGTGGGGGCGAATACCCGCCGCCGCAGCCTGCAAGCGCAAGAATGACTACCACGAGAAGGACTCTGCTCATCTGCCCCGGCCTCGTTATCTTTATTGTTGCCGCCACCATAGGCGAAATCGCTCGGCGGGAAAACGCCCATCCGGCAATGGTGGATCAGAAAAGCGCGAGGTGGCATCGGTTCGCGCGGTGCAGGGGGCACTGTGGGGCCGGGCATCACAATCTGTTTCCATGCGCCGCGCGCTGTCGCATGGACTCTGTGAGCGTTGCGGCAGTATTGTGTCTTCATGGGGGTTGGATGATGATGCGAACGACACGTGCGAAATACGGTCTTGGTCAGGTGGTGCGGCATCGCAAGCACCCCTTTCGCGGAGTAGTGTTCGATGTCGATGCGATGTTCTCGAACACCGAGGAATGGTATGACGCCATCCCCGAGGAAAGCCGGCCCGCGAAGGACCAGCCCTTCTACCACCTGCTGGCCGAGAACGACCACAGCTATTACGTCGCCTATGTGTCGGAGCAAAATCTGGTGCCCGACGACACCGGCGAGCCGGTCGATCATCCCGACCTTGCCGATCTGTTCGGCGAGTTCGAGGATGGGCATTACCCGCTGCAATTCCAGCTGAACTGAGGATGCGCCGGGCCTAGTAGCCCAGCGCGCAGCCATCCTTGCGCGCGTCGGACGCGCCTTGCAGCACACCCGACTCCTCGTCGATCAGGATCGCCTGCGCGCCGCCGATGGGAATATCGGGGATCACGACATCATGGCCCAGCGCGGCCAGCTCCCCCCGCACCGCATCCGGATACCCCCGCTCGACCTGCATCTGGCCTGCATCGGTGAAACTGCGCGGTGCGTCGATGGCCTGCTGCGGGTGCATGTCGAAATCGACCACATTGGTCAGGAATCGCGCATGCCCGTTTGCCTGATAGGCCCCGCCCATCACGCCGAAGGGCATCAGCACGCGGCCGTTCCTTTTCAGCATCGCGGGGATGATCGTGTGCATCGGCCGCTTGCCGCCCGCGGCCTCGTTCGGGTGGCCCTCGGCCAGCGTGAAGCCCGCGCCGCGATTCTGGAAATTGATGCCGAACTTGGCTGACGCCAGTCCCGAGCCGAAGGCATGGAACACCGAATAGATCAGCGAGACCGCCATTCGGTCGCGGTCGACTACGGTCAGGTAGATCGTGTCCTTGTGCACCGATTCCGCCAGCGCCGCAGGGCTTTGCATCGCCCGGCCGGGGTCGATCAGCGCGGCCAGACCTGCGGCCGTGTCCAGCGCCAGCATGTGATCGAGCCGCGTCATGTGCGCGGGGTCGGCGATGAAGCGGTTGCGCGCATCATAGGCCAGTTTTGCCGCCTCGGCCTCGATATGGGCGCGTTGGGCGCCCAGCGGGTCCATCGCGGCCAGGTCGAAATGCGACAGGATGTTCGCCATCAGGATCGCGGTCGCGCCCTGCCCGTTCGGCGGATGCTCGACCAGCTCAATCCCCTTGTAGGTGCCGCTGACCGGGTCTGTCCAGTCGCAGGCGGCAGCGGCGAAATCGTCCAGTGTGTGCGTGCCGCCCAGCGCGCGCAGCGAGGCCACCATGTCCTCGGCCACTTCGCCCTCGTAATAGCCCGCGCGGCCCTGGTCCGCGATCCGGCGCAGCACCTCGGCCTGCATCGGCGCCCGGAACACCTGGCCCGGGCGCGGCGGCCTGCCGTCCAGCAGGTAGAACCGGCGCGCATCGCCCTGAAGGTTGCCTTCGGTGCAGCCCCAGTCCCACGCGGTGCGGGGGCTGACGGGCACGCCCGCCTCGGCATAGTGGATCGCCGGGGCGAGGCTGGCCGCCAGCCCGGCGCGGCCCCAGTCCGCCGACAGCCGGCAAAAGGCGTCGATCGCGCCCGGAACGGTCACGGCGTCGGCGGTGTTGGTGGGCATCGTGGCCAGCCCGCGGTCACGCAGCGCCGCCGCATCCAGCCCCGCGGGCGCCCGACCCGAGCCGTTCAGCGCCAGGATCCGATCCTCGCCCGCCGGTTTCAGCAGCACGAAACAGTCGCCGCCGATCCCGGTCATGTGCGGTTCGCAGATGCCCAGCAGCACGGCGCCTGCAATGGCGGCATCCACCGCATTGCCGCCCGATTCCAGCATCTGCACCGCCACCCGCGCCGCCAGCGGATGCGATGTGGCGCAGATTCCGTTCGTTGCGAAAACGGCCGACCGGCCCGGAAGCTGGTAATCGCGCATGCTCTCCTCCCTCGCCTTTGCCGGGACGTTAGGACGGGCAGGGGGGGGAAGCCAATGCGTTTTTCAAGGGCGAGAGGGGCGTCCATCGCGACGCGCAGCCGATGCGGATTGCAATCAGCGTCGAACGGTTCGGCGGGGACCCATGGCAGACAGGCGCGCGGCGGTTCGGAGATGGGCAGAGGATGCGACACCCGGACAGGCGTCAGGCAGAGGCGTGATCGGGGCGCCCTGATCTTGCGGGCCGATCCCGGAGGGGAGGAGGGAGCTTCGCGGCCGGGGTGCCAGTGCGGCCCCGCGTTCACGCCTCGGCCAGCGGCACGAGGAAGCGCAGGCGGTTTTGTCCGTTCTCGCGGATATAGGACAGGTCCCGGGCCAGCGCACGGATCAGGAACCAGCCGAACCCGCCCTCGGGCGGGCCGTCCCCTGAGCCCCCATAGTCAGGCAGTGCGCCGCCGGGCAGGACCCCGGCGGGCATCGGGTCACCATAGTCGCGCAGGTCGACCTTCAGCTTCGTACCGCAATGCACAAGGCGCAGTTCGATCGGGCCGTTGCCGCCGTGACGGTAGGCATGTTCGACCACGTTGTTCAGCGCTTCCGCCAGGACCGTCTCGGCCATGCCGAGCAGGTCGGGACCAGGGCCTGCCGGGGCGAAGCGTCTCCGCATCTCGGCCAGGGCGCAGCGAACACCCATGGGTGTGGCCTCCACCACGATCAACGCGGCCTGCGCCTCGCAATAACCGGCGTTCCGGGCGTCGTCGGATGGGGCGATCCCACCCCGCATCCCGTCCGGCAGGGTCATGCGATCGACCGCTTGTCCGCAAAGGCCGCCTCGGTGTCGGGATGGATGGTGAAGACCCGGTCCATCCGCGTCAGGCGGAACACCTTTTCGACATTGGGGGTCAGGTTGCACAGTTCCAGCGTGCGGCCCGGCCCGAGCAGTTTCATCACGGCCACGACCGCGCCAAGGCCGCTGCTGTCGAGGAAATCGACCGCGCCCAAATCCAGCACGACGCGCACCGGGCCATCTGCCGCCACCTCGCGCATGCGATCCTTGAACCGGATCGCCACGGCCGAGTCGATGCGCGGCTCGGCGACGATCACGTGCAGCGCTTCGTCGCGGGTTTCGGTGTGCAGTTCCATGCGGGCTTTCTCCTGTGATCCGGGGACGAGGCTAGACGCCAATCGTTACCATTCTGTAAGTGATGATCGTCAAAAGCGGGAGGACGGCATGGAAGAGGTTGTGATCTGCGGCGCGGCGCGCACGCCCATGGGCGGCTTTCAGGGCGCGTTCGCCGATGTCGATGCTCCGACGCTGGGCGGTGCCGCGATTCGCGCGGCGATGGCGGGTGCAGGCGTCGGGACGGTCGATGAATTGCTGATGGGCTGCGTGCTGCCTGCGGGCCAGGGACAGGCCCCCGCGCGGCAGGCGGGGTTCAAGGCGGGGCTGGGCGAGGATGTGCCCGCGACCACGCTGAACAAGATGTGCGGCTCGGGGATGAAGGCGGCGATGTTGGCGCATGACCAGCTGGCGCTGGGCGGCGCCGCGGTGATCTGCGCCGGTGGCATGGAAAGCATGACCAATGCCCCCTACCTGTTGCCCGCGATGCGAGGCGGTGCGCGGATCGGCCATGGTCAGGTGATCGACCACATGTTCCTCGACGGGCTGGAAGACGCCTATGACAAGGGACGCCTGATGGGCACCTTTGCCGAGGATTGCGCCGGGCATTTCCAGTTCACGCGCGAGGCGCAGGACGAATATGCGCTGGGCTCGCTGTCCAATGCGCTGGCGGCGCAGAAATCCGGGGCCTTCGAGGGCGAGATCGTGCCCGTGACCGTCACCTCGCGCAGGGGCGAGACGGTGGTGGCTGAGGACGAACAGCCCGCCAAAGCACGGCCCGAGAAGATCCCGCAGTTGAAACCCGCCTTCCGCAAGGACGGCACGGTGACGGCGGCCAATTCCTCGTCGATTTCGGACGGGGCGGCGGCGCTGATCCTGGCGACCCGCGCCGAGGCCGAGGCGCGCGGCCTGCCCATCCGTGCCCGCATCCTGGGCCATGCGAGCCATGCGCAGGCCCCGGGCTGGTTCACAACCGCGCCGGTTCCGGCCGCGCAGAAGCTGCTGGCGCGGATCGGCTGGACCAGGGACGATGTGGATCTGTGGGAGGTGAACGAGGCTTTCGCCGTGGTGCCCATGGCCTTCATGCACGAGATGGGGCTGCCGCGCGAGCGGGTGAACGTGAATGGCGGCGCCTGTGCGCTGGGCCACCCGATCGGGGCCTCGGGCACGCGGATCATCGTCACGCTGCTGAACGCGCTGGAAAAGCGCGGGTTGAAACGCGGCGTCGCGGCGATCTGCATCGGCGGCGGCGAGGGCACCGCCATCGCCATCGAGCGGCCCTGAGCCAAGCGGGCCGCCCTGCACCGGCAAGGCGGCCCGGTCCTAGTCCTGAAAACGCCAGCCCGACCGGCGCGGCACCCGGACGGCCAGCATCGGCTTCAGAAGCGGGCTGGCGAAGCGGTCCAGATCCAGCGCCTCGTGCACGCCCACCACTTCCTCGCCGAAAACCCGGGTGCGCACCGCCGAGCGGCAGTAGAAGGGCGCGTCCAGCATGTCGTGGACCTGTCGTGGCACATAGCCCGGATCGGCGCGCGTCTCGCGCCGGACCAGCCATTTCGACCGGGCGAACCGCGTGCGCGGCGGCGCGTCGATCACCTCGGCCGAGCCATCCGCCCCGAAATGCAGCCCCACGGCCAGTTCGGACCCGTCCCGCACGCTGGCATCGTAGAAGCAGTAGGCGCCGTTGTCCCGCGTGGGGAACCGGCCCCAGGTCCAGTAGCTGAAATCGTCCTCAAGCGCGTGGATGCCGAAATTCGCGTCGAAATAGCCATGCCCCGTCCATTGCCAGCCGGGCTGGTTCAGGTCCACCTCGATCTCCGACGACGGCGCGAAGGGCCGCCAGACATGGCTGCCATCCTGTTTCAGCGGCAACTCGACCGAGGTGATCGCCGATGGCGTGACCGTGACCCGCCCCTTCAGCCTCTGCATCCGGGGCCAGGCGACCTCGTCGATGTCGATCAGCAACTGGCTGCCGGTCCAGGTCAGTTTCGACGGTCCCACCTCGAACCTGTTGCGCGACTGGCGCAGGGCGGCCTGTCCGCGGTCGGTCATCGTCCAGCGCCCGCCGCGGCCATAGGTGGCGACGTTGATGCAGCAATGGTTTTCCGGGTTCTTCCGCCCCGACCAGCGATACCAGGGCGAAAAGACCGAGCCGATGAACGAGATGATGGAGATCTGCTGTTCGCCGTCATGGCTGATGCCATCGACATACCACCAGGCATAGCCGTCGGGCGGCACCTCTAGGTCGAAGCAAGGTCCGTCAAGATCGCCTCGGCCGCGTGCCGGCCGGAGAGGGTTGCCATGGGGATGCCCGCCCCCGGAT
>Ga0209614_1000788_pt1 | contig 26569 bp, 18 predicted proteins | sample BlaSprsedimmetaG_FD_185484 | JGI IMG/M metagenome (GOLD analysis project Ga0209614, IMG submission 185484) | Hot spring sediment bacterial and archeal communities from California, USA to study Microbial Dark Matter (Phase II) - Blank Spring... ... | reverse complement strand
GTCTTGGCGCCGGCGATCTTCTCGGCGAAGAGCTTGCGGCTGGCCGGGCCGATGTCGAGGCCTTCCCAGCCGTTCTCAATGTCGCCTGTGACGACCTTGTTGGCGGCGCCGGCCTTGAACTCCTGCGTCACGACCGTATCGACCGGCAGAATCATCTCACAGCCGGCTTCCGTGGCCGCCTTCTGAAGCTCAACGGCCTTGTCCAGGAACGCATCTTCGCAGAGACTGCCGCCGACGGTGTGCCCGTTGGCCTTGAAGAACGTGTACGCCATCGCACCGCCGATGAGGATACGGTCCACCTTCTCGATGAGATTCTCGATCACGCCGAGCTTGTCCGAGACCTTGGCCCCACCCAGAATCGCCACAAAGGGCCGCTCCGGGTTGCCGAGCGTATCACCGAGGTACTTCAACTCCTTCTCCACCAGGAACCCGATGACACAGGGCTTGGGTTTCATCAGAACCGGCACTGTGTACATCGAAGCGTTGTCGCGATGGGCGGTTCCAAACGCGTCGTCGACATAGACATCCGCCATCTGAGCCAGTTGCCGGGCAAATGCGTCTTTGGCCTCTCGCAGTTGCTCATCTTCCTTGGCGGCCTTGTCCTTGATGGTCTCTTCCTTATGAAACCGAAGGTTCTCAAGCAACAGGCACCGCCCGCCCCGCAGGGCCTTGGCCAGGGTCTTGGTCTGGGGTCCAATGCAGTCATCGGCAAACGCCACGTCCTGTCCGAGCAGGTCGGACAGACGCCGGGCCACCGGCGCCAGCGAGTACCTGTCCTCCCGCACGCCCTTGGGGCGCCCCAGGTGGCTCATCAGGATCAGCGCCCCGCCGCGATTCAACACGCTCTTGATGGACGGCAGGGCCTTCACGATGCGGTCGTCGCTTGTGATGTTGCAGTCGTCGTCCAACGGCACGTTGAAATCGCACCGCATGAGGACCTTCTTGCCTTTGACCTCGATGTCAGCAACCGTTTTCTTCGCCATTTCTGTTACCCGCTAAAGATAGCTCAAACCGGCCGCTCGCATGAACGGCCGGTCTGAGGTTTCATCATGTATACCGGGCCGGGCCGGCCCGCAACGACCTTACAGAGTCGCCATCTTCTCCATCAGGTCCACGCTGCGGTTCGAGTAACCCCACTCGTTGTCGTACCAGCTCACGACCTTCACGGTCTTGCCGATAACCATCGTACATAGCGAGTCGAAGATACTCGATGCGGGGTTCAGCACGATATCGCTGCTGACGATCGGCTCGTTGCAGTACTCCAGAATCCCCTTCATCGGGCCTTCCGCCGCGGCCTTCACGGCGGCGTTGACCGCCTCGACGGTCACGTCCTTCTTGACGTTCACCACCAGGTCCACCACGCTGCCGACCGGAACCGGAACACGGATGGCGAAGCCGTCCAGCTTGCCCTTGAGCGCCGGGATGACCTCGCCGATGGCCTTGGCCGCGCCGGTGGACGTCGGAATCATGTTGACCGCGGCCGCACGGGCCCGCCGCAGGTCGCTGTGAATCATGTCGGCGACGCGCTGGTCGTTCGTATAGGCGTGGATCGTGGTCATCAGTCCCTGCTCGATGCCGAAGGCGTCGTTGAGGGTCTTGGCCACCGGCGCCAGGCAGTTCGTCGTGCAGCTTGCATTGGAGACGCATTTCACCTTCGACGTCAGGGCTTCGTTATTGACGCCTAGCACGACCGTCGCATCGATCTTGTCCTTGGCCGGCACGCTCAGCAGGACTTTCTCGGCCCCGGCCTTGATGTGGTCGGCGTAACCGCCCTTGGGCGACTCAGCGGCCCGGAAAATGCCCGTCGATTCCAGCACGATTTTGACGCCCATCGCCTTCCAGGGCAGTTCCGCCGGGCTCTTGACGGCCGTGACGGCGATTTCCTTGCCGTTGATGATCAACTTGCCGTCTCCGGCCGCGACCGTTCCGTTCCACCGGCCCATCACCGAATCATACTTGAACAGGTGGGCCAGCGCCTTGGCGTCAGACAGGTCGTTGATAGCGACCAGTTCAAGACCGCTGTTTCTGGACATGATGATTCGCGCGACAGCCCGGCCGATGCGGCCAAAACCGTTAATTGCAACCTTTGTTGCCATCAGACATTCTCCTGTAAAACCAATACCCTACTTTTTCCTGTTTAGAGCCGTACCGCAAGCGCGAACGGGCAAACGAACGGCCTACTCTAGGCCCCACACCCGCCCCTGTCAAGAAATTCCTGGCAATACGTCATTGGCATCGAAATCCGCGTCTCTATGGCAGATGCGACCATTTTCCCAACAAAAACCGTAACGTCCGGGACCCTGGCGCAATTCTACAGGCGACGATGGTTGGGGCTATGGCAAGACTGATTGAGCCTGTCGACAGCGACAATCGGGTGGTGGAGGCGAAAACCGACTCCGAGGCCCTTGGCGAACTCTACGACCGGCACTACGTCGAAACCAACGAAGGCGAACTCATCCCTGCTAATGGAATCGTTGCCCGCTACGTCCGCCTGGCCAGCCACGGCAACACCCAGAACGACCTCAACCACTACATCGAAATCGAGGTCTACGCCCTGCCCGCCGACCAACCCCAACCGTAATCCCACCGGGCCACCGCAATCCGAAGGGTGGAGCTTGCGCCACCACATATCCTGGCAACCCAAAACGCAAAGACCAAAACGCAAAACCAAGGCCCAAAACCCAGAACCGCACCAGCCAGGCACGACACTCGAAATCCGAAACTCGAAACGAGCACGAATGACCCGAACTTGGATTTCTAAGCGGCCAGTCCGGCCGGGGTGGCATCCCTTCGCGTCAGCGAAGGGATGGGCGAGTCGCTTGTGGCCGTGCCGTTCGGGTCGATCCACGCCATCCCTTGCCTTCAGCAAGGGATGCCACCCAATGCCAAGCGACCCGGCGCGGTTCGCCGCAGGTGGAATCATTTGGGGGAGTTGAAGGGGTCCGGTACATTTTCTGTGCAAGCCCTCGCCGGATGCGTGCACCTTCGTCGCACCGAAAATGTACCGGACCTTTTTGCCTGTGCACCCCGCAAGGAGTACAGGTTTGGGGGTTTGGGCTGTGGTTTTGGCTTTTCAGCTTTGAGTTTCCAGTTCCTTGCTCCCTTGCTCCTACCCGCCGACCCTGCTAAGATTCCGCCCAATGGAGGCCCTTGGGCCGCCCTTTGACTATATCAACATGCCAGGAGACGACCCGTGGAGCAGATCGAACGTATCGGCGTATCGCTGGACAAGCCCTTGCTGGCCCAGTTCGACGAGCTTATCAACGCCCAGGGCTACACCAACCGCTCCGAGGCCATCCGCGACCTCATCCGCCAGCGCCTCAGCGCCGAACAGCTTGAAGACCCCCAATCCGAGGCCATCGCGGCCGTGTTCCTTGTCTACGACCACCACTGCGTCAAGGTAATCGAGCAGGTTATGAGCCTCCAGCATTCCCACGTCCTGCACACCATCTGCGCCACCCACATCCACCTTGACGCCCACGACTGCCTCGAGGTCATTATCCTCCGCGGCAAGGTGGCCGAAATCAACCGCATGGGCGAACAAATGCTCAGTCTCAAGGGCGTCAAGCTCGGCCGCATCAACCTCATCTCGACCAAGAGCCCTCCGACACCGCACCCGTAGGGGCAACCCCCCGTGGCTGCCCTGACTTCGTCGCCGGCTATGCTCCCTTTTCAGCGATTTTCCCTTGACAGACGCCACGCACTGCCGTCTAATGCGGGCCCTGACGCCGTCGGGCGATTAGCTCAGTTGGCTAGAGCGCACGGATCACACCCGTGAGGTCACAGGTTCGAGTCCTGTATCGCCCAGTCCTGTCGTGTTCGCCCCCCTGTTGCAGTCGGCCGGTCGGGATTATAAGATAACCCGCGTTAACTGGCGTTTCTGAAAGGACTTACCGTATGGGTTTCAGCGAACGTGATGCCCGCCGGCGCCGGTTTTGCCTGGCCGTTGCGTTTGTCTTTATCGCCCTGGCTCCTGCCGGCCCGCTGGCGGCCGCAAGCCTGACCGTCTGGGATACCGCAACCCCCCTGCCGGCTGCGCCTGACCTGGGCAGCCGCAGCCAGTGGAAGGCCGTCCCAACCGACCTTATGACGCTCGAATCGGACCCGCCCAAGGCGTCGTCCGATCCCGGCTACTACGGCCGCGAGTACGAGTTCTCCGCCGACACGGTCGTCACAAATGACCATTTTGACGCCGTCCTGGGCCCCAAAGGCCAGGCCATCGCCATCTACACTGGTTCCACCCGACGGGCAGCAATCCGACCGCGCGGCCAGGACGCCCCCATCCACCGAGTCCGCCTCATCCGCAACAGCCCTGATGCCGTCGTCGTCGAGGTCGTGTTCGCCCCCGATGACCCGGCCGTGTCGATGCTCCTGCACTTCGACAACACGCCCATCATCACCCTCAAGCCCGGCCCAAAGATGGCGTCTCTCGACATCGAAACCGACGTGGCCTACGCCGTGGCGCCGGATTTCATCGCCGACGACCTTATCCTCTCACCCAGCGGTCACAATTCCGAGAAACCCATGACGGTTCCCGCCAAGAACGTTCTTGTCGGGCTCCTGCATGGCCGTGACGCGATGCTCGTCCTGACCTGGCCGGCGGCCCAACAACAAGCCGCGCTCCGCGTCGGAACGGCCGCACCCGACGCCGCCTTCGACCGCATCTACTTCGACCACAACGGCAAGAGCCTATCCCTGGCCATCCTGGAGGCTCCCGGCATCTGGCACCAGGAGATCTTCGGGCCCGGCCATCTGGAGAAGCCGGTCCGCAGCGACTGGCGCCGACCTTTCGGCGCCAAGTGGATTACCCAACTGGATGAGGCGGGCGTCCAGACACGCTATACGTTCCGCGCGTCCGGCGGCACCGTCTGGCGGGGCGCTTTCGGTTCCTACACGTACCCCGTATGGTTCGACGGCGATACAGCCGTCTACCACATGACCAAGAAGATACCGCCCAAGGGCAAATCGATCGTCTACTTCCTCGAAGGCGCCGCCCAGCCCTCCATCATGAATCCCGCCGACGTCATCCAATGCACCCTGGGCCGCGAACTGGCCGACACGATCCTCGACCCCGCCGGGCGAATGCTCCGCACCCACCACCGGCGCGGCGCCGCCGGCGTCCGCCGCGCCTGCACCTGCGGCGGCACCGAGGCCATCGAAGCGGTCTTCAAGGCCGGGCAGGAGGCCGAACACGCCGATGATGTCCAGGGCATTGTCGACGATATGGCCTTCTTCGTGACATGTCACATCGGCCGCATCGAGCAGTATATGCAGATGGTCCGGGACACCATCGCCTATCTCGACCGCTGCGGGGCCGATAAGGCATTCGTCAATGAACTCAAGACCATCCTTGCCCAGATCCCCAGAGAACAGGAGCAGCGCAAGGAACTGGTCAAATCCCTCGATTACATGGCCGACCTCGTCCGCCGGACCAAGGCCCTGACTCTCAAGAAAGACGCCAACAACCTCCAGTCCTGCCTTCAACTCGGCGAACAGTGGAGATCCATGGGCGGGGCCCAGGATGACCTGCTGGCCCAGTGTCACCGCCTGACCCGCCTGGCCTTTCAGCAGGCAGGCCGGTCCTGCGCCACGCGACCGGAGTTCCTGCCCATCGCCCGGGAGATCCGCGCCCGTTGCCGCGAGTGTCTGCGAAACCCCGACGGTTACGAAATCTGGGCCGACTACTGAGCGGCGGCTGCGTGACGATAGGCATCTTCCTGAGTGAAGCAACCCCCAAGACCATGACTGTCATTCTGAGCGAAGCGAAGAATCCGGGCGGCGAACGTGTGAGGCGCTTGCCTGTAATGACCTGGCTCGCCCTCCCGGCGTCGGCCGCCACAACATTATGGATAGCCGGCTGCCGACCGGACTTGCCATCGAACCACAAGGAGACCCTTATGTACAAGCCGACGGCCGTCTGGGATGCGGCGCACACGGGCACGGAACTGGACAAGATACTCGGCATCGGCCTGGACAACCAGGGCCGGGTCTATGCCACGGCCGGCAAGGGCGACAAAGGGGTCCTCGTCTTCGACGGCGCCGGCAGGGTCGTCGACGCATGGGGCGAGGGCTTCGCGGACAAACACGGCCTGCGCATCTTCGGTGACCGCGTCTGGGTGACCGACCGCCAGCGCCACATCGTGATGGAGTTTACGCTCGACGGCAGGCTCCTGCGGACCCTCGGGACGGATGGGCACAGCGGCCCGGCGGACAACCAGTTCGACAAGCCCGCCGACGTCGCCGTCGCCCCCAACGGCGACATCTACATCGCCGACGGCTACGGCAACAGCCGTGTCATGCGGTTTGCCGCGGACGGCCGACTCAAACAGTCCTGGGGCACGAAAGGCGCCGCGCCCGGCCAGTTCGACGTCGTCCACAACATCGTCATCGACCGCACCGGACGCGTCCTCGTCGCCGACCGCGAAAACCGCCGCATCCAGCTATTCGACCTCGACGGCCGATACATCGAACAGTGGACGCACGTCGGCAAGCCCTTCGGCCTGGCCCTCGACGACCAGAACCGCATCTACACCACCGACGGGCAATCCAACTGCGTCTACGTTCTCGACCGCGACGGTGGGGTGCTCGCACAATTCGGCCGAACGGGGACGGGCCCCGGCGAATTCCAGGTGGCTCACTCCATCGCCGTCGACAAACAAGGCAACATCTATGTCGCCGAAGGCGACGGAATGCGAATCCAGCTCTTCACCCTACAGAACTCTGCGGACAAACCGAACATGTAGGGTGGGCAAGTGCCGTTCTTGCCCACGCGGTTGCCGGCGCCAATATCACGGAACATCATAAGACATCATCTTGACACTCACGGACTTGGCCAAATGAAACACACTGTCTCAATGCTGTCCATTCTCGCCGCAGCCGCCACCCTCACCGGCTGTGCGAAGAAGCCTTCTGCGCAGAGCCCCCCCGACGCCCAACAGACCGAATCCGGCGTCAAGATGGTCCTCCTGCCGGCCGGGACCTTCACCATGGGCGAGCCCGGCGAGATCGACGCCCCGCCGCACGAAGTGACTCTCAGCGCCTTCTACATCGACGTCCATCTCGTCACACAGGCCGACTACGAACGGGTCATGGGCGCCAACCCCTCCCGTTGGAAGGCCCCCGACAACCCCGTCGAACAGGTCCGCTGGTCCGACGCCGTCCGCTACTGCAACAAGCGGTCCGAACTGGAGGGTCTCGAACCCTGCTACGACATCGAAAAGTGGACCTGCGACTTCGCCGCCGACGGCTACCGCCTGCCGACCGAGGCCGAGTGGGAATACGCCTGCCGCGCCGGCACGCAGACCGCCTGGTTCTTCGGGCCGGACGCCTCCCGGCTGGGCGATTACGCATGGTTCCAGGCCAACGCCTCCGGCCGGCCGCAGCCCGTCGGCCGCAAGAAGCCCAACCCCTGGGGCCTCTACGACATGATCGGCAACCTCTGGCAATGGTGCAACGACTTCTACCAAGTCGATTACTACGAGCAATCCCCCCAACAAGACCCCACCGGCCCCGACACGGGCGAAACCAAAGTCGTCCGCGGCGGGGCATGGAAATTCACCGCTGACGCCTGCCGCAGCGCCTACCGCTACAACGAGAGCCCCGGCTACACCGACGTCTGCTTCGGCTACGACATCTACGGCTTCCGCTGCGTCCGCCGCCCCAATTCACAAGACCCCCAATGACCCGCCACGCTGATATGTCTGCATCCCCTCATGCGCAGCTCGTATTCCGTCATGCCGAGCCCATACCTTGTCATGCTGAGCGAAGCGAAGCATCTGGTCCTTGAACCGGGCAGGAACCCCGGAAGCGGGCTTCCCACGAGCGATTCATAACAAATCTGTAAAATCTGTGTAATCTGTGGCTAAAGTACATCTTTCGCAGGAGATGAGAAATGGGAACCATCGAACAAGGCGTCCACCAGGCTGTTGAAAACTGCCTCAAGGTCCAGCCCGGCGAGCGGGCCGTCATCATCACCGACCGCCGGACCCTCGAAATAGGCCGGGCCCTGCAGACCGCCGTCCAGGCCATCACCGGACCCGTCAAGTGCTTCATCATGGAGGACTTCGGCCCGCGCCCCATCGACTGGCCGCAAGAGATGGCCGACGCCCTGGCCGACGCCGATGTCAGCATCTACGCCGCCCAGGGCGCGGCCGGCGAACTCCAGAGCTTCCGCATGAAGATGCTCAAGGCCATCGAGGCCAATCCCCGCCTCCGCCACGCCCACATGATTGGCATCACTCCGCAAATCATGGCCGACGGAATGTGCACCGACTACCGCGAGATCCAGCGGATCAGCGCCCTCGTCCACGAGGCCGTCCGCAACGCCAAATCCATCACCGTCACGACCGACCGCGGCTGCGACTTCACCGCCGCCTTCAGCCCCGCCCTCAAATGGCTCGTCAGCGACGGCAATATCCAGCCCGGCCGCTGGATGAACCTGCCCGACGGCGAGGTCTTCACCAGCCCGGCCACCCTCAACGGCCGCATCGTCATCGACGGCTGCCTCGGCGACTATTTCTGCGAGAAGTACGCTTGCCTCGAACAGACGCCCATCACGGTGAACGTGGCCGCCGGCCGGGCCGTCCGCGAATCCATCCGCTGCGACAACACCGCCCTGCTGCACGACTTCACCGAATACCTCTTCAACAATGACGCCAACAGTAACCGCGTCGGCGAATTCGCCATCGGCACCAACACCGGCCTGACCCGCCTGATCTATAACCTCCTGCAGGACGAGAAGTTCCCCGGCATCCACATCGCCTTCGGCAGCCCCCTGCCCGGCAAGACCGGCGCCGACTGGGACAGCAAGTCCCACGTCGACGGCGTCTTCCTGCGCCCCACCATTACCGCAGACGGCCGGACCCTCATGCAATCCGGCCGATTCCTCCTGCCCTGACCCCACGTACCACGCGCATCCCCGTCCCACGGGCATCTTGCCCGTGTACCGTGGCGAGGGCAGCCTGCCCTCGCGTCTCAATGGCGGCCCGCCCACAGCCCCATCGTTTCACCCCTTGAGCCTTTGGCTGAATTCGGGACTGAGCTTGGGTTCCACGGCGTCTTCGGCTGCCAAGATGACGTTCGCAATCTTCTCCAAGCCCGTCGTGGGGCCATCCAGGCTGCTCTGTATGATTGGAACCGTTACGCTAGGCCGCAGCAAATTAAAACGCTGGTTCGCAAGGATTTCTCGCCAGCGATCTACAAGATACTCCGCAACCGGGTCTTCAAGGTACGCTTTGAAATCGCTGCGGTGAAGCCACTCCCACAGCCGGCAGCATACAACGAACAACTCGTCCGGCCTTATATAGTCCTTTTGCATCAGGCGGGTCAGACAGCGTGCAGCAACCTCGTGGACACCGTCGATCCCGACTCGTTCGTCACCCCCCTCTATCAATGGCCCCAACGCGCCCTTGAGGGTTTCATTTGGGCTGATATATCCCCTGACAGCTTCTTCAAAGTCACAGACTTGTGAACATAGGGCGCAAGCCATAAGCGCCACCGTGGCGTCTCTCGCCACCCATAAGCAATCGCCGTCTTTCCAATCAGTTGGCTGAACAAAAGGAGACTCACCCGCTGTCAGATCGAACGACCCAGTTGGCTGTCCACTTCGGCCCTGCTTCCTCATGCCAACCGCCATAACCGTATACTCGGGCAGATATGAGAAAAACTTGCCAATATCAACTGAGACGACATGTCTTGCCATTAGCTCGTAGTTCAAGACGAACTCACACGTCAGGATCTTCTGCCCGCGCGTTAGCGTCCTGAGATGTCGCAATATCCCCGCCTCCATTCCCAGCATTACCTCTACCATTGCAAGCTGGTACCAGTAGGCCAGAAACGGTTGCGACGGCAGATTAAGCACTTCGTCCGGCGGCTCCGGATTGCTGCAGCACCCTGGAAACAGTGGTACATTCGGTTCTGGTACCCGTCCCCCTCGTACCTTGGCCTGCATCCAAAGAGCCATGTGACCCAAGACCAATCTGCAGTACTTCTCTCGTTTCCCTGCTTCGGGATCCATCCGTTCAGCCTCAGACAAGGCTTGACGCATGAGATCTATTGCCTCGGCCTTATTCCCCAGTTGAAACTCCGCCCAAGCCCAATCGCCCTTAAGACCCACCGCAATCGTCCGCATATTCTCCGTCCCAGCACCCGCTGCCTCACATGCCTGCCGAAAGAAATCCCTTGCCTGCGGGAAAAGCTCCACCTTCGCCGCGCTGATGCCGGCCTGCCGCAATGAAAACGCCCGCCCGACGGAATCGTCTTCGGGAATCAGATGTGCTACTTCTCCGATCGTCTCCAGAGCCTTGCGATGGTCTCCCTCTCGATAGTAGACGTGTGCCCGCGCCCTCGCTAACCGAACATTATTGGGGTGCCTCTTCCCAGCCTCATCGAGTACGGCAAGAGCACTGTCGCTGTCGTGGCCATACTCATCGAGGAGTACTACTCGAGCGCATTCGCATTCCACTGCGATACTATCTTCTGCCCAAGATTCAGCAGTGTCCGCGAGCTTAGCGTATTTCTCAGCGGCACCAACGGCATCCATATCCGCTTGCCGCGCCTCCGCCATCCAAGCCGAGTCGATCATCAACCGCTTACCAGACGGGATTTGGTGGAGCGCCGAAAGCAATTCTTTGCGCCTGCCGGGTTCCATATCACTCAACTGCGAAAACAACTCAGCCAACTCATCGATACTCTTCATCGCGGTCGCCCTCAAGGCAAACAGAAAACCGGGCAGCGGCAAGTCGATCCTCGGGTCTTCAAGAAGGTCACGAGTTCGGACCAATCTCGCAAACTCTCCGTCATCTGCAAGAATCTTTTCCAACTCTCCCAGTAATGCCATCCACCTGCTCGGGCTGATAGGTACAGCCTTCTCCATAAGCACACCAACAACCGCCATGGGAAGCAAAGCGGCACGAACCCCCTCGTTATCTATCGCCCGCACCTCATCTATGAATCGCTCGGAAATAGCAGATAGCAGGTCGACCCTATTGCTCCATATGGCTACGTTGAACTGCGCCATTCTCAATAGCGCGGACACATGAGTGTTCTTCTCAACCAAGATACTCCCCTTGTCGATGCCCAGCAGTGGTAGCACGAACAGCTCTTCTGACATCATTGTACGGTGCTCCAACGGCGCATTCAGAACAGCCATCGCCAACCATGCCAACCCTCGCTCGTGCTTCGAGCCTAGAGCATGCACCAAGAGTTGTCTAAGAAAGTCTCCGGGGAAAGGGTGCCGCCCAATAAGCTGATCAATCACGGCCTCATGAACCTTTGACTGCATCTCGCGACTCAGGCTCTTCACGCCTGCATCGGTCACAAGCGGCGACACCACAAACCTGTCGGCTGCACGTCTCTCAATCCAAGGGCCAACAAGCATGCCCAACACCTCTCCCGGACGACCAATTAGTGGCTCAAGACATCCAAGCGAAACTGCAAGGGCCCTATCAAAGCGGCCCAGCACCAACGTCAGGCGGCATAGCAGTTCCCGTGCGCTGTCGGACAATTCAGCTATTAGGCGATCACGTGTCGATTCCCGTTCCGATTCTACCTCTTGCGAAAAGCCCCGCGACGGATCAATATCCGCAAGAAGTTCCTGCGTCGGCCAGTTCCTATCCTGCAACCCGCTTATGCGCGCCTGGACCAACTGAGGATGACCCGCTCCACAAAAGGCGTGAATCACGCCTCCCCATATCCGTGGGTCCCCGCCAGCCTTCCTTACCACTTCACAGACTTCATCTTGGGTAAGGTAGGGAACCTCACAATCAACGCATCTCTCACCACCAAGACAATTGCGAAGGCTTGGAGGCAGCGGCTTGGAGGCTGTAATGAGAATCACCCCATCCACCCTCTGCACTTCGTTCGCCAACATCGATACTCGCACTCGGGCGGCATGAGCATGCCCAGTTGGAAAGTCGTCAAGAACTACGCCACCAACATCCCTATGGCTCACCTCATCAAGTACTCTGTCAAGACGATATTCAACCTCGTGATCTGTACAATGACGCAATTGCACAAGTAGCCACTCGCGATCCGACCGCCGTGCCACCAATTGCGCAAGAACGGTCTTTCCCACCCCGCTGCTCCCATGAAGCCACATTGTCCCCGCCTGCCCGATTTCAGTAACAAGCCGCGTGACGAGTACATCACGCCCCACAAGACGAGGAGGCAAGGGAATCGCAGACACCCGCACGACAGCACCGGTCCCGGCAGCCAAGTCTCCTGCCTGCTGTCCGACTATACCTGACATGACCCCCATCACATTGCGCAGCGTAGATACCGGCATCGAGACCGTGCTCGCCTTCTCTAACACTCGCAAGAAGCCCGCCTTATTGAGCCTTCGTTCCTCTTTCTTTACGATGGTCCTGAGAATCTCAGCCACAAGTACGTCTCTCGCACGTTCACAATCGGTCGGGGTGAGAGACTGCTTCTCCCCGACACAGACGAGACGGTCAAGAATCGTCTTTGCCAGTACCTCGATCTCTGCTGCCCCACAGATCCACTGTATCCTGCGCAGTATCTTCGCACGCAATTCATCTGCTTCTGCCTCCTTGATGAAGCCCTTGATATTGGGAGGAAGACTTAGAGTCACCAGCACCTTCCGAATTGGCTCGACGTCCATGCCCTCACGCGCCGCCACACGCCAGTAGCTCAAGCCTGCGCGCCCCTCCGGGAACCTCAGCCCTCGCTCCTTTCCAATTGTGGAAGTCGTCAAGTAGTTCACACGCACAGTCATGGCAGGATTTGCCTCTTGGAAATCCCACAATGCCCTGATCGCGGCAGCTACTGATTCTGACCGTAACGTTACCGAACCACCCGTGGCCTTCACTTGCGTAGCCGTCAATGCTCCCTTTGCACAGACTGCAAAATCCTCCGCCACCTCAAGCAGCAATACCTCATCTTCTGTCAGTCTTATCCACGAAAGAAGGCTCTGGTAGACCTGGTAGACGTATCCTCGTAGAGCATCTACCGCCTGCCTCCCGACCTGCTCATCAGGGATTTCCAATTCTTCCAGTTCCTCAAGCGGAATCTGCCTGTCAAGCGTCATGCACGGCGCTCCCCTAATTGGTGCTCATGGACTCTGCCTGTCGTCACGATCAGCGGCCCTCGTTTTGCCCAGTGCTGCGACCGATGATACCCGCTCTCTGACGTCAGAACAAGCAACAATCCCCCGATTGTTCCTCATCGTCACATGAATTCGGCACGGCTAGGTCGAACTACCAAGCCGTAGCCCCCCTCCACCACGTCGCAAGGGTACCCCGCGTCTCTCATCCATCGTCCCTCGCCCGTCACCCTACGTTCTCTCAAACTGCGGCACCTTCAGTGTCTCACCATCCCGCAGCGCCGACTGATGCGCGACGACACCCGGCACGGTCATCGCCAGGGCCTCATACACGTTGACCATCGGCTCTCGGTCGTCCAGTATCGCGCCGATGAACTCATTCGTCAGCGGCCCATGCGAGCCCCCGTGCCCGCCCTCCGGCATGCCCGGCGGCAGTGGCGGCCGTCGCACATCCGGCAGGTCCCTGGCCTTCCCCCGGTACTGCGTCCCCTCCATCCAGCCCTTTTCCCCATACACCCGCCCCGTCTCCACCACCACCTCGAACACCCCCTTGGCCATCAGCATCCGCGACGAGCCGCCCTCACTCGTGCGAAACAGCGCAATCTCATCCGTAAACGGGTTCTCGTATACATTGGCCCCCGGCTTGAATGCCTCGTAGTCGGCATTGAACCCGTTGCACGAGACCGATGTGTACCGCCCACCCGTCACCCCGATGTAATACGCCGTCGAGTGCGTTGGGTACCACAGCGGCGGCGAGCCCGTCCGCCAGTTCCTGAACGACGGAATCGGCGTCGGGCTGTAGTGATAATACTCGCCCTCGGAGTAGATAACCCGGCCGAAACCCCCCGCCCGAAACACCTGCCGCATCGCATAGCAGTCCTCGCGAAAACAGCTCGTCTCGGCCATCATATACTTCATCCCCGTCTTGCGCACCGTCTCGACCAGCCTCTCGGCGTCCTCCATCGAGCCCCAGACCGCCGGCACGGCCGTCATCACATGCTTGCCGTGGTTCATCACCTCCATGCAGTGCCGGGCGTGGCTGGGCGCATCGGTCGCCACGAAGACCGCCTCGATCGTCGGGTCCTTGACCAGCACCTCCAGCGACTCATAAGACTTGCCGCACCGGCACGCCTTCATCAGGCCGTCGCGCCGCTCCGGGATCAGGTCGCTGACGGCCGCGACCTCCACGTTCGGATGGTCCTGAAACCCGAACGCCGCCCCGAACTGGCAGACCCCGTAACCCACAATGCCCACCCGGACCTTGCGATCCGAGACCGGCCGCCATACCTGGGCGGGCATCTGGCGGGCATCAAGCCTGACCGCGGGCCACGCACCGGCCAACATCGCCCCCAACGACCCCACACCGACCCTGCCCAGAAACCCGCGCCGATCCACCCCATCAAACCGTTCATCCGCCATAGCCAAACCTCCTGATCCAGCGCGAGCCGTCAAGCCACCCGCGCAAACGTCTCATGCCGCCACATCGCCCCCAATTCTAACCGCCATGCACCGCCCGCGCCAAGCTCAACCGCCGCCAACCCCGGCAAACGCCGAGCGGGGCGGCGGTCTTTCGCACAGCGAAGGGCCGCAGTTTCCGCAAAGCGGCCGCTGAGCGGTGGTAGCCCTTCACACGGCGAAGCGATGGGCAGTCCCATCAAGTATCCAGCATCAAGTATTAAGCATCCGGTATCTGCCTCCTTCACAAACATCGCCGCCCGCCCGGAGAGCATCGGCGGCACCCCCGCCAACCGCATGGTCCACCGTGAATCGAACCAGCTCATCATCGGCCCCTACCTGATGACCGGATATGACCGCAAGACCCTCACGCTGGCCCATAGCAGCCCCGGGCAGGTCGATATCCGCGTCGATGTCGATATCGACGGCAATGGGAACTGGCGACCGTATCGCACCTTCGCCGTCCCGGCCGGACAGACTATCACGCACCGATTCCCTGACGCCTTCTGTGCCTATTGGGCCCGCACCACCGTCTCGAAAGATACCCGCGCAACCGCCCAATTCCTGTATGAATGAGAATCCGCGTGTGCAACAAGTTGCACACCCTACCGATTGCGATCACTTCATCATGTCGGGGTCACCGTGTAGGATCCACGCTTCATTGAAACCGGCGTGGCGAATGGTCTTGCCCGGGCCGCCCTGGGTGTCGTTGCGGTGGAAGCTGTAGGTCACATGCAGCAGGCCGTCGCGGCCCTGGATGACGGCCGGATAGGCACTGGAGCTCGCCTGCCCGTCGGCCCGCGAGTCATTCTCGATATGCCGGGTATGGGGCCAGGTCCGGCCTTCATCCATCGACAGCGACACCGCCAGGCTGTGCCGCCCCTTCTCAGTATCGTTGTACGCCAGCACCCAGTGGCCATTGGCCAACGTCACTACGTCGGCTCCGGCGCCGGGATTGGGCAGATTGGAGTCCCGCACCCCGGTCCACGTCAGTCCACCGTCGCTCGATGAACTGACATGCAGCCGCTTCGGCGCCGGGCCGTTATCCCGCATATATGCCACGAGCGTCCCATCCGACTTGACGGCGATACCGGGCTGGATGTTGCCCGCGGCCACCAGCGGCTGGCTGAATTGCCATGTCGCGCCGCCGTCGTCGGTCACCGCCATCAGCGAGAAACTGAATCCATCCGAGTACAACGGCACAATAATGCGGCCCGACTCGAGCACAACGGCCTTGTTCTTCGTCTGCCAGCCCATCCGCCGAAAGTACGGATACCCCAGTTCCGCGTCCCTATACCCGCCCTTGCCGTCATACAGGCGCCCGCCGCGGACCCTATCCTTGCCGCGGGCCTTGTCCAGAAGCTCTGCGCCCCAGGCACGCCACACGGCCGCCTTTGCCCCGCCCGCGATCTTGCCCGTCAACCCCTCGCCCGCCGCCAGATACCCGGCATAATCTGCAATCTGCCGCTCAATCGACCGCACAAACCGGTCCTCGGGCTGGATGCCCCGCTCGGCCGGGTCGCCGGGCTTGACATGCAAGACCTCCTGCCAGGCCCATTTTGGGGGCCCGGCCCCGGCGAAGTCCTCGCTGATTCGATACTTGAGCAGCGACGTCTCCCATTGGTTGGCCATGACCGTATACCACATCAGCCACAGCCGCCCCTGGCCATCCATAAACAGAATCGGATTGATATCAGGGAAACCGGGCACATCCGCCATGACAAACGGCTCGGACCACGCCTGCGCTCCGCGCGGCCGCCGGGCCCCCATGATGGCCACGTCATCGGCCCATCGCTCCCCCGAACCCTGGAACCAGGCCGCCAGCAGGTCCCCGTTGGGCAATTCTACGATGGTCGATCCGTGAACGTGCTCGTGGACCGCCGGGAAGATCGCCTCGACATGGTACACCGCGTCGTCCGCCGCCGTTCGCCCCGCGGCGGCCCATACGAATCCCTCATATCCCGCTGAAACAACCAGCAACGCCGCCATGATCACTCGATGGGATACCGCCATGCTACACCTCATCAACAGCCTGTCGGCAACCACGGACCCCGCGAACAGCCCGCGAGCCCATAATGACGGTCGGCGCCTCGGCCGTCAAGCAGGCCGACTCGGCACGAACGTCTCGGCCCCGGAGCCGTACGACGGCGTATCCGACAGGGCCAGCGCCGTATCAATCAGGGCCAGATGCGTGTATCCCTGCGGGAAGTTGCCCAACAGACGCTTGGTCTTGAAGTCCAAATCCTCACTATAGAGCCCCAGATGGTTGCCGTAGCCGAGCAGCCGCTCGAACTGCGCCATCGCCTCCTCGCAGCGTCCGATCCGATACAACGCCTTGATCATCCAGAACGTGCAGACGGTAAACGACGAGCGAGGCACGCCAAAGTCATCCGGCTCTCGATAGCGGTACATCAACCCATCGACGCTCAGGTGCTTCCACGTCTGCTCCACCGTCTTGACATACACCGGATCGCCGGCACTGCAGAAACCATAATGCTCGGCCAGGAGATTCGCCGAATCAAAGCTGGCGGCGCCGTAGTATTGCGTCAAAGCGCCGGTTTGGGGGTCGATGCCCTTGTTCAGGATATCGGTCCGTATCGCGTCGCGCAGCCTCGCATAATTTTCCGCATCGGCGGTCTTGCCGAAGAACCGCGCCATGCTGACCGCCCGGTCCATGCCCACCCAGCATAGAATCTTCGAGAACACGAAATGCCTGCGTTCGCTGCGGAACTCCCATATCCCGCTGTCGGTCTTGCGCCAGTTGTTGTAGATATGCCGGGTCAGGGTCCGAACCACCGTCCAGAGGTCCTCGCGGTAATCGAGCGTGTTGTAGAAAAGGCGGAATGACTGATAGATGACGTCCATCAGGACGCCGTAGATATCGTTCTGCTTCTGGAAATGGGCGCTGTTGCCGACGCGTACCGGCCGCGAGCCCTCATAGCCCCGCAGCCAGTCCAACTCCATCTCCTTGAGCGTCCGGTTGCCGCGGATGCCGTACATAATCTGTATCTTCTCGTCCTTGTAGGGCACGATATCGAGGATGAAATTCAGGAACCGCTTGGCCACGGAATAATGGCCCAGCCGCGTCAGGACACTGATGGTCATCCCCGCGTCCCGCAGCCAGCAGTACCGGTAATCCCAGTTGCGGACCTCGCCGATGGCCTCCGGCAGCGAGGTGGTCACCGCCGCCAGGATCGCGCCGGTCTTCTGGAAGGCCAGCATCTTCAGGACCAGGGCGCTGCGCTGCACGGCCCGCGGCCAGGCCGTCACACTGTCCGTCCGCGCCAGCCATCCCATCCAGTACACCTTGGTCCGCTCATACTCCAGCCGGATATAATCCACGTCCAGCCGCACAATCTTCTGATTGTAGCTCATCAGAAGGTAGTGGTCTTCCGTGAGTGTGATGGGTTTGGCGTCGGCGACGTCCGTCAGCGGCAGGTCCGAGTACAGGTAGACGGATTCGTACTTGCCCGCCGTGGTGCAGTGCTTCAGGAATTCGGTCGACAGCTCCCGCCGCACCGGATGCTGAGCGTAGCTCGGCCGCGGCTCGTAGCGAATCCGCACCTTCGGGCGCCCGCTGACGACGTGCAGATACCGGACAATGTCCGGCGGACAGTGATAGGCCCCGGATTCGGTTCGATACCGCGGCATGAAATCGAACACCTCCAGGACATCCGAACCCCGCGCGAACCGCGTCACCAGAATGTTGGTCCGCCGCAGATACTCCTGCGTAATTTTGCAGCCGGCGGCCGGTTCGATGGCGAATCGCCCGCCCCGCTCTTCATCCAACAGGGACGCGAAGATTGAACTGCTGTCAAAATACGGCAGGCAGCAGAAGTCGATACTGCCGGTGCGGCTCACCAGGGCCGCCGTCGTACAGTTGCCGATGACGCCATAGTCAAGATTCTTCATAGGCTGCTATTCCGCAAGGTTTTCCAGGAGCTTGCGCACCACCGAGACCGAACCGGCGCTGAAGCGGGCCCGGCTGGAGCCTCCTCCGACCTTGATGGTATAGGCATGTTCGGGCATCGCCGCGAACATGTCTTCATCCGTATAATCGTCGCCGGCGCAGAAGATGAACTCCCACGGACCCCGCGCCAGCCAGGTCTCCGCCGCCGAACCCTTGTTGGCCGCCACGCTCTTGACCTCCAAAATGCGGGCGCCCTCGAAGACGCCCAGGTCCAGGTTCTCCGTCAGGCCCACCAGGGCGCCTCGCAACTCCTGCATCCGAACATGCGCCAGTTCCGGATCACTGCGTCGGCAGTGCCACACGAGCGAGAAATCCTTCTCCTCGACGAAGGAACCGGGCGTCCGGTCCGCGTACAGATCCAAAATCGGTCGAATCGCATCCTTCCAGTGATCGGCCAGGGAGCCTCGGCATTCCCATTGCCCGCTGCGCCGGCGGCGCCAGTTGCCGTGCTCGGCCACCAGATGGACGTCGAGATCGCCCAGCCAGTCCTCCAGTATCCGTCGGTCGCGCCCGCTGATGATGACGAGTTCATTGCCGTCCCGATCGGACAACCGAGCGAGCATCCGGCACAGGTCCGGATCCGGCATGGCGGCCTCCGGTTGGCCGACAAACTCGCGGAGCGTCCCATCGTAGTCCAGAAGAAACAGACTACGCCGGCTCCCGTGGTACGCGGCGACAATCTCCCGGCACACCGCGGGCGTCAGGCTCCGCATCGACAGTAGCGTCTGAGTCGCCTTGATATCGGCAAGCCGCTGGACGAAATCCGTGGCCCATCGTTCGACCGTGTAGCGGGCCACACGCTTGAGCATGGACTGATTGCGGCGTTTCTGTTCCTCCAGCGGCATGGTCATCGCCCTGGCAATGGCCTCGACGATGCCCGTCTTGTCATGGGGGTTGACCACCAGGGCCTCCGACAACTCACAGGCCGCCCCGGCCATTTCGCTGAGAATCAGCACGCCGCGGCCGTTCGTCTGAGCTCGCGTCGCCACGTACTCCTTGGCCACCAGGTTCATCCCATCCCGCAGCGGCGTGATCAGGGCCACGTCGGCCGCGTGGTACAGCGCCGTCAGCCGCGTGAAATCCAGAGACCGGAACATGTAATTGATGGGGGTCCACCCGATGGTGCCGTACTCTCCGTTGATCCGCCCCACAAGCTGTTCGATCTGAACGCGAAGATCATTGTACCAGGATACCTGCACCCGGCTGGGAACCACCAGGATCACCAGGCTCACCTTTCCGCGAAAGTCCGGATACACCCGCAGGAACTGGTCGAACGCCTCCAAGCGGTTCAGAATACCCTTGGTGTAATCCAGGCGGTCGATGGAGATCATCAGCTTGCGATCACCCGTTTGTGCCCGCAGACCGGCAATTTCCTCCCGAACCTCCGCACAATCGGCCGCCGAGGCAAACCTTTCAAAGTCGATGCCCATGGGAAAGGCGTCCACCCGAACCGGGCGGTCGTCCACCATGAGCGTATTGAGCGAGTGTTCACACCCGGCGATCCGCTGGGCGCTGCTGAAGAAGTGCCGCACGTAGTCGTATTCGTGGAAGCCGATCAGGTCCGCCCCCATGATCCCCCGCAGTATCTCCATACGCCACGGCAGCAACCGGATCATCTCAAAGGACGGGAAAGGGATATGAAGGAAGAAGCCCATGGACGACTCCGGCAGCGCCTCCCGCAGCATCCGGGGCAGCAGCATCAGGTGGTAATCGTGAATCCATATCCGGTCGTCCGGGCCGGCCACCCGCAGCACCTGCTCGCAGAACAGCTCGTTGACGCGGCGATACGACTCCCACAGGACCGGATCGTACTGGCAGTACTGCGGAAAATAGTGGAATAACGGCCAGACGGTGGCATTGCAGAACCCATGGTAGAAATCCCGGACATCGTCGGCGGCCATGTGAACGCCGTGGTAGTTTTCGCTCGAAAGATGCTGCTGGATGTCCACCGCCTCCGCGTCGGATATCTCGTCGCGGGCCACGCCGGGCCAGCCCACCCACAACTGGTCCGCTTCATCCAGGCAGGCCAAGCCCGTCGCCAGGCCGCCCACACTGCGGCTGTAATGCAGCCTGCCATCATACTTCTCCACGCTGACGGGCAGGCGATTCGATACAATAATCAATCGGCTCATGGGAAAGGTCGCACTTTACTCTTGTATGTCTTTGTACGAAATGACCCTACGGAAAAACCTCCGTCGATGCAAGACCCAACCGGCCTGACAGATAATAATTAGGGTCCTGGCGGACGTTATTCATGGGGGTCCAAAGCCCTTTTCGGCCTCGTGACGGACCCAAAAAAGGCTTGTGATGGGCCTCTCAATCAGGATAATAGTCTGCGGCGGCGCCCGCGTTTGAATCCCGCAGGCGTCTTCGTTGTGCGTGAACACATAGAATCGTCAACCCGTCAACATTCTAAGGAGAAGGCCTGCTATGACCGAGAACAACAGCCACAACACGTCGCGCCGCGATTTCCTCAAGGACACCGGTCGTATCGCCGTCGGCTCGGCCCTGGCCGCCGGCATCGCGCCAAGTATCTATGCCAGCGAGAACAACACCATCAAAGTCGTGCTGATCGGCTGCGGCGGGCGCGGCACCGGGGCCGCCTCCAATGCCCTGAGCGTCAAGAACGGCCCGATCAAGCTCGTGGCCCTCGCGGACGTCTTCGAGAGCCGCCTTCGGAACAGCTTCAACTCCCTCAGCCGTCAGCACCCCCAGCAGGTGGACGTGCCAGAAGACCGCCGGTTTCTCGGATTCGACGGCTACAAGAAGGCCATGGACTGCCTCAATCCAGGAGATGTGGCCATATTCGCCACGCCACCGGCTTTCCGCTGGGTACACTTCGGCTACGCCATCGAGAAGGGGCTCAACGTTTTCATGGAAAAGCCCATCACCGTCGACGGCCCCTCCACCCGCAAGTTCCTCAAGCTGGCCGAGGAGTCGGTCAAGAAGAACCTCAAGGTCGGCGTCGGCCTGATGGTCCGCCACTGCCGGGGCCGTCAGGAACTTCTGCAACGTATCCAGGACGGCGAAATCGGCGACATCATCATGATGCGGGGTTACCGGATGGGCGGCCGTGCGGCCGCGGCGGGACCCAAACCCAACAACGTCAGCCATCTGATGTATCAGGTGCAGCGCTTCCACAGCTTCATCTGGGCCAGCGGCGGTGTCTACAGCGACTACTACATCCATCAGATCGACGAGCTGTCGTGGATGAAGGGCGCCTGGCCGATCGAGGCCCACTGCGTCGGCGGCCGACACCATCGAGGCAACGCGGTCGATCAGAATCTGGATACCTACGCCGTCGAGTACACCTACCCGGACGGCACGAAGCTCTTCTACAACGGCCGCAACATGGAAGGCTGCAAGGGCGGCTTCTCCAGCTACGTGCATGGGACCAAGGGTTCCGGCATTGTCTCGACCAACAGCCACGCGCCGGGCAAGGTCCGCACGTTCAAGGGCCACATCATGGATCGAGAGAACATGCTCTGGGCCTATCCCCAGCCGGAACAGAGCCCCTACCAGCTCGAATGGGACGACCTGATCGACGCCATCCGCAAAGATAAGCCCTATAACGAAGCCGAGCGGGGCGCCAAGGCCAGCCTGGTCAGTTCGATGGGGCGTATGGCCGGGCACACCGGCCAGGTCATCACCTATGAGCAGATGCTCAATTGCGAGCACGAAATGGCCCCGGATGTCGACAAGTTCACGTTCGACTCCGAGGCGCCTCTGATCGCCGATGCACAGGGCCGCTATCCCGTCCCGCAGCCCGGCATAGTCACCAACCGCGAGTATTGAGTGAAAGGCAGTACTATGGAACAGTCAAGAAGCCAGGAAACTCACCTCGGCGGTACGCGCCGCGACTTCCTCAAGGCCTCGACCGCCGTCGCCACCGGAGCAATGGCGGTAGCCATGAAGCTCAGTCCCGGTGTCTATGCCGCCGGCAGCGACATCATTCGCGTCGGTATGATCGGCTGCGGCGGGCGCAACACCGGCGCCGCCGCACAGGCCCTCTCGGCCGACAAGGGGGCCCGCCTGGTGGCCATGTGCGATATCTTCATGGACCGCGTCAAGGAGAAACGCAACATCCTCAAGGGCCAGAAGCCCGAGCAGGTCGCCGTCGACGATACCCATTGCTTTGAGGGCTTTGACGGCTACAAGCCAGTCGTCGAGTCCTCCGACGTGGTCGTCATCGCCAATGCCGCCAAGTTCCATCCCCTGCATTCCATGACCGCCGTCCGAGCCGGCAAACACGTCTTCGTTGAGAAGCCGCACGGCATCGACCCGGCGGGCATCAAGATGATGGATGCGGCCGCGGCGATGGCCAAACAGAAGGGCCTGTGCTTCGTTTCAGGCCTGCACAGCCGCTACCACACCGGCTACGAAGAGACCGTCAAACGCATCCACGACGGCGCCATCGGGCAAATCGTCGCCATCGAAGAGAACTTCCTACGGGCCCCTTATGTCATCATCGACCGTAAGCCCGGCCTGACGGAGCTTCAGTGGCAGTGCAGCACCCAGTACCACTTTCGCTGGCTTTCCGGCGACGATGTCGTCCAGTCGCTGGTGCATAACCTGGACCGGGCAAGCTGGGCGATGAAGAACGAGGTCCCGGTCAAGTGCCACGGTCTGGGCGGCCGCTCGTCCATGACCGAGCCCATCTATGGCGACGTCTTCGACCATCATGCGGTCGTCTACGAATTCGCCGACGGCACGCCCATCTATGCCTTCTGTCGAACGACCACCGGCTGCTACGATGAGTCGTCCAGCAAGATCATGGGCAGCAAGGGTCGCGCCGACATCACCCGGGCCCAGATATGGGGCCAGACCAATTGGAAGTGGGCCGGCCGTTGCGACCCCTATCAGCGGGAGCACGACCTGCTTTTCGCGGGTATCCGCTCCGGGGAGCCCCTTAACAACGGCGATTACATGAGCCGAAGCACGATGATAGGAATCATGGGTCAGATCTCCTGCTACACGGGAAAAGAGGTCAAGTGGGACCAGGCGTGGGCCTCCGATTTCTACTATCCACCCAGGCCCGAAGACTGCCGTGACGACATGGAGCCCCCCGTGAAGCCCGGTCCCGACGGCACCTATAGCGTTCCCAAGCCCGGTTTCACGAATCTGCTCTAAAAAAAGGTCGGCCTTCCATAGCAGAGGACCCGTTTTCCGCGTCCTTGCAGATAGGCTGCACAAGTTCTACAGGTACGAATCGAGGAGAAAAAGTATGACAGCAACCGGCAGGCTGGCCTGGATGACCACTGTGATGCTGTTTGTCGCAGCGGTTGCCACGGCCGCGGATCCCCCCGCAAAGTACACCGAGACCATCACCACGGCCAACGGCGAGACAATAACCTTCGAGATGCTCCTGATACCCGCCGGGACCTTCAAGATGGGCAGTCCGGATGGCGAGCCCGGCCGCAAGGAGGATGAAGGCCCCGTCCACGAGGTGAAGCTCGACGCCTTCTTCCTGTGTAAGCATGAAGCCACCCTCGACTTGTTTGTGGCCTACTACCAGGAAACCAGCACCGGCAAGAAAGAGTTCCTCGTGGCCGAGGAAGAGCAGAAGAAGGCCGAACAGGAGAAGGCCGGGGTCGATGCCTTCACCGGCCCGACGCCCGTCTACGGCGACCTGACGATGGGCTATGAGAACAATCATCCCGCCATCGGGATGACCTGGCTCAATGCGGCCAATTTCTGCAAGTGGCTGTCGATCAAGACCGGCAAACCCTATCGGCTGCCCACCGAGGCCGAGTGGGAATACGCCGCCCGGGCCGGCACGTCGACCCCCTACTATTTCGGCGATGACGCCACCCAGCTCAAGGACTACGCCCTCTACGGCGAGATCAGCAACATGGAGAATGAGGCCATCGGCAAGCGCAAGCCCAATGCCTGGGGTCTTTACGACATGCTCGGCAACGTCCGCGAGTGGGTGCAGGACTTCTACAGCCCAACGGCTTACGCCGATGCCGCCAAGTCCGCCCCGGCCGTCAACCCAACCGGCCCCGAGACCGGCCAGGTCCACGTAGCCCGTGGCGGCGACTACAATACGCCCCCGGAGGAGACCCGCTGCGCCAGCCGGTCGTTTGAGGAACCGTGGTGGCGATCCGGAGATCCCCAGATTCCAAAGAGCCGCTGGTGGTTGCCCGAGATGGACTTCATCGGGTTCCGTGTCGCCTGTTCACTGCCCCAGGCCGACGCCAAATAACCAACAGACCGGATCACAACGGTTATCATCGAGGACCCCAATAACCTGCTGCTCAAGATCGTGGGCAAGCACGATGACGCCGAGGGCATGGGCCTGGACCTGACGAATATCATCTGCCGCCGAGTGCTTGAATAGCCTTGAATTCTCCCGTCCAAAACGGTAGTCTGTAGGCATAGTGGCCTCCGGTCGAACTGCTTTGACACACGAATAGGAGATGTCAAATGAGCCGCAACATGAGTCGTCGGGCGTTTCTGAGCAAGAGCGCCGCGTTCGGAACCGGGTTGACCATCGTCCATTCGGGCGTCCTCCAGGCCGGCAATTCGCCAAATGAGAAACTTAATATCGCTGTTATCGGCGTGGGCGGCCGCGGAGGGGCCAACCTCAATGATGTCAGGAGCGAGAACATCGTGGCCCTCTGCGATGTCAACTCCAGGAATCTCGCCAAGGCGGCCGAGCAGTTCCCGCAGGCCCAGACCTACAAGGACTGGCGCAAGTGCCTCGACCAGAAGGGCCTCGACGCCGTCGTCTGTTCGACCACCGACCATACCCACGCATTCATCAATATCTGGGCCATGAACCGCGGTCTGCACGTCTACTGCGAGAAACCGCTGGCCAACTCCGTCGAAGAGGCCAGCCTGGTCCGCCAGACGTACCTCAAGAACAGGAACAAGATCGCCACCCAGATGGGCACGCAGATCCATGCGGCGGACAACTACCGCCGGATGGTCGAACTCATCCGCGGCGGCGCCATCGGCACGCCGATGGACGTGCGGGTCTGGTGCAGCCGGATGCCCGAGGGCGGCGATTATCTGCCCGAGGTCAAGCCGGTGCCGGATTGGCTCGACTGGGACCTCTGGCTTGGGCCAGCCCCCTACCATCCATTCAACCCGGGATATCTGGGCGGATGTCTGGCGTGGAATCGGTTCTGGGATTTCGGCGGCGGCCAGATCGGCGACATGGGCAGCCACATGATGGACATGGCCTACTGGGGATTCGATTTAGGCCTGCCGACGACGTGCAAGGCCGAAGGCTCGCCGGTGTCCAGCGACACCTGCCCGCAGTGGCTCACGGCCGAGTGGGACCACCCGGCCAACGACTGGCGGCCGGCGATCAAGGCGTACTGGTACGATGGCGGCAAGAAGCCGGGGATGCCCTCGGAGGCCTTCGACCGCGAGAAACTCTTCAAGGGCGCCCTGTTCAAGGGCGACAAAGGCTGGCTGCTGTGCGACTACGATCTGCGGATTCTCATGCCCAAAGGCGATATGACGCACTACGCATCACCGAAGGGCGATGACCTGATTCCGCCCTCGCCCGGTCATCACAACGAGTGGATCATCGGCTGCAAGACCGGCAAGCCGACGCTGTGCAACTTCGACTATGCGGGGGCTTTGATCGAAGCCAACATGCTGGCTCTGGTGGCGTATCGCGTCGGCCAGAAGCTCGAATGGGACTCGAAGAACCTCAAGGCGACTAATTGCCCCGAGGCCGACAAGTACATTCGCAGGACATATCGTGACGGATGGACGCTCAACGGTTGAGGGGGCAGCTTCCCTCAGTCGTTGGCGCGAGAGCAAGGCGTGGTAATCCCGGCCGGTCGGTGGTTTGGACCGGCTGGGATTCTTTATGAGCCGATTTGAGCGGCCGGCTCCTCAGCCTGATCCTGTGGAACATCCGGATCGCGCGCGGCCTGCGCCGTCGAAGGGGCCGCATGTTCGCTGTGGACGTTTGATATGAATCTGAGCATGGCGTCGGCCTGGGCGCGGACGGCCGGATCCGAACTGGTGACCCGTGCGTGCCATTTTCGGTATTGGGCATTCAGACGCCGCCGGATATCGTCGGGGCTCATGTCGGCCGTAATGCCCAGCGCCGTGTCAGGCCC
>Ga0209614_1000786_pt1 | contig 26645 bp, 22 predicted proteins | sample BlaSprsedimmetaG_FD_185484 | JGI IMG/M metagenome (GOLD analysis project Ga0209614, IMG submission 185484) | Hot spring sediment bacterial and archeal communities from California, USA to study Microbial Dark Matter (Phase II) - Blank Spring... ... | reverse complement strand
TGGCGCTGCACGCCAAGCTCGCCGCCGCCAAGGTCCCCGCCGACCGGGCCCTCTACCAGCGCCAGATCGAGGCGACCGACCGCCAGATCGACGCGCTGGTGTACGAGCTGTATGGGTTGACGGAGGAGGAGATCGCTATCGTGGAGGGGGGAGGCGACGAACGATGAAACCACGCAAAATTTTGGCCCGCATCCTCGCCGGATCGAAAGACATCCGCTTTAGTGAAATGATCGCGTTAGCCGAGGCCTTTGGATTTTGTCTGTCGCGGGTCAGCGGCAGCCACCATATTTTTGTGCATCCAGACGTGCGCGAGTTGGTGAATCTTCAAGACGTGAATGGCAAGGCCAAACCATATCAAATTCGCCAGTTCTTGCAATTGGTGGAACGGTACGATCTGGAGTTGGAGGGTGAATGATGAAAGACTATCACATCAACGTTTTTTACAGCGAAGAGGATGAAGGGTACATCGCCGACATCCCAGACCTGGAAGCGTGCTCGGCCTTTGGCGAGACGCCGGCCGAGGCATTGGCGCAGGTAGAGATCGCCAAAGCGGCCTGGCTGGAAACCGCCCGCAGAGAGGGCAAACCCATTCCCGAACCCCGGTACCGGCCGGTGATCTATCAACTGGCGGCCCCCGTGGCGTCGGCGCGCGTCCAGGCCTAACGTGCTGGTCGAGCAGATGCTAGCGCTCCACGCCAAGCTCGCCGCCGCAAAGGTCCCCGCCGACCGGACCCTCTACCAGCGTCAGATCGAGGCGACCGACCGGCAGATAGATGCGCTGGTCTATGCGCTGTATGGCTTTACGGAGGAGATCGCCATCGTGGAGAACGCCTGACCTTGGCTGTGGCAGTCGGTTGCGCGGCGCGGGTGAAGGGGTATAATGAGGATACCTTGATGCAAATGCAACAAGACGTCTTTGCGCCATCGCTGGGCACACACAAGTTGAGTGGGATACTCCGAGGTTTGCGCGCGTGTAGTTGTGGCTACAACTGCCGCATTGTGTTTTCGATTGAACGGAATCCTGTTGTGGTTACGTCCATGAGCTATATCGAAGCGAATGCCCAAGGGCGTGCACGGCTGCGGGCCCTGGTGAGTGGATTGACCGATGAAGAGCTGGCCTTGCCGGTCGGTGACGGCTGGACCGTGGCAGCGATCCTGGCGCACCTGGCATTCTGGGATCATCGAGTGCTCGCGTTGATCGTGCGTTGGAAAAAGGCAGGGGTTGGACCTTCCCCAATCGACGTTGACGGCGTCAACGATGCCGCAAAACCGCTCTGCCTGGCGATACCTGTTCGTGAAGCGGCCCGTTTGGCGCTCGATGCAGCGGAAGCGGTCGACGCTGAACTCGAGAATTTGCCCGAGAATCTGAGGCCAGGGATTGACAAACTGGTGCAGGAAGGCAAGCTCCGGCTAAACCGGTCCATTCACAGAAATGAGCACGCGGATCAAATCGAAAGGGCGCTGGCAGACCGCCGACGCTGCCCACTATGACCGAATGATCGCGTTGGTGGAGCGCACACCAGACGCTCGCTGGCTGTGCCAGGTGGCGACCCAGACAATATGATCCCATGGAAAGGAGACACAAGATGAAACTCGAAATGTCCAGATCAGTTCTCGTGCTAGCCCTGCTGGTGGGGTTGAGCGGGGCCATCATCGTCGGCGGATCCTTGGTCTCGGCCGGCGAGACCCCGGCGACCGGCCTGGCAGATCGAGCCAGCGTCCAGGCTGTGCAAGCGCGGCGGCCCCTCATCGTTGACCACACCTGTACGGATATCACCGCCGTACCACAACGATGGATCCAAGAGGCCAAGCGCACGCTGCACATCGGGTACGGGCACACCTCGCACGGCAGTCAATTGACCAGTGGGATGTCTGGCCTGGTGGCCTTTGCCAACGGTGGGGGCCTGGGCCTGGCGCTGCCAGAGAACATTTTCCAGTTCAGTCACAGCGGGAACTCGGATGGGGCCTACCTGCATCTCTTTGAGGGGGACGGGTATGGGAGCGGCGACCTGGATCACGACTGTGGCTACTATCCCAACTGGGTGGAGGAGACGCGAGCGTATCTCGGCACCCCGGATCCGGAGACGGGGCGGGGCCAGAATCACCCCGAGATGAACGTCATCATCTGGTCCTGGTGCGGCCAGGCATCCGGCCGGACCGAGGAAACGATGTTGAGCACCTATCTGATCCCCATGTCCGAGTTGGAGACGGACTATCCGGGCGTCACGTTCGTCTACATGACCGGCCACGCGGACGGGACAGGCGAGGAGGGGAATCTACACCTCCGTAACCAGCAAATCAGGGAGTACTGTATTGCCAACAAAAAGGTGCTGTTCGATTTTTACGACATCGAGCTTTACGACCCGGACGGGAACTATTACGGGGACAAGGCCGTCAATGACGAATGCTATTACGACTCTGACGGCGATGGCTCGCGAGACAGGAACTGGGCCGAGGACTGGCAGAATTCCCACCCCCAGAACGTGGATTGGTACAGTTGTGGCTGCGCTCACAGCCGACCGTTGAACTGCAATCAAAAAGCCTACGCTGCCTGGTGGCTGTGGGCCAGGCTCGCCGGTTGGAACGGCGGCGGTCCGCACCTGACCGCCTCGACGGACACGGCTGTTCCCGGCCAGACCATCACCTACACCCTCGTCGTTCAGGACGTTGGCGCACCCCTCACCTCGACCGTCTACGTGACGAACATGCTGCCGATGGGCCTCTCGTACCTGCCTGGCACTCTCGACGCCACGGCGGGCATCGTCGAAGACGGCGATGCGCCCACCCTGCGCTGGTCCGGCGTCCTGACTCCCACCCCGGTCGTCACCGTCACCTACGCCGTCACCGTGAGCGCCGCCGCGCCCCAGGTCATCACCAACAGCGCCGTCATTGTCGTGCCGGGCTACCCACCTGTCACCAGCACAGCCACGGTCACCATCACCTGGCCGGCCGACCATCCCGACCTCGGCTCCTCCTACAAGGCCGTCTTTCCCCCATACGCCGACTATGGCGAGCGCCTCGTCTACACCATCGGCATCCAGAACAGTCCCGGCCCGCTGTCCCAGACCGTCCTCTGCACGGACACAATTCCGGACGGACTGATCTATGTGCCGGGCACCCTGACCGCTACCGTCGGCGTCGTCACCGACACCTACGCGCCCACCCTGTACTGGTCTGGCATCCTGACCCCCAGCCCGGCCATCACCCTCACCTACGCCGTCACCGTGATCCACCCGAGTACCGGTACCGTCGCTTTCCCCCTGGTGAACACGGCCGTCATCGTCGCGCCAGGTTATGCACCGCTCACCCGCACAGTCACGGTGTTGACCAACCCTTATCGGATTTTCCTGCCGCTGGTGCTGAGGTCCGGGGTCAGCGGCACACTGATCTGGTAACGTTTCGAGGCTGATTGCCTACGGTGGCAAGAAGGTAGATTAGCCGCTTTGGTCACCTTTGACCGGGACAAACTGCGCGGCTTTTACTTTTCCTCCGCGATGGTCACCCGGACCGCTGAGAGCGTGTGCGGCGATGCAGCCCCGGTGCGGCGGAATCCGATCACCTGCAGCGACATCCCGTGCGCAATGTCCTGGAACTGGGCCGCTGTGCCATCGGGCCGCTGCACGATAGCGTTGTCCATCCAGGGGATGTGCCACTGCTCGTCGTCGGCATCCTCCAGCGTGACGACCTGCACGCTGGGGGAGTTGTCCATCACCGTGCCGGTCACCGTCACGACCTCGCGCATCGTCGGCGTCAAGTTCCACGGCGCAGTCTTGGGCAGATAGTCGCTCTCGCGTCCCTCGGTGTCTACGAAATGAAGCGTCGCCGTCAGCGGAGCAGGCCCGGGCAGGTGCACGACCTGGTAGCCAGCATCGGTCGGCTCGACGGTGACGGTGTAGGCGTGGCCTGCCTGCTGGGCCGCGATCACGCGGTGGTTCAACACCCACACCTCGATCACCCGGCCCTGGCCGATGTCCAGCGCCCGTTCCCCCTCGCAGACGTAGTCGTCGTTGGCCGTCCAGAGACCGTGCCCCGGCCAGGCGTCGAACATCTCGCTGTTGCCGCCCAGGTAGCGGTAGAAATTCTGCTGGAACTGCCACCACAGCATCACGCGGGGGATAGCCTGGCGGCGAGGCGCGTTCCACACCATCTCGGCCTGCTCCTCCTCGTTGGGCCGCGTCCAGGTCTCTGACGATTGGCAGACGGTGAACGGAACGGCGTGGGAGAAAGCCGCCTCGCCGCCGTCCGGCTTTACAGTTGGGTGAGGGGGGGCGTAGGCGAGCAGGTCGCCCCACTCTGCCTGCCCGTAATAGCCCACCCGCGTATCGGGCGGCGCTGGCTGGGGCGCGGCCTCGATCGGCCAGAACCCGCCCGTCACGGGATCGGCGACCATCAACACCAGCGTCTCGCTCTCGGGGTCGCGCTGCACGTAATAGAGCTGCTCGCCCTCGCTGCTCCAGAGCGGAGCGTCCTGGTAGCCCTCGAAATCGTTGAGCCTGCGGTATGCGCCGCTGACCGGATCGAGCAGGTAGACCCGCCGGGCAGCGATGGCGGGGTTTTCGAACACCATCCAGGAGGCATACTCCTCGCCAGTCCCCTCGGCCGGCACTGCAGCGTAGGCGATGGTGTCCCCCTTTGGCGACCAGGCGACGATGCCCGGTATCTGCTGGGTCTTGCCGACGACGGTCGTGATCTCCCCGGACGGCAGGGCGACGATGTCGAGCCACTTGTTCACCTGGGCCGAGCGGCCCCCGCCGGTGGTGATGGCGAGCGCTGAACTATCCGGCGCCCAACTGTGATAGCGAGCGTTCAGCAGCGCCGTCTCGCCGATCGAGATGGTCTGCCCACGTTGGACGTCCAGGACCACCGGACGCAGTCCATCGGCCGTGATTGACGCGCCCAGCACGCCGTACCAAAACAGCAAGTAGCGGCCATTGGGGGACCAATCCCCAAACTGGATCTGCTCTGGCGTGAACGTGCCCTCCTCGGCGGCGGGCGTCGGTGATTGAAAGACGCGCTCGGACGCTATCTGCCGATCCTGAGAAACAGTCACTGCCCACAGCGCGATGGGGTCGCTGCCGCGCAGGTAGCCGGTGGACGTTTCGAGATGCAGGTTGGAGCGCACGACCAGCAAGCGCCGACTGTCGGGCGACCACTCGACCGCACCGACGGTGCTGCCAGCGGGAAAGAGGATGTGTGTGTCGCCCTGAGGCCCCGAGAGGGCTAGGCTGCTGGCGGCTTGGTTCACGATGGCAGTCCATTGGCCGTTCGGTGATGCCACGTATCGGGTCTGTTCCGGCGGCGTGGCGGTGGGCGGAAACCACTGCGTCGGTGTAGGAACTATTGTCTCGGTCGGTGGGGCCGTCGTCGGCGGATCTGTAGGCGTAGATTCCAATCCGGCGCACGAGACGAGCAGGATTGCCAAGATGATACTGGACGGAACAGCCATTCGGTTTAGCATAGAGTCCCCTCTTTCATTCGAAAACCCCCATTTCCACATAGTGCCAGACCCCATCTCGCAGTGCGTAGAACCAGAGCATGTGTTCGTTGGATGCGACGTTGAAGCTCGCCGGTTCGCAGCACTGGTAGTGGATCACTTTGTCGTAGACGACGGGGAGCGTCTCGCCGCCGTAGGAGACGCGCACCTCGCCTCCCCGTTCGAAGAAGAACAACGGCTGCCCCTGGAGGATGACATAGTGGAAGATCTCGTCCACGTCCAGGCGCCGGTTGAGGCTCTTGCCGTTCACGATCACCTCACCCCTGGCCTCCAGAATCCAGTCCTCCCCGTCCACCAATAGCCGCTTGATGGGCCGGTCGGATCTGATCGCTTTATCTGCGTACGTATACAGCACCTCATCCCCTTGCGTGACCGCGAACCGCCCGTCGTCGAGCCTCTCGACGGTGAGCAGTTGGTCGCCCCGGTAGACGGGGGCCACGTAATTCCAGCGATCAGGAAACAGCAAAGGGGTCACCACGTCTTTCTGGACCAGCAGGTAGGTCGGGCTTGCATTCGGGGCATTCTCGACCACAAAGGCAAAGTCTGTGCCGCTTCCGTTCACCGACACGGGCCAGACGTGGCGCAGGTTGGAAAGAATCTTCCGGTCCTCACAGTAAAAGTCGTAGGATACCGCGCGCCACTCGATGTTTTCATTCGCCGTCAGCCGGCAATCGAAAGGGGACAGGGTCTCGTTCAGCCTGCTCAGACGTCGTTCGGCATCGAAACCGCGCCACGCCGCGCGCCGGGACAGCACGTCTTCGGGGATGCGATCCAGGAACTCGAAGCGCGTCGGCGTGTCCACGGTGGCGGAGACGATGGCGTATTCCTCAATGGTCAGACTGGCGGCGGTGAGAACGGTGAGCGACTCGAGCGGCGCCGGTGTGCTCATTGAGGACTCGAAGAGCGGGCCGGCGACCAACTGGCAGTGCTGAGCCAACGCCTGTTGGAAAACCTGGTCGTCGCCCAGGTAGAGGACGATGACGCGACCGAAGCGGTAGAAATGGGGCGGGGCGACCCAATCTATGGCGGCGTGCGGCAGATCCTGGGCGATGGCGTCGGCGCGCACCCGCGCCGCCCGCTCACTGGAGAAGAGGTGAAGGTGCAGCCAACTGTGCTCGTCAAGCTGGTAGACGATGCCGGGTTCTGGATACAAGAGCGCGGCCCGGCTCTCCTCCGGCTCATCAAGTGTGTACCCCTGCGCCCGCAACGCCCGCAACAACGACGCGACGTGAGAATGGTTGGGCAGCTCCTCCAGGCTGACGCTCTCGATCTGACTTCCCGCAATCCAATAGGGGCCGGTGCAGCGCGCGGGGACCTCCATCGGGGTGACGCTATCCAGCGAGCGCGTCTCCCCACCCCCCATGCGCACCACGTCGCCCACCCGCGCCACGACCGCGCCGCTGCCGTCGCGAATCTGGAGCCTCCCGTCCTCGGCGGCAGTGACGGTGTGATCGTAGGGCCAGATGATCAAGTGACTCTGCTCCCCCTCGCTCACACGCAAGCAGCCCTCCTCCTCGAACAGCTCGCCGATCAGCAGCGCCGTCATCTCCACGCGGAGGCCCTCTGGCGGGTGCTGGCGGGGGAAGACGACGCCTGGCGGCGGGTCCAGCGGCGGGGCCTCGGTGTAGGGACCGGCCGCCCTAATACAGACCAGCTCGGGCAGCGCCAGCCCGGCCGCGTCGAGCTTCTCCCGGAGCGCCTCCGGGTCGGCGACGTAGAGGGAGACGCAGTTCTCTCGCACGTCTATACCGGTATCGGCCCGGCTGCCAATCTCTTCCAGGATGCGCAGCGTCTCGGTCTGGGCGGCCTCCAGTTCCACCAGCGTCGCCCCGGCCTCCCGGATCTCGACCGTGTCCTCCAGCGGCCCATCCTGGACGTAGCGACGCTGGATGCGTTCCCGATCCGCCGCATCCCCTGTCACGAGGACGATCACCTTGTACTCGGGCAGGTGCTGGATCCAAAGGCCGCCGAAGGCGCTGGCCTCCTGTTCTTGCAATACGGCGTCGAGCTCGCCGATGGGGTCTTGTTGTTTCAGCCGCCGGATGGCCTCATCCAACGAGACGTCGTGCGCCTGGGCGTAGGTTTCCGCGTCATGCCGCAGCGCGTCACTCACCGGGGCTTTGGTCTCGGTCGTGCACCCAGACGCGAGGAGGAGGGACACAACCGGCAGTAGAATGACTAAAGCTATCGGCTTTCGCATCATCACCTATCCTTATCCTTTCTGACAGACATGCCATATCCTTCGACAATGGTAGGACGTCGGAGCAAGACGATTGGTTCCGTGGTCGTTATGATAGCAGCAAAACAGGGACGCCGCAACAGCGACCTCGCTGCTGCGGCGTCCCCTACAAGGATGTGAGGACAAGTCGCGCAGCCCTATCACTCGCCTCGCACGAGTTCCTCGACCGCGGCCTGGACGTAGGCAGTGAAGCGGACGCTCCCGTCGGCGTTGCGGCCGTGCAAGATCCACACCGGTTGCACGATGGTTTCTCTTGGCGGCTCCGGCGTCGGTGGCGGGCCGTCCTGGGAGCGGATCACGTAGCCCGGCTGCGGCTCGTAGTAGTAGGCCAGCTCCACCCGATCCACCACAAAGGCGCCCTCGAGTCGGCCCATTTGCCTCTCGGCTTCGTTCACCACGATGGGACCGACATCTACCGAGAAAGCGTCGGCGCTGGTGGCGGCCCTGGTATCTGCCCCGTACTTGCTGCTGGTCAATCCCAGCACAGGCAGACCGGCGTAAGTCGCGCCAGGCCTCACGATCCCGGTGATAAAGACCTGCTCAAAGTCCAAGAGAGGGTCGCGAACGGACGTCCAATAACTCTCCGCCTCCAGCGACTGGTCGATCACGTAGCGCTGCTCTGTCTCGTGATCGGTAAAGACGGCCACCTGGCGGCCCGCCAGTGTCTCCAGCTCGACGTGACCCAGGAAGCCCTCTATCCGTTCCTCGGCCCAGAGCTTTTCGAAGCGCTCCACCTGGATGGCCTGTCCCACCGGCCGCCACGCCTCACCGGCAGCGACGATCTCACCCCACACCCGCACGTGCAGCCGGTGGTGTTCGGCGATCTCCTCGAGCAATTCCTGCGGGCCGAGCAGTGGATAGGGAGGCAGCTCTTGATTCGTCTCCCGTACGTCCAGGTTGACCTCGATGCGCCGCGTGTCGCCCTCCACGTAGATGATGGCATAGACTACGCCGGTGATCTCTACCTGCTGACCGATCTCGAAAGGAATCTCCATCTGGGGATGCGGGACGGGGGTGGACGTGGCGGCCGGCGCCGGCTGCGTTTCTGTGACAGGCTGCGATGGCTCTGGGATGACGAGCGCCTGGCCGACGGAGATTTGGGAGGCATCCAGCCCGTTGTTGGCCGCCAGCAGGTCGTCCACGGTGATGCCGTACTGGTCGGCGATCACGCGCAGCGTTTCGCCTGTCTGCACGACGTGGGTGCGCGGTAGCGGGGTGGGTGTGGGCGGTGGCGGTGCCGTGGGGCTTTCCTCGATCGCTTCCACCACCACGATGGTGGAACTGCTGCCGACGACCGGCGTCTGCTCGGATATGGGGGGCGTGGTGAGGCTCCGCCAATCCACAGCGGCGCCGACGGCGGGCCAGGCGGCGGCGCAGACCTCGACCCGCTCGCCGCCCTCTAGCTCGTCGGGCGCGCCGGGCAGGCGATACCGTTCAGCCTCGGGAAGCGGAGCGGCTTCGTCGGCCTTCAGCCAGGCCTCATCTCCCTCCCACACAAACGTTCCCACCAGGCACTCGAATTTCTGCGGCGGGGCCGTCCCCCACTCGCTCAGAGCTAACTGCCAGCGCTGCGCTCCGGTCTGGGCCACGAGGGTCCCGGTCACGAGCACGTCGTTGTAGCCGACGTCGATCAGTTCGGCCAGGCGCGGGCCGGTCAGGTCGTACGCTACGCCATCGCGCCCCGACAGCCGGGCCCACACGTCGCTTCCATCTTCTGCCGCCAGCACCTGTACCCAACCGGCGATGGTCATCATGTCGCCGATGCTGCGAGCGGGCGGCTCGGGCTGGTAGCGGCGGATATCGGGTGCGTCCGGCGCGCTGCGATCAATGTTCAGCCGGAAAGGGCGGCCCGCGTCGCCGTCGCTCAGCGTGGCGCAAGCTTCCTGGGCCGACTTGATGGGGTAGGTGTGGCTTTTCTCAAAGGTGAGAGGATTGATCGCGGCGTAGGTCACCTCCCCGGCCGGGTTGACGGAGACGTGCATCGAGACGTGGTCGCCCACCACAGGCTGACCATCCAGCAGTGGCACGATCTCTACCAGGCGAAGGGGGTGATCTGGTGCCAGGTATCTGATCGCCGGGTCTTGGACGCGATATTCGTCGGGCAGCAGGTTGTGCTCCCGCAGGAAACGCACGGCGGCTTCGGCGGCCTGCTCGAAGGAGAGGGGCGCTCCTTCCCGGGCCGCGGCCTTGTCGTCCCCATAGTGGATCTCGGCCATCGGCCCAAAGTGCCGAAAGGTCAGGTGGCGGTCGTCGCCGGTCCGGACAAAGATCGCCTCGGGCTCGCGGGGGTCGCGATATAGCCGCCCATCGGTGAGGCCGAATTCCTGTGCCCAAGCGAGTGCTTCCTCCGGCGTCGCAGGGACGCGGCTGTAGGCCACGTATACCGGCGCCTTGGGCGGCGCGTCGGGTAGATCGGCGATCAGGGTCAGCTCGGCGCCGGTCAGCAGGCCGGGCGGCGCGGGTCCAAAGCTCGGCCCGGCGGCGTGGACCAGGCGCGGCAGGGGCGGCGGGGTGTGGTCGCGGTCGAGGACCATCGGCAGTAGAATGGCCAGTATCAGGGCCGCAGCGGCGGCAAAAGCAAGTCCTGTTTTCATTTTCATTGTCAGACCTCCTGGAAAGATCTTTTTGATTTTTTCATTGTCAGACCTCCTTTTCATTGTCAGACCTCCTGGAAAGATCTTTTTGATCCAGACCGAACCCGGCGGCCGTTTTCCAGGCCAGGCGGGCGAGCGCGTCGGCTCGTGGCGCAGTTGGGCGGACAGATGCTCCACAAAGTCTGGGTCGGGATCAACGGCGGCGGCGCTCAGACGCAGCGCCTCGACGATGGGTGACTCCGGTGGATGCGCCACATCGCGCCCGGCCTCGATGGGTCGGTCGATGTAGGCGTCTAGCCGGTCGGCCAGTTCCTGTTCAAGCCTCTTCATCTCGTTCATCCAGGCACCTCTCTCGTAGATCTGCGACGGCGCGCCAGACCAACATCTTGGCCGCATCCTCGCTGCGGCCCATCACGGCGGCGATCTCCTGGTGCTTTAGCCCGCCCCAGAAGCGCATCTGCAGCGCCTCGCGCCGGTCGGGCGTGAGCGCGTCCAGCGCGCGTCGGACGCAGTCTAGCACGCCGCTCAGATGAGCCCTCTGCTCTGGGTCGGTGACGGCTGGATCGGGCAGTCCTTGGGCGGCCTCCAGCGGCTCACCTGGGTTGGCGTAGGCCCGGCGGTAGTGGTCGGCGCACTTGTGGCGCGCGATGCCGAACAGCCAGGCGGCGAACGAGCCTCGGCCGTCGAAATCGGGCAGCCCCTGCAATGCCGCCAGGAACGTCTGAGCGGTCAGGTCCTCGGCGTCGGCGCGATCGCCCACGCGGCTGTAGCAGTAGCGGTAGACCTGCTCGACGTAGCGGCGGTAGAGCAGGTCGAAGGCTGCGTGGTCGCTCTGTGCGGCTTGGACCAGCACCTCGTCGTCCGGTTTAGATTGGGATCGGTTCACTATCCCTCCACCAGCGCTGAGATGGGATCATTTCACTATGTATGTCGTAGCAGCAGGGAAAGGGTAACACCTGCGATAGATGACTTTGTCCAGGAGATAAAGGGTCGCCAACACGGTGATTGTCTTCAACGCCGATGCGACTTGAATGGTCAACGGCGATAGAATGTGAGCCACAACGCTCGCTGTGGGCCGATGACCGACTCTAGCCCTGCCAACAGCGAGACGCGATAGGCCATTTAAAAGCATTCATCGCGGCCGAGAGCAGCACGGTGGTAACGCGGCTGCAGCCAGAGAATGCCCTGCCAGCCGATGACGCCAAAGACGATCAAGATGGCCTCGATTGGCCAGATGCGCCCTACGGTGTCAACGCCCCAGAATTGGGCAAACGCGGCGAATGTGTCGAGGACGGTCTTGTAGGCAAAGGCCAGCCAGAACCAGCCGGGCTGTTTTTTCTGCACGCCGTAGAACAACAGCAAGTTTGAAAAGATATGTGCGAATACGACGGCGATGCGCTCGATGACCGGGGCCAGGCCAAAGAGCGGGTTGTTCAGCCGGGCCAACGCCGCTAATCCTTCATAGGGAATGACTGCCGGTGCCAGCACGGCCGTCAAAACGCTGCCCAGGCTCAACAGACCCAGCAGCAGCGCCTCGACGGCGCCAAAGCCGATGCCAAAGGCCAGTGCGCGCGCCCATGTCGTCCGGCCCAGTCTGGTGTACCGCAGCAGCAGCCACGTCAAGGCGACCTCGAACACGCCGGTCAGCGCGCCCAAATACAGCCAAAAGATCGGCCCGGTCAGCCATTCCGGCAGGCTGCCGGACAGCGCATTGGAAACCGGCGTGTTGGTCGGGATGGCCCAGGCGAACTTGAGCGCGACGGTGACGACCCAGGCCAGCGCGCCCAGCCCCAGATAGCCCCAGCCCAGCTTGTTCCAGGCGGCATAGGCGATAAAGGCCGCCGCTACCAGCACCATTCCCGCGCCGCCCAGCAGCGCCAGCGGCGACAGCGCCGCAATCTTGACCTCTCCCGGCTGCCATTTGAGCGAATACTGGGCCAAGACCGCGCCGTCCCAGGCCAGGCCCAGCTCGTAGATGCCGTGCTGGGGCAGATTGACCACCGTGTTGGCGGCAAACGGCCCCGGATCGGCCTCTTGTGTCCACATCACCCGGCCTTCGGCGTCGTGGAGCTGCGCGCGCACGTTGCCCCGGATGACCGTGCCGCGAAAGTCGATGCCGACCGCTTTATCCTGGTCTTTGGTCTCGATGGTGAACCACCAGCGCTCACCGGCCTCGCCCTTGTCTAGTGTCCCATTGACGCTGGCTCCCTCGGCAGGCGGCTTTTCTGCCGGATCGCAGGCGGTCAGCGTGAAAACAAGCATGACCGAAATGATAAACAATCCGAGTCGTTTCATATTTTTCCCCTTGAGCCAGGTTGGGACATTGCCGCTTAGCTCGTGTGCGAGGGCGTTAGGCAGCATACTCACCAGCAGCATACCAGGCCAGGCTGTCGCCAGCAAAAAGGTATTCTGTTTCCTCCGACATTATACCATATTGTTCAACAAATAGAGACATCACTGGTCCACTTTGGCGCAACTGGTATCCCAACCGTGGAACCAATCTCGCAGCACATCGTCTATAGATATGAGTTTGGCCGACGTATCGAGATTGGCCGTAACGATCTAACCAAAACACAAAAAGGAGACAAGTTGTGAATATCACTCGTTCGTTCAGGAGTATGGCAATCGCTAGGCGCACTTCGCCCTTCCCCTCTCGGGGCGCAATCAGGGCACGGGGATGCTGCTTATCCCCGCGCGTTTGGCCTTTTCGCGTTCCAGAATCAGGTAGAAGAGCGTCTCGGCCTGCCCTTGCGAGCTGAAACAGCCGATTTCGTCAGCACGATCACCGAACTCTCGGAAGAAGCGTTCCAACAAGTTCGTCGTGCGAATCAATCGCTTGTGGGGAAATGGTACTCGCAAGTAGTTGAGCGTCAAGTCGAAATTGTTCGAGAAGCGACGCACGGCCTTGGGCTCGCGAGTTCTCCACTGCTGTTGAAAGTTAGACAAGCGCTGGGCGATGACCAGCAATTCCCGTTTTAGCATCGCCGTCACACATTTGACGTTCGTAGTGGCGACTTTAGTCGCTTCTATTGCGCAAACAGCGACTAAAGTCGCTACTACGAACTCCATAACGGGAATTGCTGCTATTCGTGCAGTCCGCTCTTGCCGCGACAGCGTCGTGGACTTATTGGCTGGGGACAAGTCCCCCAGGTCGGCCAGGATTGGTTCCAGATCTATCGTTACCTCAATCTCGCTTTCCAAACCCTTAGTTGCCGAAGGGTACATCGGCTCGATCTCGATCCAATCAGACAGCACGCAGCGGATTTCCCTGACCATCACATACGAGACGGAGAGCAAGCACAATCGAGTCCATGGCAGTGGGGGGTGGGTCAGCACGTGCCACAACAGGAACAACCAGATGCCCAGGCCCAGACCAGTTCGTGCCCAGCGATATGCCTGGTGAATACGAAACCACCATTGGGGAACACGGATGGTGCGCCGGACGATTTGCCAACTGGTCGTTTTCTCGCTTTGATGGTTAAGCCACCAACTAGCTGTCAAGAGATGCCCAGTTCGGGGCAAAAAGCCACCGACGACCACCAGAACAAGCAGGCCAACGAACAAGAATGTGCGCCAATTGGTGAACAAGCTGAATATCATAGTAACCTCCCTACCTTTAAGGTTACTACACTTGACGATTTTGTTAAAGTGCTTCAGGTTCGATCATTTTTGCGAAATTTTGGTTACACTATCCACCGGGAGATATCTTGGAGAGCGTTCAGCACAAGGTGGCTGGCGCCCGGGAGAAGGGAGAGACGATTGACTATCTCGCCTTCGTCCCGGACGGGGAGCCCACGCTAGATGCGAACATAGGCTGTGAGATGGCACTGCTGGGAGCGTTGGAGATCAAAACAGCTGTGATCTCTAATGCTTCGCTGATCTGGCACCAAGACGTAAGAGAGGAGCTGGGACAGGCGGACTGGGTTTCTCTGAAAGTTGATGCTGCATCGGAAGATACTTGGCGCCGCGTCAATCGGCCTCATGGGAAGCTCAACCTGGCATCTATTCAAGAGGGGATGCTCGACTTTGCAAGGCACTATGACGGTGCGTTGATGACGGAGACGATGCTCGTCAACGGCGTCAACGATGGCGAAGATGACATTCGCCAAGTGGCCGACTTTCTGGCGCGCCTGCGGCCCGATCGAGCGTACCTGGCTATCCCCATCAGGCCGCCAGCCGAGCCCTGGGCGCGACCGCCTCAGGAGCCGGTGATCAACCGGGCTTACCAAGTGCTGAGCGAGAGCGTGGGCCACGTGGAGTATCTGATCGGGTACGAGGGGAATGCGTTTGCGTTTACGGGCGACGTCGAGCAGGATCTACTGAGCATCACCGCGGTGCATCCTATGCGGGAGGATGCGGTGGACGAGTTTCTGGCGCGGGCCAATGTGGACTGGACAGTAGTCCGTCAATTGGTGGCACAGGATCGACTCGTCGAGACAGAATACAGAAATCACCGCTTCTACCTGAGAAGGCTCAGATGACGCCTGTACCCGGTGGGGGAAGAAGCTGGCCCGGCCCAAATCGTAGGCCACTGCCCGGAGGGTGATCGTTACGCGCCCGCTCTCCCTCGTCAACAGGGCATACTGCGCCCGCAGGTCTCTGTTGTTCCCCGCCCTCACCGATCCGGGGTTCACCACCAGCTTGTTCTCCGATCCAATCGCCCGCCTCAAGAGGTTCGCCTCGCCCAATGAGAACCCCGCCACCTCGTGGGCGATGCGCAGCCTTGCTCCTGATACAGGATTACCCCGTACGTCTCCCGCAGGATCGGCTCCAGCGCCGGATGAGGGCATCCCTGTCGGTCAGGGCCAGGGCAGGAAGGGCGGCGGCCTGGGCAAAGCCAACCAGATCGGGGATGGACGGGTAAGCACCAGGTCTCCACCGAGTACTCCCACGCCCGCTGGCGGATCAGGTCTCGATCCAACTTGTCCGCGCAGATCTCGCACAGGCCGAGGTCATTCACCCGGCCATACCCCTCACAGGCCTGGCATTGACCGTCCCACAGCCCCCACTCCTAGTCGTCCTCAAAGTTGAACATCGCTTCCTCTCCGATTGCACGGCACAGTGACGGGGAAAGCGACACGCTGACTTTTCCTCTCAAAATACTGCATCACGCCCAAAAGCTGGAAATCGTCCCACGTGCCTGGACGGAGCGCCAGGATTTGCTCGCGGGACAGGGGGTCAAACTGACTGGTGATTCCATCTCTGTTCATTTCGATTAACCTTTCCTCTCATCCTCCCACGCCTGCCGCATCACGGGGTTTCGCTCCAGGTCGGCCCAGGACAGTGCAGCGAGCGGCAGCGGTGAATCAGCTATAACGGATCGCTCATCGGGTTGCTCCCGAGATGCGGCTTGACTGTGCTCCTAATCCCTCAGAACAAGCGGTGGAAAGACCTGCATCCGGTAGACGAGCGCCCGCGCGCTGGTCGTCAACACCTGCGTACCGGAGAGGGTGGTGGTATTGGTCACCCCGCTCGATGAACACACCCGTCACTGGTATCAACAAGCAAACAATGGATCACACCAGTCCCTGCTTGAATCCTCCGCTATTGTCGTCGCGGGGAAACCCAAACGCGTGCATCGTTCCACAGTTGAGGTGGTGAATTTGCATAGCGATCTTCTGCCCCTACCTGGTGATCAAAGATCGTCAATCTGTCCCGCTTCAGTGTGAGAATCCACTGCTTGCGGTTGCCGCGCCAACGCTGGCGATAATCGGGCCGCCGCCAAAAAACTCGGATTTCGAAAGCCGTGCGATCGGCGCTCCGCTTCGCCCCTTTGTTCGGCGAGTCCGTTAAATGTGTCTGGAATCATATGCCCACTGGAGCAAGGCCTGGCGCTGCCTGGGTCGGCAATTCCGGTCGCCCTGGAGGCAGTTCTTCTTTACCTGTGCGACATGTCGCTGAAACGCGCGCCAGCGTCTAATCTGACGGTCGTCGTCCGGACAACGCCGCCCCATGTAATAGCGGCAGTACCACTGAAACCAACCGCGCGGGTCTTCGTAGTAGATCCATCCCTGCTCTAGCCAGTAAGACAGTGGCTGGGATGCGCTCACGCCAAAGTAGTTCAATGCCGGATCATGGCGTTCGGGACTGAGCTTGGCGTTGGTGAACCAGTCGGTCGGGAATTCTGCCGTGCAGTCCGTCATATATTTCCCGCCGAAGACGCCAAGCTCGAGCATCTCTTTTGGGGTCAGCTCGGGACGAAAATTTGCCGAGTTCTTGCCAATCGGCTCAGTCAAGAAGTATACGTAGCCCTGTTGCATCAGGTCATTGACCTCAACACGTACGGTTTTCATATCTATCATCTTATTGGTCGCCGAACGATTTGCTTCGCCTGTCAGCCGGATTTGCTCCTGAAATTTCTTGAACCAAACTTTGCCAAATCGCGGCCGCTTACCCTCCATCCGATGGCTCGTCAGGTGCAAGCTCAGCTTATTTTCCCAGTCTTCTCAGTACACGAGCCTTTGTCACAGGTACGCCATTGGATGCGATGGAGCGCCGTATTTCCGCCGGTTGGCTCATAGCCAGTGCCTCTTGACCGTCCTCCTCTGCCAGATCTCTCCGTGCTGCGGAAACGAATAGGATTCATGCGGCGAGCATCCGCCGCATAATCCGCGTTAAACTGGGCCGGCTTTATGATTTTACTCTACTTTGGAATTTGAGGCAAATGAGCCTGCAGGAAAATTGCCGCCACCTCGGACATTGAAGACGATACTGCCCCAGGGTGGCTAGGCTCAGCCGGATCCACCTCGCCCCACCGTCAGGGAGATGGGATAGCGGATGACTGTCAAGGTCCGATCAGACGTCGGAACGTCACCCTCCGCCGTCAGCAGGCAAGCGGGCATAGAGACGCCGGGTCATGCGCCGACGACCGTCACGTCTAGTCTGCCGTTTCCTTATTCATTGGATGGTCAACGAACTGCCCATTCGCTGTTGACAGCCCATCATAGTCGTGATACGATTGTATTGCAACCATCCACCGGTGAAGGAGACCCATCCATGTCGCTGAATCTGAACCGAGAAAGCGATGTGCCGATCTGCCACCAAATCCGGGATCAGACCTGTGACCTCGTCCCGTCCGGCGACTTGTCGGCTGGCGCACGCCTGCCGCCGGAGCGAGAACTGGCAGTCACCCTGGGCGTCCGCCGCACCACCGTGTTGGAGGCTGAGGGATGATTACGACGATCCGGCTGATGCGCGAGGCGGATGTGGACGCCGTCCGGGAGGTAGACGGCGCTGCTTTCGGCGCCTGGTGGGAGCAACTGAGAGGCGCAGGGAGCCGTCGCCCCCTGCGCACGCGGGCGAACGTGCTGGCCTGTCGTCAGAGGGACCCCGACGTGTTCCCCCCGCAGGCGTCACGGGCCGATTTCAAGGTCCGCATCTTTACCCCGGCCAAGGAACTGCCCTTCGCCGGGCATCCGGTGGTCGGCACCCACTGGGCTCTGGCCCATCTGGGGCGCGTGGATTTGCGCGAGCCGGTCACGCAGGTGTGCTTCGAGCTGGGGGTGGGAGTGCTGCCCGCTGACCTGCACGTCGTCGGTGGGCGGGTGGAGCGGGTGGTGATGACCCAGGATCGCCTCACGTTCCACGCCGTGTTGGAGGATGTGACCGCCCTGGCGGCCGGTTTGGGATTGGCGCCTGCGGCCATCATCGAGACCGGGCTGCCGGTGCACGTCGTGTCCACGGGTGTGCCACAGATGATGGCGCCGGTCCGCTCCCTGGCCGAGGTCCAACGACTGGACGCCGCTCAAATCGACGTCGCTGCGCTCAACCGGGCCTGCCGCGCCGGCGACACCGAGTGCGTGATGGTCTTTACCCTCGAGACGGAGCGACCCGAATCCACCGTCCACGTGCGCATGTTCGCCCCGCTGCTGGGGGTGCCCGAGGACCCGGCCACCGGCAGTGCCAACGGGGCGTTGGGGGCCTACTTGGTTCGCCATCGCGCGATACCGGTCACCGAGCCGACGACCTCGATCGTCAGCGAGCAGGGCGCAGAGATCAACCGGCCCAGCACGCTGTACGTCGAGGTGGATAGCAGGGCCGAGGAGATCACCGCCGTGCGGGTAGGCGGGCAGGTGGTGCTGGTGGCCGAAGGAAGCGTGCGGTTCTAACGCTCGTTCAATGCGACGAGACTTTGGACGGGGACTGGTCGCCACGGCGCCGCTGATACCGGGAGTGGTCGTCTTTGGCCTGCTCTATGGCGTGATGGCCCGGCAGGTTGGATTTAGCCCCTGGGAAGCGTGGGCTATGTCGCTCATCGTGCACGCCGGTTCGGCCCAGTTCGTCGCCTTGGGGATGTGGGAGACCAGCAGCGCTATAAACATCATCTTGACCACCCTGATCATCAACCTGCGTCACCTGCTGATGGGCGCCTCGGTGGCACCTTACATACACGGGCTGCCCAAGCCGTGGCAGGCGCTGCTGGCCCTCTGGATGTCGGACGAGTCTTATGCTCTGGCTATTGCCGAGTACGAACGAGGTCGGGGCAGTCACTGGTACTTTTTGGGCGCCAACGTTGGTATCTATCTGATCTGGCCGGTCAGCGGTTTTCTGGGCGCGCTGCTAGGTACAGCTATCCCCAGCCCTGACCGTTATGGACTCGATCTGATCTTTCCGCTGGCTTTTTTGGGGCTGTTGACATCTTTTCTGCAAGACCGCATCAGCGTGATCGTGGCCTTGTCCGCTGGTGGTTTGGCGCTGTTGGGCGCATGTCTGCTGCCGGGCAAATGGTATATCGTGGCTGCGGGCCTGCTGGGCAGCGGGCTAGGCTTGCTGTTGGAAGGGAGAGCAAAGAGGTGAGGAATCTCTTGACTATGGCGGGCATGGCTTTGGTGACCTATCTGACCCGCTACACAATGATAGCCACTCTCGGCCGCAGTGACCTCTCTCCGGCACTGCGGCGCTGGCTGCGATACATTCCACCGGCTGTGCTGGCTGCCCTCGTCGCGCCGGCGGCGCTGGCGCCCCACGGTCACGTGGAGGTTGGGCTTCCGGCCTGGTCGGTGCTCGTTGGAGCGGTCGTCGCCTGGCGCACCCATAATGTGTTGTGGACGATTTTGGGCGGCCTGGCTGCCTTCTGGCTCTTGCGCGCGATGGGGTTCTGACCCGACCGCAGGCGATCACCTTTCTGCCGCGCGCCATCCTGGAAGCGTTTCGATCGGGTAGATGAAACCTGGTCAGCGCGACGACGAGAGCCTCCCTATTGATTGAATGCTTGACTTGTGCCGGGTTGGACGTATAATAGCCCCAGCCTGCCAGCTTTAGGCTTACAGCTCGAAGAAACTCACGGACTGGTCGGGATTCGCCTGTGTTGGCGCGAGATTATCGAATGTCTGAGCAATCCAGAGAAACTAGCGAAACAGAACAGGACGCTGCAGATCCATTCAAACGTTACACATCCCACAAGGAGTCCAGTGGAGCGAACTGATGCCCCTTCCTCCTGAGGTGTAGTGAGCCGCCAGGGGCCGCAGTTCGTTCTGCGGCCCCTTTTTTGCGCCTGGACGGCGGCGTCTCATTGACATATACACCGTAAGGAGGATCCCATGCTCTACCTGAGCCAGCTTCAAGGTCAGAAAATCTGGGATGCCTGGAGCCGTCCCGTGGGACGGTGTGCTGACATCCTGGTGGGAAACCTGGAACAGCCGTTTCCCACCGTCGTGGCGTTGGCGTTGAAAGACCATGGCGCGCCGACGCGTTTCATCCCCGCTGGGCAGATCAGCGAGCTTTTTCCCAGCATCGTGCTCAAAGTCCCCAAGGAAGATATAGAAACCTACACGCCGGTCGAAAACGAGCTGCCGCTGGGCGCACGGGTTATGGATCGCCAGATCGTGGACACTGAAGGGCGGCGTGTCGTGCGGGTCAACGACCTGCAGTTCGCCCGGCTGAAGGATCGCTTCTGTCTCACTGGCGTGGATGTGGGGGGGCGGGGATTGCTGCGGCGGTTGGGCGTGGAGCGTCCTGCCGTCACCATCGCCAGGCTCTTGCGCCGCTGTTTGCCAGAGCATGTCATTCCATGGGAAGACGTCGCCCCCTTGCAACACGAGGACCCCCTGCGCCTGCGCATCTCGCGTGACAAGATCAGCCAACTGCCGCCAGCTGATATCGCTGCGATCATGAACGATCTGGACCGCAGGACCGGCCGGGCCCTGCTGACCCAGTTGGACGACGAGACACTGGCCGACGCGCTGGAAGAAAGCCCGCCCGAGGTCCAGGTGGCCGCGCTCTCCCAGTTATCCCCGGAACGGGCCGCCGATATCCTGGAGGAGATGGGGCCGGACGAGGCGGCTGACCTGCTGGCCGACTTGCCGGCCGAGACCAGCGCCCGACTCCTGGAGCTGATGGAGGATGAGGACGCCGAGGATGTGCAGATTCTCCTGGGCTACCCCGAGGATTCGGCCGGCGGCATCATGACCACCGAGTTCGCCTGGGTGCCCGTCGGGCTGCGCGCCGCCGAGGCGCTGGACTATTTGCGCAGGTCGCCCGATGCCCAAGATGACGAGGCTATGCCCTATGTCTACATCCTCGACGAAGAGCAACATCTGCACGGCATGGTCAGCCTGCGCGACCTGGTCATGGCCCCGCCGGACCGTTCTTTGGAGGAAGAGGCCGACGATGAGCCGCCGACCGTGGAACCCCTCACCCCTCAGGAGGACGTAGCCTACCTGGTGGCCAAGTATGACCTGCTGGCTGTGCCGGTGGTTGATGCCGAGATGGGCAGGATGCTGGGCATTGTCACTGTGGACGATGCTATTGATATAGTGCTGCCTACGGCGTGGAAGAAACGGCTGCCGCGCTTGTACTGACCGGAAAGGAGCCCCGCGATGACGCTCAAAACGTTGTTCAAGCACCGTGCTGGAGCCGCGCTGCGGCGGCTGTGGTTCTTTCTGACTATTTTTGGTCCCGGCCTGATCACGGCCAGCGCCGACAACGATGCGCCCGGTATCGCTACCTATTCGATGGCCGGCTCGACCTATGGCTATAGCTTTCTCTGGCTGCTGGTGGCAGTGACCCTGGGCGAGGTGATCGTGCAAGAGATGGCGGCCCGCATGGGAGCCGTGACCGGCAAGGGCACGGCCGATCTGGTGCGCGAGCGTTTCGGCGTGCGCGTGACCACCTTTGCCATGCTCTGCCTGCTCCTGGCCAACCTGGGCACGACGGTGGCCCAGTTCGCCGGCATCGCTGCCGCCGCCGAACTGTTCGGCATCAGCCGCTACGTCGCCGTCCCGCTGGCGGCGCTGCTGGTGGGCTTTGTCGTGCTGCGCGGCAGCTACACCCACGTCGAGAAAGTGCTGCTGGTGCTGTGCCTCTCGGCGCTGAGCTATGTGGTCTCGGCCTTCATTCTGGCTCCACCGTGGGGGGAGATCTTGCGACAGGCCGTCACCCCATCTTTCCAGAGCGATCCCCAATACATCCTGGCCGTCCTGGCCACCATCGGCACGACCATCACGCCCTGGGGCATCGTCTACATGCAGGCCTCCGTGGCCGACAAGGGGGTGGAGTTGAAGGACTATCGCTACACCCGATTGGATGTGATGGCGGGGGCCACGTGGGGCAACGTCGTCTCCGCTTTTATCCTCATCTGCACCGCGGTGACGCTGTACGCGCACGGGATGGCTGTGGAGACGGCGGAGCAGGCGGCGCAGGCGTTGGAGCCGCTGGCCGGGGCCGGAGCGCACTATCTCTTCTCGACGGGGTTGCTGGGGGCCTCACTCCTGGCCGCCTCGGTTCTGCCCCTCTCCACCACGTATGCCATTTGCGAGGCCTTTGGCTGGGAGCGAGGGCTGGATCACAGGCCGCGGGAGGCGCCGGTCTTTTATGGTCTCTATGCGGCCATCATTGCGCTCAGCGCACTGGTGGTGTTGATCCCCAAGATCCCCCTATTCCCCATCATGTGGCTGTCGCAGTCGCTGAATGCAATCCTGCTGCCAGTGCTCCTGGTGCTGACGCTAAAACTGGCGAACGACCGGCGCGTGATGGGCGAGTGGACCAACGGTCGTGTGCAGAACGCGCTGGCCTGGGGTTTGACGGTCATGATCGGTGCTATTACGGCGGCTCTGTTCGTCCTGCCCCTCACAGTTGCCAGATAGGGCCGAGGATGGTGCCAATGCACAAGAGTAAGCGTTCAGGTGCGACGCACTTTTGCCACAAAATCAGGCTGAACTCTTTGAGGGCTACAATTCTTTACGGATGAGGCAAGATTTTACCGCAGAGCCCACAGAGAACGCAGAGTTTTCTCGTGTTTTTCTCAGCGCGCTCTGCGGCGAGTTCCAACCTCGTCGGTTTGAGGCGTAGCTTCGTTAGACGGTTACGGGCGCAACTCGACCTGGCTTTTTCTCTGCGAACCTGGAACAGCCCGGGCCGAGACATTCGAGTTGTTGCATTTGCCCATCTATCTGGCAGGTGGTATACTAACTACTGCCGGTGCTGAACGAGAGTCTTTGCTCGTAACTGCGCATAGGCTGTTACGCCGAGTTTCACCGAGTATCGCGGAGAAACCGTCGAGACCTGGATGAACAGCTGCCTTGGATCATTCGCTGGAGGGTGGGGTACCAGTGGTTAAGAAGAAGCGACGCAGGAAACGCCCGCACGGAAAGCGTTTTCGTCTCTTGATCTATGAACAGATGTGGAGACGGTGGGCCCTGCCTCTCATCCTGATTGTGCCTGCCTCGATAGCGTTGTGGTGGTCAGCGCCGCATCTTTTGATCACCAATGATTTGTATCGCGCTCTGGCCCTGGTGCCGGCTGTTGCGGCGGTGGCTATTCTGCTTTTGGCTTACCTCTCCCGGCGGCGGGCATGGGTCCAGTGCCGGCACGATCACATTCGCATTCAATCCCCCACCTTTCCCCTCATCATCTCGTACAGCCGGGTGAAGGAAGTGAAGCCTGGTTCTTTTGCCGATATCTTTGACCCGGCCAAGGAAAAAGCCGCTCGCCGAAACTGGCTGGGCCCCTATTGGGGGAAAACAGCGTTGGTGATGCAGATATCGAAATATCCGATCACCAAGTTCTGGCTGCGGTTGTGGTTCAGCCCCTACGTGCTGCTGCCGGACGCGGCGGGATTCGTCTTCCTGGTGGAGGACTGGATGGCGCTCTCTCGCCAGATAGACGACTATCGCACGGCGTGGGAAACCAGGCGCGCCAAGCTGCGGCAGAGGAAATTGGAACGCCAGGCCTGGTGATCCCAGGGTTGGGGCCCCCTCGTCAGATTATCTCCACCGTTGAACCTGTCGCGGTCTTGGTCACCTGGATGCGGGCCGGGAAACTGTCCTTCAATTCGTCTATATGGGTGATGACCAGCACGCGGGTAAAATCATCCTGGATGGCATTGATCGCCTCGACCAGCCGCTGACGGCCCTGAGCGTCTTGAGTGCCAAACCCCTCGTCAATCACCAGGGTCTGCAACTGGGCTCCCGCTCGGCGGGCCAGGAGCTTGGAGAGGGCGATGCGGATGGCAAAGTTGACCCGGAAGGCCTCGCCGCCCGAGTAGAGGGAATACTCGCGGGTTCCTAACTCGTCGGCGATGTGGATTTCCAGGGCCTCCCGCACCTCGCCGGATAGCGTCTCCCGTTGGGTATCGAAGCGCACGTGCATCCGACCGCCGGTCATACGGGCTAAAAGCTGGTTGGCCTCGGCTTCGATCTCTGGCACAGCCGCCTCGATGACCATGGCTGGCACTCCCTTGACGCCGAAGGCGGTCCGCAGTTCCTCGTGGAGAGATTGCTCGGCGGCCAATTCGTCCCGCCGCCGGGTTTTGTCCGCCTGCTGGCGTTCCAATCCCTTGCACGCCTCCAGCCGCTGCTGGGCGGCTCCCAGCCGTTGGCGGGCGGCGGCCTCCTCCCCGCGCACGCGCTGCAGTTCCGTCTCGACCTGGGGGGCGTCTTGCAGGCGTTCTTCCAATTCTTGGGCCTGGCCCTCCCAGTCGGCCTGACGGGTGCGCTCGGCCTCCCGCTGCGCCTGCAGCCGCTGCTCGGTCTCGGCGAGCCGCTGGAGGGTGGCCTGTTCCTCCTCCATCCTGGCCTGCGCAACGCTCAACTGGGCGTGCCGCTCGGCAAAAACCTGTCCCTCGGCCACGGCGCGCTGCGCGGCTTCGTGGGTGACCGCGTCGTAGCCCAGTTCCTCTGCCTGGTGCAGCACCTGGGCGAGCTGGGTTTGCGCTTGCAGCGCATACTCCTCGGCCGTCAGACGACGCTCCACCGCGTCGAGTTCTGCCCGTAGCGTCTCCAGTTCCTGCGCTGCCTGCTGACCCTGAGCCAGGCGTTCCGAGAGCGCGGCGGCCTGTCTTTGCAGGGCCGGCAGATCGCGCAGCAGGGCGTCGGCGTGGGCGATTTGTTGCTCCAGCGCCTGAGCCCGCTCACTCATCTGGCTGACGGCAGCCTGATGGGCGCGATAGGCGTCCCCCCGGTCCTGACCATCCGCCTGAAATTGGTCCAGCAGCTCCAGGCGGTGCTCGGTGGTGAGCGGGCGCCGGCAGAGGGGACACTCGGCGCCGGCCTGTTCCAACTGGGTGATTTTCTCCTTGATCTCTTCCATCTCGATCTTGAGGGCGTCGTTGCGGGCGCGCAGGGCGGCCTGTTCCCGGGCGATGCGGGTCAGGTCGTCCCGCGCGGCCTCGCGACTCGCGGACAACTGGGCCAGGTGGGCTAACTGCGCTTCCACCTGATCGTGTTCCGACAAGAGTGCCTGGTCGGGTATGCGGCTCTCCAACTCGGCCTGGCGTTGTAGGATGATCTCCGCCCCTGCCTGGAGGCGGTGACGGGCCTCCGAAATCTGCGCTTCCAGAGCCGCGCGCTGCTGGTCGAGTTCCACCGATTGGCGCAGCTTGGCGCCCAGCTCTCGCTCCCGCTCGACGGCCTGCTGGTAGGCGGCGTACCCGGCGTTGATCTCGTCCGTCTGAGCCAGCAACTGCTTGTATTCGGCCAGCCTCTTCTCCCGGTCTCTCCGTTCCTGGGCGAGGGTCGCCAGATCCTGCTCCGTCTGGGCGATGCGCGCTGCGGCGTCGGCAATTTGTGTTTTGGCGTGCCCCAGTTCCGTGCGCGCTGTTTCGATCTGTTGGTAGGCGGCCTGGGCCTTTTCCAGGACCGCTCCCAGCTCGACGACAGCGGCCTGGGCCTCCCGGAGCGCCTCCTCGTACTCGGACCTCCGGGCCAACTCGCCCTCGATCTCTTGCAACCGCAGTTCGATCACCTGGGCCTCGTTCTTTATAGCCCGCAGTGTTTCCTTAGCCCGTTCCTCGTAACGGGTCCAGCGGTCGAGCCCCAGGATGTCGCTCAGCACCCGCTTCCGTTCGGCGGCGGTTTTGATGGTGAACTCGTCGGCCCGGCCCTGGCGCAGAAAAGCCGAGTTAATGAACGTCTCATAGTCGAGCCGCAGCACGCGCTCGATTTTCTCCTGGGTGGCCCGGATGCCGCTCTCGGTGATGGAGCGCCATCGTCCCTCTTCTGAGGGTTCCTGAGCCTGCAAGTCGAGCAGGGTGCTGCCCCGTTTGCCAGCTTTACGCTGGCGCAGGATGCGATAGCTCTGCTCTCCCAGCTCAAAGACGAACTCAACCGTCATTTCCTCCTCGCCCAGGTAGATCAATTCGTCGTCGCGCCGGGCCCGGGACTGGCCCCATACCGCCCACGTGATGGCGTCGAGCAGCGCCGATTTGCCCGTGCCGTTCTCCCCCGCCAGGCACGCGATGTGGATGCCGGTCAGGTCCAACGTCGCCTGGCGGTAGCACATAAAGTTGGTCAGGGCGAGGTATTGGGGAATCATACGATGGTCAGGGTGATCGTGGTCAAGCTATTCATAGGCTCGAGCCTTGTATTGGGCCACCTGTTCCAGAATCTCTTCCGCGCTGCGCCGGGCGGCCTCACTGTTGCCGCCCATCATGTGGGCCAATTCTTTCACCTGCGCATCCCCGGCCAGTCGCCGCACTCGCGTCACCGTGCGCTGGCCCGAAATCGTCTGCTCCACCTGTTTTTCGACGTGAAAGTGCGCGTCCCCGAAACCGGCCAATTGCGGCAAGTGGGTGACGCACAGCACTTGGTGGCGCAAGTTCTCCGGCTGCGTCTCGGCTGCCAGTCCCCACAGCTTGGCTCCCACGGTCCCCCCCACACGCCCGCCGATGCCCTGGTCGATCTCGTCAAAGACCAGGGTGGGGGTCTCGTCGGCGCGGGAGAGGACGGTTTTGAGGGCCAGCATCAGCCGGGAGGTCTCACCGCCGGAAGCGATCTTGACCAGGGGTTTCAACGGTTCACCCGGGTTGGGAGCGATCAAGAACTCGACGTGGTCTATGCCGGTGGCGTCAAAGGCGATCCGGCGGGAGGGGCCGGGCGGGGAG
>Ga0209614_1000785_pt1 | contig 26649 bp, 22 predicted proteins | sample BlaSprsedimmetaG_FD_185484 | JGI IMG/M metagenome (GOLD analysis project Ga0209614, IMG submission 185484) | Hot spring sediment bacterial and archeal communities from California, USA to study Microbial Dark Matter (Phase II) - Blank Spring... ... | reverse complement strand
CCGAAGGTCTAACAGACATTTTCATGTGGGGCCTTTCGGGGCCGCAGATCTTCGGGCTGGATCAGGCCACCAGAGACAAACTGGACCTGTATGCTGTTCCATCAGGATCCTGGTCGCTACTGATGAATCCGATTCCTAACAAAGCGCCATATGTCGTTGAAGTAGGAGGGAAGGAGTACTTCAACGCCTTCGCAATCAAGGATATCAGATTCGCCATGAATGACCTGATCAACAGGCAATATCTCGTCGACGAAATTCTCGGAGGAGCCGGAACGCCGGCCTTCACTATGGCTACGACGGGTCAGCCGGGAACGTACAGGTACAACCTTCTCGCCACGAAGTTTGGTTTGACGGCCGAAGGGAACGAAGCGAGAGCTCTGGAAGTAATTGAAAGCTCTATGCAAGCTGCGGCCGCACTACCGGAAAATGTCGGCAGGCTAGAGAAGAAGGACGACGGCTTCTGGTACTTCGATAATGAGCCCGTCACAATCAAGATCGCTATTAGGGTCGATGATCCTCAAGGTCGTCTGAAGGAAGGAGATTACATCGGGGATCAGCTTGAAAAGGCTGGATTGAAGGCGGAAAGGATGTACTGGGACAGAATTAAGTGCAGCAACGTTGTCTACGGAGGCGATCCGGCAGAGTTTGCCTACCAGATGTATACGGAAGGCTGGGGTGCCGGTGCAACGAGGGCCTTCTGGGAACATATCGTTGCGCAAATGTACGCCCCATGGTATGGATACATGCCGGGCGGAATGACGGAAGGCTTCTGGAACTACGAACAGGATGAGATCGATGAAGCCACTCTTAAGGCTTACACTGGTAATTTCCTGACAGAAGAGGAGTACTGGGAACTTGCGCTCAGAGGCCTTGAACTAGGTCTGGAAGAGGCTGTCAGGATATACGTTGTCAATCAGCTCGACTTCTTTGTCGCCAACGAATCAAGACTAGAACAGAGGTTTGCCTATGGGCTGGGAGACGGTCTGAACACATGGTCGATAAGAACGGCCGTTACCGATGACCGAACGCTGTTCATAACACAGTTCTCGGCTATGGGTTCTCTCTTTATGGATGCCTGGGACCCGATAGGAACAGACGGTTTTGACAGTGTATATTCGAACTACATTGCCGAAAACCTTTACGATCCAGCGATGTTCGAGAGCCCAGCTTCGGCTATTCCAACACCTCTTAGGGCGGTGCCGATCGAAGTTCAGACGAAGGCGCGACGTAATGAAGAAGGAGACGTTGTCGGAGATTACGAAGTACCCGCAACTGCTATCAACTACTGCCCGTTTAACGAAGCCTGGCTAGAAGTTGGAGAAGGAAGCAAGTCGATCTCCATGGCTACCTACGAATTCAAGTTTGGTAAACTTCACCATGGGCAGCCTATTACGGTCGTCGACTTTCTCTATGCTCAGGCATTCCAGATGGAGTGGGCAAACAAAGAGAGCGATGACGACCTCCAGTACGAACAGGCATATTCTTCCTCTCTTCAGAGCGGTCTCGATACAATCATAGGTTGGGTTCTTAACGAGGACAACACAATAACCGTCTACTTCAATTACAACTTCCCGGCGAGCAAAGACAGGGTTGCCAGCTGGGGAGCGCCTGGTATAAGCGTTTCTTCGTCAGGCCATCCAGTCGGCTGTGCCTGGGAGATAGCGGAGGCCATGTCGCTACTTGTAACTGAAGGCAGCAAATCAGGTACCGCTTACTCAATTACGATGGATCCTGCCTTCACCGAAGTGGATGCTATTGCTCCTGCATGTGTGAAAGACATCAGAGCTAAACTTGTCGAAATGAAGGAAAGGAAGCATATTCCTAACTACATTAAGGAATTTGTTGACGAGGAGTATGTGATTGGTAGATACGAGGCTGCAATTGAATTCATAGATGATTACGGCCATGCCTACATCAGTAATGGGCCTTTCTATCTGTCGAAATTCGACTCGACTTCCAACTACATGGAATTGAGAGCTTTCAGAGATCCCGACTATCCGTACGAAGATACATATTGGATAGAAGCACTGAAAGCGGTTAGGATGGAGATAAACAGTTTGGAAACACCTGCTTTTGTAGCTAAGGGCAGCGATCTTCCCGTAAGTGTCTACGTGTCAGAAGTCACTTATCCGATAGATGAGGCAGTTCCTGCAACAACAGGAAAGGTTACTCTATCTCTGATAGTTGGACAGGAAGCACTCGAGTTCGAAGCCGCAATGACCGAAGCCGGTCTTTTCGAGTGCGTGATACCGGCCAGTGCCATCGAAGATCTCGATCCAGGATCCTACGATATCATGGCCATTGCCGAGCTGGAGGGGGCTATTCCCGCTTCTGCTTCCACTTCGATAGTAATCTACTGATAAGGCTCCGATTTAAGAGGCAGTGTCATAGACACTGCCTCTTTTTGATTTACCCAGTAGAGAGACTCTTGATCTAGAAAAAAGCTACGAACGCACTAGACTGCCTTCTCATGTGCAATTTGATTTTGCAGTCGTTATCAAACCCTCTGGAATTAAACGATTCAATCAAGAGTGAAATCGGTTCAAAAATCGTCAAATCCGATTGAGGGCACCTGCTTCGTGTTCAAATGGATGAATTCTTTTGACAAATCAAGGTTTTCGAGTAAAGAGCAGATAATACTCATTCTTTTCGTTTGCGAAGTAACCCGAGAGATTATGCTTCTCCTGTAATTTTGATTGTATGTTCAAGACAGCTATTCTCTCGGAAAATCCAGATATTGCCTGTGACTACTCCTTCGATCCTCTAATTTTTTTCAAGAACTTCTCCACATCTTCGGAAGGGATTTCTAGGTAACCGGGTTCGGCACCGGAAAGGTGAGTGATCTGAGCCAGAAACTCCAATGTCTCGAGCTTAGCATATGCCTCTTCGATACTGCTTCCACCGACAGTTACCCCATGGTTTCTCAAAACGAAGGTTCTCGAACCCTGCTTCAAGCCCTCATCGAATATATCTGCAAAATCATCCGTGCCGGGCATTCTGTAAGGAAGATAAGTTATCGGAGCCAGCATGAGCGCCGTTTCCGGAAGAACATTTACAGGAAATTTCTTCTGTAGAACTGCCATAGTGGTTGCGTAGACAGGATGAGCGTGGAAGACGGAAAGCACGTCTTCACACTCTCTGTAGATCTTCAGATGCATCCTGTATTCGGAGGATGGTTCGCGACTTCCGGTTACTTTCCTGCCATCCAGATCTACCTCGACAAGATCCTCCTCAGTAAGAAAGTGCTTTACCATTGTTGTGGGGGTTATCAAAAAATGATCTCCTATTCTGACGCTCATATTTCCGCCGGTACTCTCGGTAAGTCTTCTGTCCCACGCCAGCCTTGCAAAAAGGACCAGCTCTTCTCTAGAATCCATAGTGACCTCCATTCTGTTCGATAATCTGTTCTATATGTAGAATGAAATAATTATGAGTCGATTCTATTATAGCCAGTTATGCTACACGTGACCATCAGGCTTTGCCTGGCCAGTCTCCCCTTCGGCGGGACGCATTGCACTAAGGGGCATCAGTGGACGCAATGACGGCAAGCCTCTAAAGAAGTGATACCGGGCATCACTTCCTCGCGCCAGCGAGCCTCACTTCCTGGCGAAGCCAGCCTTTCATCTTATTCCGCTCTTTCCAACACCTGACCTCAGACCCCCAACCCCGGTCTTACAACTCACAACTTGGAACTTGCAACTTACAACTGATCCCTTGCTCTTTCCAAACCCCAGCCCGCTACCCCCGACCCCGGTTTTTCAAAGATCCACGATCTTCCCCGGATTTAGTATGTTGTTTCGATCAAAGGCCTTTTTTATGCCTCGAATTAGGTCAAGTTGAGCTTCGTCGACAATTGATGCAAGGTACTTCTTTCTCTTGATACCTATACCATGTTCTCCGCTGATGCAGCCCCCTAACTCTGTCGTTTCGTCAAAGAGCTCTTTCTCGGCCAGCGGGAGATTTTTGTTCCACTCTTCTTGAGGAAGCTCCCCCTTTATGAAAGTCACGTGGACATTTCCGTCGCCGGCATGTCCGAAGGCGATCATTTCTAGCCCGCACTTCTTTGCGATCTCTTCAGACCTCTTTATCAACTTGGGTATGTTTGCCATCGGAACGGAGACGTCTTCCATACTATGCACAGGGCTTATTGCAGCCAGTGCCTCCGCAATCGACTTTCTCGCCTTCCATAGTTTGTCTCTTGTATTTCGGTTGTCTGCCACGAAGGCTTCTAGACCGCCCGCTTCGATAGCGGCTTCTCCTAGTTTTACGTAATCATCGAATATCGAATCCTTGCTGTTGCCTTCGACTTCAATTATCAGGTGAGCGCCGGCATCGGAATAAGGGAATTCGATATTCAGGAAGCTGCAGGCCGCCCTTATGGAAGAACCATCCATAAACTCAAGGGAAGTTGGGACGACACCAGAACCGCTCATCAGCCTGGGTACTGCGGCAATTGCCGTATCGATGTCCGGGTATGGTACGAGCAGCGCCACCGAATACTTCGGCTTTGGCAGCAGCCTCAAGGTTATTTTCGTGGCAATTCCCAGTGTACCTTCAGATCCGACCATGAGGTGGACGAAGTCCAGACCGCTGACGTCCTTAAGTCTCTTTCCTCCGAAGTGCGTCACCTCTCCCGAGGGCAGGACCACCTCAAGGCCGTAAACATGGTATCCCGTCGGTCCATGTTTCATGACTTTGTTTCCACCGGCATTCTCCGCAACGTTGCCTCCGATCGAGGAACTTTCGCTGCTGCAGGGATCACCTCCGTAAACGAGATTATGCTTGTCTGCAAGTTTCTGAATCTCACCGGTTATCACTCCCGGTTCAACGGTAATCATCATGTTTGCTTCGTCGAATTCAAGAATCCTGTTCATCTTCTCGAAACTCATGACGATTCCGCGGTACGAAGGCACGGCGCCTCCCGAAAGGCCCGTTCCCGCACCTCTTGGCGTAACTGGAATCATGTGTCTGTTTGCAAATTTCATGATCTCCGACACTTCCTCAGTGCTTACAGGGAATGTGACGACTTCCGGTCTGACGGCTCTCAATTCTGCCGTCTCGTCTTTCGAATATCTATCCAATGACTCCTCATCGTATTTGACTGAGATTTTGAGAAGAGATTGCAATTCTTCAATCAGGTCCGCGTTCAACTGTCCGTAATTCATTTCTTCACCTCCGACTCAAGCGACTCGGCAAGTTCATTCAGAATCTCGACCGCATCTCCAACAAGCCCAATATCTGCGAAATTGAAAATCGCGGCGTTTCTGTCTCTGTTTATCGCAACGATAAACTCCGCTGTCTGCATTCCTGCAATATGCTGAACGGCGCCCGAAATCCCTGCGGCTATGTAGATCTTCGGTTTTACTGTATGGCCGCTCAATCCTACTTGAGCTTCGTGTCCGACCCACTTCGAATCAACGATCTTTCTTGAAGCGCCGACTGTTCCGTTAATAAGCTTTGAAAGCCTGTAGACCGGTTCCATGTTCTCAACCTTTCGAAGTCCCATGCCTCCAGCGATTATCACTTCGGCGTCCTGAACACCCTTCTGGCCCTCTCCTATTGGATGGAACTCTATGAGTTTCGCTGCCGTTTGGGTCAAATCCGGAGTCACGTCAAAGTGAACCAGCTCACATTTGCTTTGATATGCTTCCTTAAGAGGCGAGAATGTTTTTGGTCTCACGGTGGCCATCTGAGGTCTGTGATTCGGGGTCTTTATAGTTGCCATTATGTTGCCGCCTATAGCAGGCCTCGTTTGCAGAAGGTTTCCCGTTCCCTCCTCTATATCGAGACCGGTGCAGTCTGCCGTCAGGCCTGTCTTCAAGAGAGCCGCCAGTCCCGGCATAAAGGTTCTGCCGGAAGTTGTGGCCGGTGCGAGAACGATTTCAGGTGATAACTTTCTTACTATAGCGGCCAGAGTCTTAGTGTATGGTTCGAAATTGAATCTCTTGAAGCTTCCATCAACTGCCAGGATGATTCGATCAGCTCCACCTGAGAAGAGAGAGCTGGACGAATCCTCTTCGACAGACTTGTCGGAGAGGATCACTACGGAAACCGTAAGAGGCCGCTTCATGGATAACTCCCTTGCCTTTCCAAGTAGTTCGAATGTGCTTGAGTGGATTTCACTTCCTCTTTTTTCTGCGATTACCAGGAGATCACTCATGATTCACCACCAGATATGGAAGCAGCCTCTTTTTTATCTCATCTATCCCATGTTTTAGATCGCTTCCTTCGTACATCTCGACCTTTCTTGAGAGTTTTGGGGTTCCTATCCTTACTACTCTCGTAGGTGAACCAGTCAGACCGGTCTCCGATGGATCCATTGCAAGAGAATCGTTTCCGATTCTCTCAATGGGCGCATCTTTCGCCAGTTTCTTGCCACTCAGTGTCGGAAGTCTCGGCTCGTTAACGTCCTTTGTCACCGATATTAGTGAAGGCAGAGGGAGATTCCATATCTCTTTGCCGTCCTCTACTTCGCGTTCAACGGTAATCCCGTTATCCTCGAGATCGACTATGCTGGAAACATAGGTCGCTACTGGTATGCCCAGCATGGCTCCCGTTTCGGGTCCGACCTGCCCTGTCTCGCCGTCTGTTGCCTTTTCCCCAGCAAGGATCAGGTCAAACGGACCTTCTCTTTCCGCGAATCTCGCTAGAGCCATGGCTGTGGCCCATGTATCGGCTCCCGCAAATCTTCTGTCTGTAAGGAGAACCGCCCTGTCGGCTCCCATGGCAATCGCCTCTCTTACGGCCTCTTCTGCCACAGGAGGTCCCATAGAGACCACGGTGATCGAATGATCACCTGCTTCCTTCAACCTCAAAGCGGTCTCCAGCGCATGAAGGTCAAGCGGATTAATAACTGTCCCAACTCCTTCTCTTATCATCGTCCCCGTTTCGGGATTGAGCTTAACTTCATCGGTATCCGGAACTTGTTTTAGAAGAACAAGAATCTTCAAAATGAACTCCCCCTCGAACTGTCATCTCTATTCAATATTAATACACAGGTCGATCACTTTCTCGCAGGAGAGCAGCAGGTAAACAAACTCGGCTTGAGAGATTGGTTCTGTCTGATTCGGGAAGAAGAGAATCCGTGAAACTGTTACGGTTCAAAAAACCAAACTAATGACTGAATGAAGAGAATGAAATACCAACACTTTGCCGGAAGTGAACAAATTGATAGAGCACAATTATGATTATATTACTCTTAAGTTAGGTGAGAACTTATGAGATTTGCTACTTGTCATGAATATAGCTATTACAGACGATACTCAACAGACTGCTTTTCATGAAGACTTTCTTTTTTTGTGATGATCGTGATATGATGTTTGGGACCGGGGTGAATCGAAAAATGAATAAAACCGTTCTTACATTGCTTGTATCGATTCTGTTGTTTACATCAGTAATTGCAGAAAAGCTCGTTTTTGGCGGGGATAATGCTTATCCTCCGTATGAGTTTGTTGATAAAAACGGCGAGCCCATCGGTTTCAATGTTGATTTGATGCGTGCGGTTGCAGACTCAGCCGAACTGGATATTGAGATTGAGCTTGGTGAGTGGAACAGTGTTGTCGAAAAGCTTCAGTCGGGAGAACTTAACGGTCTATTAGGGATGGCCGTTACTCCCGAGAGACAGAAGATATATAGCTTCTCGATTCCCCACAATACCCTCCATATGGGGATATTCTATAGAAAGGGTCAAAAGGAAACGACGGTTGAAGACTTGTTCGGTAAAGAAATAGTAGTTCAGCGCAACGGAGTTATGTATGATTATCTGCTCGAGAATTCAATTACAGACAAAATCATTGCCGTTGAATCTCCGATAGAGGGACTGAAGCTTCTATCCTCAGGAAGTGGCGACTTTGGTCTTTTCGAGAAGTACCAATGTCTCTACTTTGCCAAGGAGAACAAGATCGATAATCTTGAAGTTTCGAGTACCGTGCTCTTCGATAGAGACTACGCTTTCGCAACGGCAAAAGACGACTTCGTTCTTCTCAATAAACTGAATAAGGGCCTCCTTCTTGTAAGAGAGAGCGGGGAATACGACATGATTTTCGAGAAGTGGTTTGGCTCTGCAAACTGGTTCGAACAGAATAAGAAGCATCTGTTGGTGGCCGCAGGAATTCTCGTTTTCTTTGCCATTGGTCTGTTTTTCCTCTGGATCTGGAATCACACTCTTAAAAGACGTGTCAAGGCAAGAACCGAGGAGCTTGAGAAGAAGGCAACTGAAAACGAGCGCCTGAGGGCCAAGATAAGAAGTCTCCACGATATTGCCTTCAAGATGGAGAGCTGCACAGAAGAAGAGGAAGTTTTTGATCTAATAGTGAAAGCGGCCACCGATATTCTGAGTTTCGACTATTACAGTCTGGATGTTGTTGAAGGAGACTATCTAGTTGCCAAGAGACATTCTGGTAACATTGAGGTCAACTCTCGCGTTCCGAAATATGAGGGGATTGCTGGAAAGACTTTGAAGACGGGGAAGACAATAATAATCGATAACGTTTCGAAGGAAATCGATGCAAGACCTTCAAGCAGTAAGATCAAGGCAGTGCTTAGTGTTCCTATTGGAGATTACGGTGTTTTTCAAACGGTCACCATTGAATCGGGAAGCTTCAAACAAGAAGATGCCGAGCTTGCCGAGTTGTTGATGCTTCACGCTCTTGGAGCCTTTGAAAAGATCAAGAAAACTAAAGAAATACGTTTCCTTGCTTTCCACGATTCGCTGACTGGCCTCTACAACAGGACCTTCTTCGATGAAGAAGTGTCCAGGGTTGACACTTCGAGAAATCTTCCGATTTCAGTCATTTTTGCGGATGTCAACGGGCTGAAGGCACTAAACGATTCCTTTGGCCATTTCTACGGCGACGATTATCTGAAGACGATATCTCGCACAATTAAGGAATCCTGCAGGCACGAGGATCTCGTCGTTCGATGGGGTGGAGATGAGTTTGTTGTCCTTCTTCTGAGAACAGACACCGAAAAGGCAGAGGAAATCGTCTCAAGGATAGAGGAAAACCTGAGCAAGGTGGGATGTTTCTCTGTGGAAGCTAGCGCCTCCTTTGGAGTTGCCACTAAGAAAGATCTTGTAACTGATTTTTATGACGTACTTAGGAATGCAGAACTTGCAATGTATTCGAAGAAAAGAGAACTGAACAGTAAGACTGATTCCAGAGGGCCAAACTTTCCAGAAGCAATCCGCGATGATCAAGAGTGATTAAAGACGATTATGTCTTCTTTCTGACTCCAAACTTCTAATTACGAAAATTTTCTCTGTTTTTCAAATTTGTTGCGAGTTCGTTCGCTTGCTATAATTGTTTTGCTTGTACGTACATGTGTACGTGCGTATGTACAGAACAACCACATAAGGAGGGTTTTGCTAATGCGAAAAGTACTTATGCTACTCGTTATGGCTTCACTTCTATTCGGAGCCACTCTAGGTTTTGCAGTTTACGAAATTGCCTTCATAGTCAAGGCAACCGACTCTGACTTCTGGCAGTACACAATTGTAGGTGGCAAGAATGCCGAACACGATCTCCAGGGACTCGTTAACGTCACTGTCTACGGACCTCCGTCCGAAGCCGATATCGATCTCCAGATATCCATACTCGAAGATGTTGTTAACAAGAAGCCTGATGCAATAGTCATCTCGTCCACAAGTTCAGAGGCTCCGTCTCTTATTCTGGATGAAGCTTTCAAGCAGGGAATCAAGATAATCCTTATTGACAACTTTGTCTATGACACTGGTTACAACTCATTCCTCGCAACGAACAACGCCGTAGGTGGCGCTGCTGCCGCTGACAAGCTAGTTGAGGCTCTGAAGGCTAACAACAAGTCTCTCGACGGAAAAGTTGGCTTGATTAGCGCCATGGCTGGTGTCCAGGTTCTAACAGACAGAGACAGTGGATTCATGAACAGACTGAAGGAGCTTGCCCCTAATCTAGAAGTTCTCCCTACTATTTACGTTGACAACGACATTTCCAGAGCAGCCAATGCAGCAGAGGATCTACTTGTTGCTCATTCCGACCTTGTTGGCTTCTTCGCTGACAACAACCATACTGGTATCGGTGTAGCTAGGGTTATTGAGCAGAGAGGTCTCGAAAATGAGATAATGGCCGTTGCTTATGACTCAGATCCTCTGGAAATAGAGGCTCTTGATAGCGGAGCACTTAAAGCCCTTATCGTTCAGGACCCCCACGGTATGGGATACAAGGGTGTCATGTACGCCTTCATGGCCATTCATGGCGAACCTCTTCCCGAATACTATGACACGGGAGTATATGTAATCACTAAGGACATTCTTGAAGAGTCCATGGAGATACTTGACCCATTCTCCAGAAAGAGGTATTGATTCTCAAACACTTGTCAGCAAAAACGATGGGCAGCGAAAGCTGCCCATTTTCAGAATTTTAGCCACATGGAGGTAACTATTAGATGAAAAACGAGTTGGCTTTCAATAGAAGATTCGATAATACTTTGCTCAACCCCGAGGCCAAATGGGAAGACATAGAAACATTCGTAGATCAAACGCTGAAGTATAATTTCAGAAATGTTGTTGTGCCTTGGTATGCAGTTCCGACTTATGTTATTGAAAAAGTCCAGGGAACTGACGTTGGAATTAACGTTGGCCCGGGAGGGTTCCCGCTTGGCATGGTTCCCACAGAGTTGAAAATGAGAGAAATCGAATACTATGTATCTCTCGGAGAGGCGGTTACTGATTTCGACATTGTCATAAACGTATCTGCAGTCAAATCGAGAAACTGGGATCTGATGGAACGGGAATTAGTGACTCTTTCCGAGCGAGTGAAGAAAGAAAACAGAATCTGCAAATTCATCATCGAGACCAGCCGACTGACTGAAGAGGAAATAATCAAAGTGTGTGAATTGATAGTTGATGTTCCAACAATCGATTTCGTGAAGACGGGGACAGGTTTTGGTCCCAGGGCAACGTCCTATCGCGATGTTGAACTGATTAACTCCGTCGTTTCCGGGAAGAAAGAGATCAAAGTCTCCGGCGGCGTCAGGACTCTAGAACAGGTCGAGAAATTCATGGAACTGGGAGCTACAGTATTCGGTTCCAGTTCCAGCGTCTCTATATACGAAGAGTATGAAAAGAAATACGGTAGTTGAAGGAGTGCGATGGCATGGCTGAGGAAAAGATTGTAATTGATCTTGAAGGGATAAACAAGAGCTTCCCTGCTGTAAAAGCTCTTGACGATGTCTCCCTCTCCGTCAAGAGTGGTGAAGTAAGAGGTCTTGTAGGAGAGAACGGAGCCGGAAAATCGACACTCATAAAGATAATAACGGGTGCTTATACAAAGGACTCAGGGAAAATGATCTTTGAGGGAAGTGAAATTACCAGAAATTCGCCATTGATATCTAAAGCGCTGGGAATCTATGCTGTTTATCAGGATGTCATGGTCACTCCCGATCTTTCAGTAGCAGAAAACTTCTTTCTGGGGCAGCAACCCAAGATTGGTCCATTTATCAACTGGAGAAAGATGTACAAAGAATCCAAAGATTTTCTGGATGAAATTGGATTGGATATAAACGTTCATAGAAACATCAAAGAGCTCAGCATAGCCGAGAGTGAGATGATTACAATTGCTAAGGCTCTCTGGCAAAGACCGAAACTGGTCATTTTTGATGAGCCAACTGCTGTTCTAACTAGAAATGAAACTCAGATACTATTCAGGATAATCAAGGAGCTCAAGAAGAAAGGAGCGGCCATCATTTATATCTCCCATAACTTAGATGAGGTCTTTGACATCTGCGATACGGTGACTGTTCTAAAAGATGGAGCTACGGTTGGCACTTATTTGACAGAGGAATTGGAAAACGTTGATAAGCTAATCCCTCTAATGGTCGGAAGATCTATAGAGGAAATGTACCACAAGAAAGATACAGAGCCAGGAAAAGAGCTTCTAAGAGTAGAGAACCTATCGGGCGATAGATTCGAGAATGTCTCTTTCAACGTTAAAGCGGGCGAAGTGGTCGGGCTTTTCGGGCTTGTCGGTGCTGGAAGAACGGAAATAGCGAGAGCTCTCTTTGGGGTTGATAATCTTAAGGATGGAAGGATATTTGTTGAAGGTTCCAGAGTTTCAATAAAGAACCCCAAAGATGCGTTAGTGAACGGAATCGGTTATCTGCCTGAAGACAGAAGAAAACAGGGAATATTCTTGCAGCAGGATATCGATTTCAACATAAACATAATCAACTTCGACAAGGCAATGGCTGGGCCACTGATAAACTATCGGAAGGCACATATACAGGCTAGAGATTATGTCGACAAACTCTCAATAAAGATCGGGAGTATCTTCCAAAAAGTCTCCGAGCTCAGCGGTGGAAATCAGCAGAAGGTAATTATAGCAAGATGGCTCTGCAAGAACACTGATGTACTGATATTCGATGAACCGACCGTCGGAATCGACGTTGGAACTAAGTCTGAAATATACAAGTTGTTCGGAGAGATTCTAGCATCTGGAAAGGGAATTGTTCTAATCTCTTCCTACCTTCCAGAACTAATGGGGATGTCTGACAGAATCTACGTGATTTCGAACGGAAAGATGGCAGCCGAGGTTCAAAAGAAGGACTTCTCCGAGGAACATCTCTTGACACTTGCAATGAAGAATCTAGTTTCGAAAGAAAAGATAAAGGAGGCAGTCTGAAATGGCTGGGAAGAGAGATAGAAAGGCTTTTACCGAAAGAAACCTTCTGATAATCTTAGTTGTGATGTGGGTCTTTCTGGCCATCGCAACGGGAGGGAACTTCTCCTCATGGGCTAACATAACCAATCTAATCAGGCAGTCCTCGATAAATGGTGTTGTTGCGATAGGAATGACTTTGATTATCATTACAGGTGGAATAGATCTATCGGTAGGCTCGATAGTCGGTCTGAGTGGAATGGTCTATGCGATTTTCACTTCCACAAGAGGAGAGTTTCAGTTTCCGACTTACGTGGGAATCCTAATTGCACTTGGGATAAGCGCCCTTGTAGGGCTCATAAATGCCGTGGCAGTTCATGATGGGAAGGTACCGGCCTTTATAGCAACGCTTGGTATGATGACTCTCGTAAGAGGCGTTGTAATGTACATTTCAAGTGGGAGAATGGTCACCGGTGTTCCCACTGAATACCGGCAGTTCGCAGTCGCCGAATTCCTCGGGATACCGGCTCTTGCATGGACGTGGATAGTCCTTGCCGCGATAATGATTTTCGTATTGAAGTACACAAAGTTTGGTCGTAACCTGTATGCCATAGGTAGCAACGAGGAGGCAGCCAGACTATCCGGTATTAATATTCGACGCAATATGTATTCCTTCTATATTGTTGCTGCGGTTTTCAGTGCGATAGCCGGTTTGATGCTCGGAACGAGAATGGCTGCAGGAGTACCGACTGGAGGAAACGGCTACGAGCTGGATGCTATAGCCTCGGTCGTCATCGGCGGAGCAAGTCTGAGCGGAGGAGTCGGTACTGTTCTTGGTACGGCCATGGGTGCCCTGATAATCCAGACGATCAGAAATGGCGGTAATCTGCTGGGAGTAGATCCGTTTATAATGCAGATTGTCATCGGAGCGATTATCATACTAGCAGTCTTCTTCGACCAGTTTGTGAAGAGTAGAAAAAAGGGCGAAGGTATGAAGAAACTCTTTAAAAGGGCGTGATAGATAATGAAGATAAATAAGTTCTTTCATGTGGCAGTAGAAGTTCCCAATCTCGATGAAGCGTTAGAGTTCTATATCGGTCTTCTCGGACTGAGACTTGTCAACAGAGAGAAGCTGCCTGAAAAGAAACTCCAAGTGGCATTCGTTGCCGGTGAAGGCTGTGAAATCGAGCTTATGTGTTATGAAGATAGCAAAGAGAGGGAATTCGCTCCCGAATCACAGTCTCACTTTCAGCACCTCTCTTTTGTTGTGGATGACATTGAAAAGGCAATGGATTACCTGAAGAGCAACGGCATTGAACTCGAATCGCCCGATCCTATTCCGGTTTTTGACGGAAAGGTCTTCTACAATACATTCAAGGGTCCGGGCGGCGAATTGCTGGAGATCGCTGAAGAGAAGAGACCTAGATAGAATCATTACATTGCTTGGAGGTATCAGATGAATAAAGTGACGGTATTCGGCAGCTATGTCATGGATCTCACTACCCTTTCTCCCCACATTCCCGTTGTAGGAGAGACGGTCTTTTCCGGACCCTTCAAGATGGGCCCCGGAGGTAAGGGATTCAACCAGGCTGTGGCTGCCAGAAAGGCTGGATCTGATGTCAAGTTCATGACAAAGATCGGTAAAGACTTGTTTGCTCCATTTGTGAAGGATGCATTCGATAGATTTGGAATTACAAAGGAGTATCTTCTCGAGTCCGATACTGCCGGAACCGGTGTCGCCCTGATAATAGTAGACGAGAACAATGGAAACAACGCTATTGCAGTTGCGCCGGAGGCATGCAATGAGTTGACTGTTGAGGATGTTAAAAGGAACAGAGATATCTTTACTTCTTCCAATGTCTTTCTTACACAGTTTGAAGCGAATCTCGACGCAACTTATGAGGCGATAAAACTCGCCAGGGACTCCGGAGCAAGAGTCTTGCTAAATCCCGCACCCGTAAAGGAATTTGATCATTCGATCCTCAAATATGTCGACGTTATTATGCCAAACGAGATAGAGGCCAGTCTCATGACAGGAATTCCCCTCGACGGCATGGATTCGATCGAGGCTATAGCATCTGAATTGAAGAAGTCGGTGGACACTGTACTCATAACTCTGGGAGGAAAGGGAGTTTACTGCCCATCAGTAAATGCAGGACTCGTCCCCGCCTGCAGAGTGAAGACTATCGATACAACCGGAGCTGGAGATGCATTTGCCGGTGTCTTTGCGGCATATCTCTCGAGGGGAGAGGGATTGGAGAGATCTATTGACTACGCCCGTGCCGGGGCGGCCATTTCCACTACTAGATTCGGAACTTCCCCTTCAATGCCTGAAAGGGAAGAAATCGAAGCTCTCGTTAATGAGATGATCGGGGGCGATAAGAAATGAAATACGTCATCGCATACGATCTGGGAACTACCGGGAACAAGGCGACACTCTATGGAGTAGACGGGAAGCTCCTGGCGAGTTCTTTCTCAGGTTACAAGACCTATCATCCCGGTCCGAATCAGGTAGAGCAGGATCCTCTGGAGTGGTGGGAGTCCGTCAAAAAGACGACCTCGGATCTCATCGCCAAGGCCGGTGTCAATCCCGCAGAGATAGTCGCTATAAGCTTCAGTGGTCAGATGATGGGGGCCATTCCCGTTGACAGGGATGGAAAGCTTCTTAGAAGAGCCATCATATGGGCCGATCAGAGAAGCGTCGAACAGTCGGCAAGGCTCGAAGAAGTGGGCAATGATTTCGTCTACAGGCTTACCGGATCGAGGATAACGCCTACTTACTCCGGTCCGAAGATTGCCTGGATAAAAGACAACGAACCTGAAATATACAACAAGGCACATAAATTCCTGAATGCGAAGGATTACATCATCTCCAGATTCACCGGAGAGTTCGGGACTGATCATTCAGATGCGTCGATGACGCTTCTCTTCGATATCGAAAAGCTGAAATGGTCGGAAAGACTCGTTGAAGTCCTCGGACTTGATATGGAAAAACTTCCCGATGTGACCTCCTCCACGAATGTCGTCTCGGAGATACTGCCGAAGGTGGCGGAGGAACTGGGACTGTCGAAGAAGACTCTAATAGTTCGCGGCGGCGGAGACGGCGCCTGTGCCTGCCTGGGAGCAGGGGTTGTCAGTCCAGACGAGGCCTATCTCTATCTCGGTTCGTCGAGCTGGGTGAGCACGTGTTCCACGGAACCGATCTTCGACGAGAAGTCGAGGACGTTTAACTTCGCATATCCCATTGAGGGTTTCTATTGCCCGACTGGAACAATGCAGGCCGGGGGAGCTTCGTATCACTGGGCTAAGGACGCTCTCTGCCAGCATGAAGAAGAGAAGGCAAAGGAACTGGGGCTAAGCGCCTTCACTATTATGGACGATCTTGTTGACCAGACAAGACCCGGTGCGGGAAACCTGGTCTTCCTGCCTTATCTGCTTGGGGAGAGAAGCCCGAGGTGGAACATTAACGCTAGAGGAGCCTTCATTGGACTGTCCTCGACACATAGAAAGGCCGACATGCTTAGAGCGGTACTCGAAGGTGTGGCCTTCAACCTGAAAATAGTCCTGGATATTCTCGAGACTAAGGGAAAATTCGACAAGATTCGCCTTATCGGCGGAGGAGCAAAGGGAAGGAACTGGAAACAGATTGTGGCCGATATATTCGGAAAGACAGTTACGGTTCCCGAGTATCTCGAAGAGGCAACGTCAATGGGAGCGGCCATTATTGGTGCTGTTGGAGCTGGAGAGATGACGTTCAAGGAAGCGTCTACTTTTGTGAGGGATGTTCAGTTTATCGAGTACAACCCAGAGAATCACAGGTACTACGAAAGACTTTTCGAAGTTTTCGATAAAGCCTACAGTTCGCTCATAGAAACCTATGAGGACCTTGCCAAACTGAGACCGTATTCGAATTAACCTGTTTGTCCCTCGAGTATCGTAAAGAAGGATGTGATTTCATCATGCTTTTTAATGCAGACAGAAGAATAGCCCTTGATAGAGCAAGTCCGGTTCCACTCTACTACCAGATATACAGGATAATTTCTGATTATATGAAGGAACCGGGCGCCGTTGGCAGAAAACTTCCAACGGAAGAAGCCATGATGAAAGTGTTCGATGTCAGCAGGGCGACTGTTAGGAGAGCTTTGCAGGCCCTGGAAAGCAGCGGACAGATCTCCAGATCCCGCGGAAGAGGGACTATCGTAACGAACAACGCTTCTCAGGAGCAGCTTACGACTATTCGAAGCTTCACTGAACAGATGAGGCTCGAGAGTCATGTGCCGATAACGAAGGTTGTTGAGGTAAAGAAAGTCAAGGCCGGTCCTGAGATGGCGAGAATTCTCCAGGTATCGGAAGATGAGGAGTTGCTTCAGGTTACCAGACTGAGGGGAAATGAATCCTACTTCCCTCTTGCGCTATTTATATCCTTTCTCACGTCTAGATCAAACCTCACCGGAGAAGAGAACTTTGAGGGTTCTCTTTATGAACTGATGAGAAATATGGGAACGGCCGTAGTCGAGGGAGACGCGATAATAGAGGGACGGCTTGCAGAAGGGAGAATAGCGAAGCTTCTCAAGATAGAAGAGGGAGCGCCGATCTTGTATTACGAAAGAGTAGGCTGCACTGCTCTGGGTGAGCATGTTGAGCTGGTGCAGTGCTGGTACGAAGCGACCCACTACAAATTTCGGATACATTTGACTACAAAGATTTGAAGGGAGCGATAATCATGAAGAAAAGCGGAATTCTGAATAAGGAGATATGCAATCTAATAGGTTCGATGGGTCACACAGACTTGCTGGTAATATCTGACTCAGGCCTGCCTATTGCTTCTGACAGATACAGGATAGACGTAAGTATTGTAGGCGGAAAGCCAGGGGTCTTCGATGTTCTCGATCCTGTGCTGGAAGAGCTTCAAGTCGAGAAGGTAATCTTCTCCGAAGAGATGAAGAGCGTTAGTCCGAAATGCCTCGAGGAGACTTTGAAGCATCTTCCTGAAGGCATAGAAGTGGAATTCGTTCCCCATGTCAGATTCAAGGAACTCACCAACACGCAGTCAAAAGGAGTAATCAGAACCGGCGAGCAGATACCGTACTCCAGTATCATTCTCGTTGGCGGGGTAACCTATTGATGATCCGTTTACAGCTCGCAAACGACACTCACATAAAGGCCGGCTTTCTAAAGACCGCAAGTGAAGTCGCGGATTACATAGACATTCTCGAAGTCGGTACGCCTGCCGTTCTTGCGCACGGAGTAGCTCTGGTAAAAGAGGTAAGCGAGATCCTGCCCGATCATGAGATCCTCGCCGATATGAAGATTGTAGATGGAGGTTATCTCGAAGCGGCGATGGCCTTTGAAAATGGGGCAGATATCGTGACGGTTCTCGGGTTTGCTTCCTTCAAGACGATTTCGGAAGTCAGAAAGGCTGCCGACCAGTTTGGCGGAGAACTTATGCTGGATACAATAGAGATTTCCGATCTCCAATCCTTTGCAGAAAAGGTCTCTCCACTATCACCGGATTACGTATGCATCCACACCTCGGCCGATCTGAGCGGTGTGGGTGAGAGCATGCACCTTCTCGAGTATGCGAAAAAAATTGATATCATAAGGAGAGTTCTTCCAGAAGCAAAGATCGCCGTTGCGGGCGGAATATCTCCCGACAATCTCTCCCATGTCTTCCCGCTGAAGCCCGATGTGGTAATCGCGGGACGATCGATCTGGGAGGCTGAGAACCCTGCAAGTGTGGCATCGGAGATAAAGAAGAGACTGGAGAAGGGCTCATGAAATTCGAAGGCACGCTTGATGTTGTTATTGACGAGATCAGATCCGTCCTTTCCGGAGTTACAGATGAATCGATCGAAGAGCTTTCCGGAAGTATTCTAAAGGCAAGAAGAGTCTTTCTCTTTGCGATGGGCCGCTCTGGCCTGGCGATCAAGGCCTTCGCGATGAGGCTTATGCATCTGGGCTTGAAGGTCCATGTTGTGGGAGAAGTAACCAGCCCCTCTTTGGGAGGGGGAGACCTCTTAATCATCGGATCTGCGTCGGGGGAGACTCCTTCAGTGGTTCTTAACTGCAAGAAGGCCCGAAAATTTGGAGCCGGAATAGCTTCTATAACTGCCAGCAGTGAATCTACTGTGGCGGAAGTAAGCGACATAGTCATTACGATTCCCACTAAGACACCAAAAGTGCCCGACAGGGCTGGCGTCTCTTCGGTTCAACCGATGGGGAATCTATTTGAACAATCACTGTTGATTCTAACGGATATTATTGTAATGAACTTAATGGAGAAATTGAGCATAGATTCTGAAATGATGTTCAAGAACCACGCAAATCTCGAATAAGGGAGGCCAAGGAATTGAAGTACAAAAAAGTCGAAAAGATAGAAGAGAAGCTATCGGCGCTCGGTTACGGTTGCTGGGGAATCTCCGGTCCGTCATTCTGGGATGGGACGACAGACGAAGACTCGATCAAGACTATTGAGAGGGCAATAGCCGGAGGAATAAACTTCTTCGATGTGGCGCCGGTATACGGTCTGGGACATGCTGAGGAGGTACTTGGGAAGGCAATGAAAGGCTCTAGGGATAAGATCTTTATTGCAACTAAGTGCGGTCTTCTCTGGGACGATCAGGGAAGAACGAGAAACTGTCTCAAACCAGAGAGCGTAAGAAGAGAGATCGAAGATAGTCTCCGAAGACTCGGAACAGATCATGTGGATCTCTATCAGCTACACTGGCCCGATCCAGAAGTCGAAATCGAAGAGACAATGGAGACTATGGTCGATCTGAAAAGAGAGGGAAAGATCAGATACATAGGTCTGTCAAACTTTTCAATCCCCGAGGCAAGAAGAGCAATGAAGGTGGGAGAGATATGCAGCATGCAGGGCCTCTACAATTTGCTCGAAAGGAATCCAAAGAGCTACCACAATATTCCGCTCGATTACAGAGTCGAAGAGGAAGTCCTTCCCTTCGTTCTGGAGAATGGAATGGCCTTTCTGCCATACAGCCCGCTCTTCCAGGGCCTCTTGGCTGGAGCGATAAGCGATAAGAAGAAGTTCAGCGAACATGACGTGCGGGCAGCAAATCCGAAGCTAAGTACACCTGAGTTCAAGAAATACTACGAGGTCGTCGTGGAACTGAACAGGCTGGCCCATGAGATAGGTAAGCCTCTGAGTCACATAGCTATAAACTGGCTTATCCGAAATGAAGCGGTTACATCGGTTATCGCGGGTGCTCAGAAGGTCGAACAGATAGAGCAGAATCTCGGCGCCGTCGAATGGGATATGAATGATGACCTATACGAAAGGATAGAAGAGATAATCTCCAGTTCCAATCTAGAGCTGTAGGGGGTGTCTATTTGAAAGCCGCGTTTGTGAAATCACCGTTTAAATTCGAGATCCGGGAGGTAGATCTTCCCCCTCTGGAACCAAATGACGTACTGCTGAAGATAAAGGCCTCGGGAATCTGCGGAACAGATCTTCACACAGCTAGAACCGAAGCCAAAGACTGGCAAACTTTCGGCCACGAGATAGTCGGCATTGTAGAAGAAGTTGGTTCAAATGTAGAAAATGTCGAGGTCGGTCAGAGCGTGCTGGTAGAAAGCGGCTCCTTTTGCGGGACTTGCGAGGACTGCAGAAACGGGAGAGTAGATCTCTGCCATGACAGAGCGCCCAACGTCTTCATAAGGGCCGAAAAAGAGAATCTCACGATGGGCTTTGCCGAGAAGGTAATAATTGACAAGCAAAATGCAGTTCCCTTCGAGGGAGTTCCTTTTGAGGAGGCATCTCTCGTCGAGCCAATGGGAGTTGCGCTGGACCTCACATACACGGTTGATCCCAAGCTGAACGACGACGTGCTGGTCGTTGGCCTAGGCCCGATCGGTCTCATGGCCGTTCAGATAGTCAAAGCCATGGGAGCTAGAAGAATCTTTGTCGCCAACCATTCAAGATCTAAGATAAGGATTGATGTCGCAAAGAGCTTCGGAGTGGAGGATGTCATATTCGTCGACAAGACCCCGATCAGCTCCTATAAATTCCCTAAGGGCGGAGTCGATAGAGCTCTCGTAACCGCACCGCCTTACGTGATTCCCGAAGTTCTTGACGTCATGAATTTTGGAGGAGTCGTCGGCTTCATCGGAATAGACTACGGTGAGGGACGGTTCATAAAATTCGATGCGAACAAGTTCCACTTCAGCAAGCTTCAGCTTAGAGCCTCCCATGCAGTTCCGGCTCTGTACTTCCCAAGATGCGTAGATATGATAAAGAGCGGAGCAGTAAATGTGAAACCGCTGATCACCGATACCTTCAAACTGGAAGATATAGGTGAGATGATGGTCAAGGCCGAGAACGAGAAGGACAAAGTAATAAAGGCAGTAATGCTAGATTGAGAATGAATACAGGGGCCAGCCGCAATGGCGGGCCTTTTTCTTTGAGATCAACCTGAAGAGAAAGGATGATCATCATCGGTCAACAGTCCGCCGTCCTCCGAGAAGAACCGGTTCTTCGTTCCGACACCGCGCGTCCAGGTTGTTCGTTCTTGGCAAAGAATTCCATCATGACTGAAAATGAGGTCGGTTCTTGATGTGCACACAACCCGTCGACGATGGAGCCGTCGACACCCTTCTCGAGAGCTCATCACTACCCACATCGTCTTCTTTGGAGCTCAATCATTTTGCTCCTCATTTCCAGAATCAGTTAGCATTAGTAGTAAATAATGGCGGTTTCATGGATCTCTACGTTCTTGATCTTAAATCCCCGCTTGAGCGGGGGGGACCGCTTGCGGTGGGGTGTGTGCTCTTTGAACAACGTTTAGAATAGATTGGCCTGTTGAAAATTGAGCGATATGTTCACTACTTCACGTTATTTAATCTGTGATCCATATTTATGCTCCTACCAGAGACCAAGAACTAACATCGAGCAACCACTCACATCGGACTATTTCAGAGCATCGGCTTTTTCGCATACAAAGACCAACACCCTCCGCCACTACGTGGCCCTCCTCCCTCAAGGGAGGACTTAAGATCAGGATCATCAAGAGCCAAACACAGCATTCGCACGAGAACCAACATATTAATGAAATTTAACTCCCTGACTCATGTGTAATGATGAGCTCTTGAGGGAAATTGAAGAGCTCTTCAAGGCTTTTCAAGATCCCAGAACCTTACCTGCCCTCTTTGCTTTTCCCTTATCTCTACTCTCTAAATAATGGTTTGACCAAGGACGGTTATTCCGAAACGCCCAATTCCGTCATTCCGACAAAGCTCCTGGTCGGAATCTCGATACTATTACTTCACGGCTCTCGTCGGCGAACGGAGAACCATTCAACGGCCAACCAGTTTCTCTTGATCTTCCGATCTCTGTCAAATTTCATCTTCTTTTCCCTCCATTCTTCTCTTCCATTCTAGAGGGTTTACACAATCTTATTTACATACTCAGACAATCTATCAGGCACCTACAAGAGAGGCAGGAGACAGAACCTCCTGGTGCGTGAGCGCCAGCATCACTTCCCCGGATGCCCTTCCGGGCATCACTTCCTCGCGCCAGCGAGCCTCACTTCCTGCCGGAGGCAGCATCACTTCTGACCTTGATGCCACCAGCCTGCTACCACCAACGCTGGTCTTACAACGCACAACTTGGAACTTGCATCTTGCAACTGATCCTTTGTTCTTTCCAACCCCCTATCCGCTACCCCCGACCACGCTTTCGTTTCATGCAGCCAGCAGGCGACTGTATGGCCCTCGGCCACCTCGAAGTTGCCGGGCATTTCTTCACTGCAGATGTCCATCTTGTAGGGGCATCTAGGGTGAAATGGGCATCCAGACGGTGGATTTATCGGGCTAGGTGGCTCCCCCTCCAGTCTGATATTCTGAAGCTTCCGGTTCTCGGGATCCCAGTTTGGAATCGAAGCCATAAGTGCCTTTGTGTAAGGATGCGCGGGGTTGTTGAAGAGCTCTCTCGCTTCGGCAGTTTCTACGACGTTTCCCAGATACATTACCATTATTCTGTCGCTCATGTGGTGTACGACGTCTAGATTGTGCGAGATAAAGATGTAGGACATCTCGGTTTCGTCCCTCAACTCTTGGAGCAGGTTTATGATCTGACTCTGAACTGAGACATCGAGAGCAGATGTAGGTTCATCGCAAATAATCAACCTTGGTCTGACCGAGATCGAACGGGCTATCGCGATCCTCTGCCTCTGTCCACCGGAGAACTCGTGAGGGTAACGCTGAGAGTATTCGGGATAAAGGCCGACTTTCATAAGAAGCTCTCCCACGTAATCCTCTGCTTCATTTTTGGATAAGAGGTTATGTGCCTCGATCGGTTCCCTTATGATATCCCTTACCGTCATTCTAGGGTCAAGAGAATCGAAGGGATTCTGAAAGATCATCCGAACATCTCGCCGGAACTTCGAGCGCACGTTTTTTCCAAGTCCTTTGGTTATGTCGTGTTGCTTTCCATTTTCGTCATGGTAGAATAGCTTTCCGCCGGTCGGCTCGTAGATTTTCACTATGGTCCTGCCCAGAGTGCTCTTGCCACAGCCCGACTCCCCGACTACTCCAATAGTCTCTCCCCGGTTTATCTCAAGGGTTACAGACTGCATTGCCCTTACATGACCGACTACCTGTAGAAAGACACCGGCCTTTATCGGGAAGAACTTCTTAAGTCCTTCGGTAGAAAGTATCTTCATTTTTCAGATCCCCCTTCGAATAGCCAGCAGGCAGCGGTGTGGTCTTCACCAACATAGAATTCGGGCGGGTCTTTATTTCGGCAGAGCTCCATTGCGTGAGGACATCTAGGATTGAATCGGCAGCCCTCTGGAAACTCATATGCCCTGGGAACGTACCCTTCGATGTATGGCAGTTTCTTTCCCTTGAAGGATCTCGTTACTCTAGAGCTGAGAAGACCCTTGGTGTAAGGATGAGAGGGCGAGGAATACAGTTCCTTCACCCCAGACTTCTCGACGATTTTTCCGGCGTACATTACGTGAACCCTGTCTGCCAGTTCGGCAACTACCCCGAGATCATGTGTGATAAAGATTATCGAACTGCCGAATTCTCCCTGGAGCTCCCGCATTATGTTCAAAACCTGAGCCTGTATTGTGACATCCAGTGCGGTAGTTGGTTCGTCTGCGACAACTATCTCTGGATTTGTTATCAGGGCCATGGCAATCATGATTCTCTGAAGCATTCCGCCGCTCATTTCGTGGGGATACTCTCTGTATCTCTTCTCCGGTTCGGGGATATTTACCCTTCTGAGAATTGAAATGATCTCATCGTAGGTTCTGATCTGGTCCCAGGTCATGTGAGCTCTGGCAACTTCCGTTAGTTGGAACCCTATTGTGTAAAGGGGGTCGAAGGCCGACATAGGTTCCTGAAAGATCATGCTGATTTCCTTGCCCCTTATGTCCCTGTACGCCTTGTTAGAAAGTCCGACCAGGTTCTTCCCTTTGTAAAAGATTTCACCCTCGACCTTGGCCGGCGGCACTTTTATCAGACCGAGAAGTGTCTGTACGGTAACGCTCTTACCACAGCCGGATTCCCCGACAAGCGCGAGAATCTCGCCCTCCTCGAGATTGAAGCTTATGTCGTCCACAGCCTTTACAAGACCGTCCGGAGTCCTGAAATAAGTTTTGAGATTCTTTACCTCAAGTATTTCGCTCATACCTTCTCCACCGCCCTGTAAGGATCGACGGCGTCTCTCAAAGCGTCTCCCACAAAGTTAAAAGAGAGGACCGCTACAATTATGAAGATTTCCGGAACCATAAGCCAGGGATGGGCCTCCAGTTCGGATAGAGACTGAGCCTGTTTCAGAAGCAGGCCCCAGCTTGTCATAGGTTCCTTTATACCGAGTCCCAAGAAGCTTATCGCGCTCTCTCCCAGAATCATTCCCGGTATTGAAAGTGTAGAGACAACAATTAGATAGCTTATCGTGTTGGGAATCAGGTGACGCGTTATTATCTTCATGTTCGATACACCGGATACTCTAGCGGCCAGGATGAACTCTTTTTCTCTCAGACTTAAGACCATTCCTCTGACAACACGTGCAACGCCCATCCAGCCGATTAGTGAAAGAACGATGACGATTCCGAAATAGACCCAGGTACTGGGCCATTGAGGAGGTAGAATCGTGGCCAGGGCCAACCAGAGCGGGATTCTCGGGAAGGATCTCAAAAGCTCTATGAAACGCTGTATGACTACATCTACAGTCCCGCCGTAGAATCCGGAAAGCGCTCCCACTATCGCTCCTATGAATACGCTTATCAGAGTGCCCACGAGGCCGACTGTCATTGAGACCTTCCCCCCGATCAGGACCCTGGAGAATAGATCCCTGCCAAATCTGTCCCCGCCAAAAAGAAGAACCATCGCTACATCGGAAGATTCTTCAACACCGAAGAGATGGAGATCGGTCTTGAAAATCCCCCAAAATCTGTATTCCTCTCCCCTGACGAAGAACTTCACGGGAACTGGCCGGCTGGTGTCTTCGGAGAATTCCAGCCTGTAAGTCACGGGATTTCTGACCTTCTTCATCCCGTACACGAAGGGGCCTCTCCAGTTGCCTTCTTCATCGAAGAATCGGATCTTCGACGGCGGCGCATAGACGAAATTCCTGTGGGAGGTCACATAGCTGTATGGTGCTATGAAGTCGGAAAATATGACAAGAAGATACATGATTGAAAGGGCTATCAAGCCAATGACTCCAAGTTTATGTTTGAAGAAATTCTTTGCGATCCGGCTTTTCGTGGTCTGCATATCAGCTCATCCTTATCCGTGGGTCGAGAACGGCAAGCGCTATGTCGGCAAATAGATTCCCGATCTGGGTTATGATGGCGATGAACATAAGGAACGTCATTACGAGATACTGGTCGTGGTTGAGAAGCGCGTTATAGAAGAACGGCCCCATCGTCGGCAGATTCAGGACGATAGCGGCTATTATCGTGCCGCTGAATACGTTTGGAAGCTCCGTTCCAGCTATGCTTACCATCGGATTGAGGGCGTTCTTAATTGCGTGTCTTTTGACGGTCTTCTCATCGAGGCCGTGGGCTCTGAGAGATGTTACAAAGGGAGAAGAGATGACATCCAGCATATTCCCGCGCATGACGCGCATGAGTCCTGCAAGACCGCTCATGCCTACAACGATGAGAGGAATCCACAGGTGCTTCAGTAGATCCACGAGCTTTGCCAGGCTGAATGGCGCCCCGACAAACTGGGGCGAAAAGAGGCCGCCGACCGAGGTTGCTCCCATCTGCAGCATGAGATACATAAGAATCAGCGCCAGAAAGAAGTCCGGAATAGAAAGACCTATGAAGCCGACAACTGTCAGCGAATAGTCACCGAATGAATATGGATGCAGCGCCGGGTAGATTCCCATGGGAACGGCAAGGATCCACTGAAAAACGATGGCACCCAGCGCAACGAAGACCGTCCAGCCCATCTGTTCCCATATAAGCTCTCCCACAGGTCTTTGAAAGGCAAAGGAGTAGCCGAAGTCTCCTCTGGTTACTATCCCCTTGATCCAGTTCCAGTATCTTACGTGGGCCGGTTCATCGAGACCGAGATTCTTTCTGAGTAGCTCGATCTGCGCCGGTGATATCCTCGGGTTGTCTAGATACTGGCTTATGAAATCACCGGGCTGGAGCTCGGTGATCACGAAACAGATCACGGATATGAAGAACATCATTGGAATCATGATAAGCAATCTTCTGGCGATAAAAGACCACATAACCTTCCTCCGGAGAAGTAAAGCGGGAGGAGATTTTCCTCCCGCGGATGAAGCGCTTATTTCTTAAATAGGGCTTCCTGAAAAAGCGTACAAAGCGCATGAATAGTGAAGTACAGGCGAATAATGTGGTATAATGGTGCAAGGGAAAACAAGGTATAGACTCAAAAAGCTTGCACCGAGGTGACGAAGATGTTTCTGAGGAGACATAAAGAGAACCAGATGGAAATGGTTGGATTCGGAGGATCACTGACAAGAGTACTGTCAAAAGAGAATCAATGGGTTCGACTGAGTGAGATCATACCGTGGAAAGAG
>Ga0209614_1000782_pt1 | contig 26763 bp, 25 predicted proteins | sample BlaSprsedimmetaG_FD_185484 | JGI IMG/M metagenome (GOLD analysis project Ga0209614, IMG submission 185484) | Hot spring sediment bacterial and archeal communities from California, USA to study Microbial Dark Matter (Phase II) - Blank Spring... ... | reverse complement strand
CGGAGCATGGTCAATGATCCGATGGTTCTGGTGAGTTGGTATGGGGCGGTGGCCTACTGCAACTGGCGGAGCGGGCAGTTGGGCAAACAGCCCTGCTACGACAGTTCGACGTTGCAGCCGATCTACCCACTGCGTAACGGTGTTCGTCTGGCGACGGAGGCCGAATGGGAGCGTGCCGCCCGTGGGGGGCTTTCAGGCAGGCGTTTTCCGTGGGGCAACGACATCTATCACGCGCAGGCCAACTACTACAGTTCAAGCTCATACTCCTATGACAAAGGTCCCACAAGGGGCTACCACCCCCTGTGGAACGACGGGGTATCTCCTTGCACATCACCGGTGGGGTTTTTCGACGGGACGTTGAAGTACAAATCCGCATACAACTGGGCGGGCAGTGCAACGAGTTACCAGACGACAAACGGAGGCAACGGCTACGGCTTGTACGACATGGCGGGCAACGTCTGGGAGTGGTGCAACGACTGGTGGTCGGATTCGTATTACAGTTCGAGTCCTTCCAGCAATCCCACGGGCCCGACAGGTGGCTCGGACCGTGTTCTGCGCGGCGGCAATTGGTACGACATCGCCTACAACTGCCGCGTGGCGTACCGCAACTACATCTACTGGCCCGTCAATCGCACCTACTACGTCCTCGGGTTTCGTGTTGCCCTGGACTTATAACACTTTGGCTTTTATCCCTTTTACCCTTTGCCCGAGCGAAGCGAGGGCCGAATTTTTTTGGGAAAAGTGGGCCGCCAATGCCATATATGTCATATCCAACTCTGGCAGGCGACGGCTGTATCCGGCCGCCTCAGCGTTCTGGGCGGTGAATCCGCCCATAAACGGGCGAGGCCCGCCGACCACGCGATCGACGAGCCTCGTCCAAAACCCAACGCCAACCGCACACAACGGTGCAGCCGAACCCTGCCCAAACTCCTGATTTCACGGCGGAGCACCCAGAGGCCGCAGAGAACCCCTACTCAAGGTTCTTCTCCGCGCGATCAGCAATCGTAATACAGGTGGAACTCATGCGGATGCGGGCGCAGGGCGATCTCATCCAGCTCCTTCTCGCGCTTCCAGTGGATCCACATCTCAATCAGGTCGTCGGTGAAGACGCCGCCGGCCGTGAGGAACTTGTGATCGGCCTCCAGCGCGTCGATGGCCTCAGCCAGCGAGCCCGGTGTATGACGGTGCTTGGCCAGTTCCTCGGCGCTCAGATCGTAGATGTCCAGGTCCAGCGGTTGGCCCGGGTCGATCTTGTTCTGGATGCCGTCCAGGGCCGCCATCAGGATCGCGGTCCATGCGATGTAGCCGTTCGCCGTCGGGTCGGGGCAGCGGAATTCCAGCCGCTTGGCCTTCGGGTTCGGCGAGTACATCGGGATGCGCACGGCCGCCGAGCGGTTGCGTGCGCTCATCACCAGGTTCACCGGCGCCTCGAAGCCCGGAACCAGCCGTCGGTACGAATTCGTCGTCGGGGCCGCGAACGCCAGGATCGCCGGCGCGTGCTTGAGGATCCCGCCGATGGCGTACAGGCCCAGGTCGCTGAGCCCGGCGTACTTATCGCCGGCCATGAGGGTCTTGCCGCCCTTCCATAGCGATACGTGCGTGTGCATTCCGCTGCCGTTGTCCTGGAAGATGGGCTTGGGCATGAAAGTCACGGTCTTGCCGTGGCGTTTGGCCACGTTCTTGATGATGTACTTGAACCACATGAACTGGTCGGCCATCTTCAGCAGGTCGCGGAACTCCATATCGATTTCCGACTGTCCGGCCGTCGCCACCTCGTGGTGGTGCGCCTCGACCACGATGCCGACCTTCTGCATCGCCTCGACCATCTCGCCGCGAAGGTCGTGGTAGGTGTCCGTCGGGCTCACGGGGAAGTAGCCGCCCTTGAAGCTCGGCTTGTAGCCCAGGTTCGGCTCTTCGAACCTCGCCGTGTTCCACGCACCCTCGACCGAGTCGATCCGATAGAAGCCGGTGTACTGATTCTGCTCGTAGCGCACCTCGTCGAAGATAAAGAACTCCGGCTCGGGCCCGATGAAGCACGTGTCCGCGATGCCCGTTGATTTCATGTACGCCACGCCCTTGCGCGCTACATGACGCGGGTCGCGGCTGTAGTCCTCTTTCGTAATGGGGTCGACGATGTTGGCGATTACGCTGACCGTCGGCCTGGCGAAGAACGGGTCGATCACGGCCGTCTCGGCGTCCGGGACCGCCAGCATGTCCGACATGTGAATGCCCTGCCAGCCGCGGATGGAGGAGCCGTCAAAGCCCACGCCGTCCTTGAAGGTCCCTTCATCCCACGTGTCGATCGGATACGAGCAATGCTGCCACGTGCCCAGCAGGTCCACGAATTTCAGGTCCACCATCTTCGCGTCGTGTTTCTTCGCGAATTCAAAAAACTCTTTTGGCGTCATGGTTTTGGTTCCTTTCGTTGGTACTTGTGAAATTGGAAAATACAGCCGTTCGACCGCACTATACGCCGACCGGCCTCATCCGATGGCCTCGCTGCCGCGCTGCCCCGTGCGAATCCGGATGCACTCGCCCAGGTCGAGGACAAATATCTTGCCGTCGCCGATCTTGCCGGTGCGGGCCCCGTCGATGATGGCATCGACGGTCCGCTCGACGAAGTCCTCGTTCACGGCGATCTCCAGCCGGACCTTCTTGAGGAGGTTCACCTCGAACTTCACGCCGCGGTAGCTCTCTTCGTACCCCTGCTGCGCTCCGCAGCCCAGGGCGTTGGTCACGGAGACCTTGAACACCTCGGCCTTGTACAGCGATTTCTTCACATCCTGGAGTTTGTGCGGCTGAATATAGGCTACAATCAGCTTCATCTTGTCATGCTCCTTCGATAGGCACGTCACGTCGTGCTGAAGATCTGAAATCCCGCGTACGCCTCCATACCGTGCTCGCCGATATCGAGGCCGCGCAGTTCCTCCTCGCGGCTGACCCGCAGCCCCACCGTCGCGTTGATCAGCTTGAACACCAGCCCCATCGATACGGCCACGAATGCGATGGTGACGGCGCTGCCCAGCATCTGGACCCCAAGCTGGGTGAACCCGCCGCCGTAGAGCAGCCCGTTGCGGGCCAGGCCGCCGAGGCCCTCCTGCCCGAACAGCCCGACCGCCAGCGTGCCCCAGACCCCGCACATCCCGTGCACCGGAACCGCCCCAACCGGGTCGTCGATCTTCAACCGGTCCAGCAGTTCGACACCCCGCACGACCACGACGCCCGCGACGGCGCCAATGACCATCGCCGCCCAGGGATCGACATACGCACAGGGCGCCGTAATACCCACCAGGCCCGCCAGGGCCCCGTTCATCGCCATGGAGAGGTCCGGTTTGCCGAACCGCTTCCAGGCGGTGATCATGGCGGCGATCCCCCCCAGGGCCGCGGCCATGTTTGTGTTGATCGCCACCCGCGCGATGTCGGTGCCGTTGCCAACGCTCAGCGTGGAGCCGGCGTTGAATCCAAACCACCCGAACCACAGAATGAACACCCCCAGCGACGCCAGGGGAATACTGTGGCCGGGCAGGACGTTCGCCTTGCCATCCGGTCCGAACTTGCCCTCTCGCGGCCGCAGGATAATCGTCCCGACCAACGCCGCGAAGCCGCCGACTGTATGGACCACCGTCGATCCGGCGAAATCGCCGAAGCCCTTGCCCGCCAGCCACCCGCCGCCCCATATCCAGTGGCCGATGACCGGGTAGATCAGGGCTGAGATAATGAAGGAGTAGATGAGATAGCCCGTGAACTTCATCCGCTCGGCCATTCCGCCGGCCACGATGGTCGCGGCCGCCCCGCAGAATGCCGCCTGAAACAGCCAGAACGCGAATAAGGGCAACCCACTGGCCTCGTCGCCGATTCCCATCAGCAGCCAGCCCTTGGTCCCGACGAAGCCGTTGCCGTTGCCAAACATCAGCCCGTACCCGACCAGAAAGAACCCCAGCGACGCCATGCAGAAGTCGAGGAAGTTCTTCGTCAGGATGTTGCAGGTGTTCTTGGCCCGGATGAAGCCGGCCTCGACCATGCCGAACCCGGCCTGCATGAAGAACACGAGAAACGCCCCCAGCAGCACCCAGACGGTATTAAGGCCGACCTGAAGGTCCGCCACGCCGATCGCCGACTCATCGGCCACGGCCGGGCTGCAGAGCCCGAGCGCCACAACGGCCGTGGACGCAATCCTGGAGTTCAGTCGTACACCCTTTGCACGTCGCATGGTCCCTGGCATCTCCTTTCGAACTAGGACAATCACGTCTGTACGTCGCGGGCCGCGGCATACGCCGCATACATCGCCCGCGTTATGGATGTACCTAGTCGCAACCTGTGTGCCAGGAGCACCCGCCCAAGATGAAATGGTCGCAAGTGCCTGTAATTAAAGAACTTAGTGGAGCTATGTCATCCGTGCGGCCTCCAATTATATTCTACATTTTCGTATCGTCATCTCTAATCGAATACAATTATGTAGAAACATAGGCACAGCGCGCAGACAAACGCCTACCACAACCGGACATACTGCCCGGACAGGTTGATGAACGCTCAGAACATGCCCCCCGGCCGGCTACTCCAACGGCTCTATATAGATGTTACGGAACTCGATAGGGCTGCCCTCGCTCTGCAGGCAGATCCAGCCGCGACGGTCGGAGGCCTTGACGCCCTCATTCTGAAGCACCTCGTTGACATACACGCGGATCTCGTCGCCGCGGCAATGAATGTCATAGCTGTTCCACTGGCCCGCGGGCTTCTCGCTCGACGCCTGCTTCTTGGGTATGGAGATAAACATCTTGCCCGGATCACCGTATTCCTTGCCGTCCACGGTAATGCCCGTATACCGAATCAGCACGAAATCGCCGGCGCTGCCGCTCTTGAGCTGGGCCTCGATACAGCGGGGCCAGACCTGGTCCTGTCCGCCGGCGTGCAGCAGGACGCCACTGTTGGTCGGCTCGGCGGGCCAGCGCCACTCGAGGTGCAGCTTGTAGTCGCGGTACGCCTTCGTTGTCCGCATGTATCCGTTGGGCTTGCCCACGCAATGCACCACGCCGTCCTTGACGCTCCAGATGTCGTCGACGTTGACATTGGGATCGTCCACGTGCAGCTTCCAGCCCGTGAAATCCCGCCCGTTGAAGAGCACCGTTCTGGACTTGGGCGAGGTCGCCATCTGCTCCTCGCAGCCCGCGAACATCGATACCACCATAACGGCCGTTGCCATCGGCCACACTTTCGCCACAATCCGTCTCATCGTCCGGTCTCCAAGTAGTGCATTCTCAGGCATCCTGTTTGCATGCGTGGGCCGGCAACAGTTCGCCGGCCCACCATGCCCCGCCAGATTACCAGATCGTCCGACCGCCCGCAAACGCTTATCCTGTGTCAGGCCAGGGCGCAGGGCCTGCTTCGGCATTGTCCGGCACGTCGTAATCGGCTATGCTGGGCCGCCATGCTGTAAGATTCCCATTTGGAGTGCGCCCATGCACACACACGGATCGATAACCAGAGCTGTTCTGGCCTCGCTGCTGCTGTCCTCGGCCGCCTTTGCCGGCACATGGCCCCGGTTCCGCGGCCCCAATGGCCAGGGTATCAGTGACGCCAGGACCCTCCCCATCCAATGGACGGACGAAGACTATGCCTGGAAGATCGATCTGCCCGGAACCGGGCCTTCCTCGCCCGTCTGGCTGGACAACCGCCTGTACTGCATCACCCGCGAAGGCCGCTGTGTCGTCCTTCAAGCCGGCCGAAACTACAGCCTGCTGGCCGTTAACGACCTGGGGGAACCCTCCGACGCCACGCCGGCCGTCGCCGACGAGCGTATGTACCTGCGGACCTCCTCCAGACTTATGTGTCTGACCGCCAAGAGACAGTGAATGCCGACGATACACCCCCTTTGAGGCAAGACCTGCCGTAACAATACTGAAAACGCGGGCTTGCCTCGGAGACCGTCGCATCAGCCCCCCTACCCATCGTGGCAAATACCTGGAAAACCCCACTCACAGCCACCGCATGTCCAGCCTAATTCTGATTTCTGTTCGGATTTTTCCACCAGGTTGGCTGGGATTCATCAGGAAATTGAGGGGGTTCGACCGCCAAGGGGTCTGATGCCGAATTGAGTAGATCATCATTAAGTCCTTGTATTGCAACAACTTATGAAACATTCATTGGCCGGATCAACCCGCGACGTCATGGGAAATGAGGCAGCTCGTCCGCAAGCTGACTTTTTTTTTGCAGAGGGCCCATTTTAACATGGTTTTTGCTTGACTTGCCCGCCACAGGCCTGTAATATCATAGGTGTCGTGTTCGTAAGAATGCGTACTATACTGTGTGCCTCTGTTGTTTCATCAGACGGAGGAGGCTCTCAGAAAAATGAAATTGCGTATTACGCAGTGGGCGTAGGCGTTCTGCGCCCTGACTGATTGTGTCTGTACAGCAACTTGCTCTGTGCAGCGCGGTTTATCACTTACACTTTGTTGTAAGGGAGGAGTTTATGATGAAACGAGTAGTTGTGGCAATCGGGACAATCGGATTGATCGTCGCGTGCTCCACGGTTCAGGCATTGCCCGTGAACTCGTCGGAGGCAATCACGGCCGTGGCGGATCGGCTGGTGGCTATGCAGAATCCGGGGGGCACATGGACCGGCGAAGAGCCCTTTACCGGCTCGATCGTGGCGGGCCTTGTTCAGGCGTCGCAGAACATATCTGGGCCTCTTTCCACGCAGTACTTGGATGCCGCCAAGCTCGGGGGCGATTACATCGTGCTCAACCACGGCAGCAACCTCTACGGGGATGAGGCCTACGCCCTGGCCAGACTGACGGAAGCCGGCGCCGGTGCGCAGTACGGGCAGGCCGCCAAGGACTTCTACAACAGTCTGGACACCTACGGCTACATCCGCGGCTTCCGGGGCACCGACGCCTCGAATGCGGTGTTCTATGTGGCCCAGCACGCGGTGGCGGCTTACAAGGTCGGCGCCGATGATGCGGCGGTCTGGCGTGATGCCCTCGTGTCGTTCCTGGCCCGTGTCGGCGATGATGCCGCGTTCTACCCGGTGCAGAGCCTCGGCGCGGCAACGTGGGCGTTGAATCAGATCGGCCCGATGGACGGCACGCGTGTCGATCCGTTCGGTCTGATCGGCGAGGATATGTGGGAAGATGTGGTTCTGGCGGACTTGGTGGCCATGCTGGCCGCCGAGCAGAATCCGGCCAACGACACGTTCTTCCACAGGTTCGACCACACAGCGGCGGGTCCTGGCTTTGAGACATCGGGCTACACTGAAGACCAGGTCTTCGGTCTGCTGGGCTTGATCACCTCCGGCAACCCGGCTCTGGATGCGAACATCCTGGCCGGCCGGATTGCACTGGCCAACGGCGTTGGCCCGGACGGTATCGTCTACGAGCACATTATGAACGGCGGGGCCGCGTTTGCGGTGTATGCAGGCGAGTATCTGCAAGTCATGATTCCCGAGCCGGCGACGATGCTGATGCTTGGCATCGGCGGCCTGCTCGCGGCAAGACGCCGTCGTGCATAATCGTTCGATAAACCGACTGTCTGAACAAAGCAAGTTTAGGTAGGTTAGTTCTTAAGGTTAATAATGGTTAGCCCGCTCGGTCTTTGTCGAGGACCGGCCGGGACTAAGAGACCAAAACATAGACAGGAGAGTGAAGTCATGCTCAGAATAGTCTTGGGTTTGTGTGTGGTGGTCCTGATTACGCTGGTCGTCGGTAGCGTTGCTGTCGCGGCCACCGAGGAGGACTCGCTCCAGGGTCTGCTGGATCCGTTTGCGTTGACAACCATTGGCGTGGCCCCGGGGGCCAGCAGTGCTTCGTTTAGCTCCGCTACACTCAGTGCGCCGCGTCCGCCTGTACGCATCCCGTTCAGGCCGGCTCTTCGAAGCCCCTTCCGGCCTCCGCTGATCCTCAGATAAGCAGGACTCATTAAGTCGAACGTCCCGGATTCGTCCGGGACGTTGCGCCGATGGCGCAGCACGACCGCAGGAGTGTGGGTACGGACTAAGTGAATAACATCCCACGGACGAGGTGCGATTGAGGTACCCTGTTGAGGAGCACCGAGGGTGATTAGTAAAAGCATCTTCGAGCGTATCGGGTGGACAGGTCTGCTCAAGCTCGTCTGGAAAGCAACTCCGGTCTTCTTGAGACCTTTTACACTGCCGTATAACCTTTGGGTATACGGCAGTTTTTGCAGGCAGAGTTCAAATCTGCGCGAACTGCTGAGACTGCACGACTATCAGTGCCACGAGTCGTATGTCTATCGCCTGTTGAGGCCCAGGTACAGCCTTGCGGTCGATTACCTCGCGAGCTACGGCTTAAGGCCCGATTGACAAGCACCCCTTAACAACCCCATTGTTGTTGTCCCGTTACCACGGGCATCACGGGGTTGTATTGCGCGCGCCGCGTTCACAGGTCGACGTGTTCGTCGGTGTCGGCGCTGAACAGGCCCGTGAGGCTGTCGAAATGCCAACCGTGGTTGCCTCCCCCCAAACCGGCGGTCCCCGCCTCGATCTCCACCGTACCGAGCTTGTTGAATGGATTGACGGGCAACTGGAGCAGGTACGGTCCGCAATCGGTCCCGACGGCGCCGCTGAGGCTGGTGCGGCCCGTCAGGGCCTCTGCGAACGTCGCCCCTCCGGCGCCGGGGAGGGTGTCGTTGTGCTGGACCTTGTAGTACTCGATGGCCGAGCGAACGGTCTTGAGGTCCGTAATCAGCCGCGACGTGCCGGCCTGAGTCGTAACCGGGGCGAACTGCGGGATAACAATCGCCGCCAGAATGGCGAGAATGACCACAACGATCAGTATCTCAACGAGCGTAAAAGCGTCTCGTGCCTTCATGTCCAACCCCTGTTGTCTGCGAGAGCGGACGATGCCAGCCGCACTCTGAAGGCTCGTCGCAATCATCACTACTTCTTCATTTCTGGTTCCTGACAAAATATACGAAACCACGCCGCCGCTTCCAAGATCGCGGCGAACCACCGCTGCGGTCGCGGCACTTATCGGCCCAAGATCTTCGCGACGCCGCCTCAAGACCCTTGACCAGGAGTCTCTCCAATCGGCGTTTGTCGGGAGAGCCCGTATTCTCGGACGTTGCGGGCGGACCTGGGCGGTGAGTCGGCCGGTGGCGTCGGCGCTTCGTTATACTGCTCCCGACAAAAATACCGCCCACCCATTGCCGCTTTGACCGGCAGGCGGTACAAATACGCACATACCGATGGTCGAAAGGAATCCAAAATATCGTATCTTTATCAGCGTCTCCGAACCCAGCGCCGACGCACACTGCGCCGGCCTTATCCACGCCTTGCGAAGGCAAGCAGGAGACCGCTTTGAGTTCGTGGGCGTCGGCGGACCGCGAATGGCCGAGGCCGGCTGCGAGTTGCTGGAGGCCACCGTCGGCAAGGCCGTGATGATCTACAACGCCTTTGCCTCGGTCGGCCACTTCTACAAGCTGATTCGCCGCATCGCCGACGACCTGCGAGAGCATCGGCCGGACCTTGTGGTGGTTTGCGATTCGCCCGGGTTCAACTGGCACATCGCCAAGGCGGCGAGGAAACTCGGCATCCCCACGCTCTTCTACGTCGCCCCCCAACTGTGGGCCTGGGCAAGCTGGCGCATCGGCAAACTCAAACGCACCTGCGATAAGCTCTGCTGCATCCTGCCTTTTGAGCAGGAGTGGTTCGCCCGGCGCGGCGTGGACACAACGTATGTCGGCCATCCGATGGTCGACCGCCTTGACATCGACTGGAGCCACATCCGCACGTATGAGCCATTCGACCCGGCCGCTGCCCACATCGCCCTCATGCCGGGTTCGCGCAAGGCCGAGAATGAGACCCTCTGGCGGCCGATGCAGCAGATAGCATTGGCCCTCAAGCGCTGCTATCGGGGCCTGCGGTTCACCACGGTAGCCGTCGATGCCGCCCGTCGCGACACCCTCAGACAGGCGCACATCGACGGTTTTGAATGCGACTACACCGTTGGCGGGGTCCATGAGGCCGCCAAGGCCGCCGACTTCGCTATTGTCGCCAGCGGCAGCGCCACCCTGGAGGTGGCCGCGGCCACCTGCCCGATGGTCATCATGTACCAGTCCAGCCGCTTGCTCTGGCACCTGGCCGGCAAGTACATCATCAAGACGCGATACCTGTCTCTGGTCAATATCCTCGCCGGGCGCGAGTTGGTCCCAGAGTTCATGCCCTATTTCACCTCGGTGGACCCCATTGTCGATGCCGTCGTCCAACGCCTCGAAGACCCACCCGAACTGGCCCGAATCAGCGCCGCTCTCAAGGAGCTTGTCCACCCACTGGCGGCCAGGAAGGCCGGGGATGAAACGGCCGGGGTCGTCCTCGAATTGCTGGGGTCGGCCCGTGGGTGAGAGCAGTCAGACGACGGACAGCCCGGAGGGCAACGCGATTCGCTGTGGCCGAACGGGCGGACGAGTGGACATCGACGCGACGCTCGCCTGCCTGGGGGCGCTGGTGTTCTGGTCCGTCGGGCCGATCTTCATCAAGTATCTGTCGCCGTTTGTCGATGCCTGGACCCAGAACGCCCTTCGTTACACCGTGGGTTGTCTGTTCTGGCTGCCTCTGCTGGCGGTTGCGATGCGAAAGGGGACGTTCGACCGGCGTCTCTGGAAGGCCGCCATCATCCCGTCGGTCGCCAACGTGATCATGCAGAGCCTGTGGGCAACGGCGTTCTACTTCCTCAAGCCGGCGTTTATGACCATGCTTCTGAAGACCAATGTCCTCTGGGTCGCCGCGTTCTCGCTGGCGGTCTTTCCACGGGAACGGGTCCTCGTCCGCAGCAAGCGATTCTGGACGGGCCTGGGGCTGAGTGTGGCCGGGGTGGCCGGGGTGCTATGCTTCAAGCCGGATTTCTCAGCCCAGGGCACGGGTTTCGGCATCTTCCTGACCATGATCGCCGCCGTCATGTGGGCCGCGTATGTGCTCGCCGCGCGAATGGCCTTCAGTGGGACCGACTCACGGCACAGCATGGCCGTCGTGACGATCTACACGGTGGCCGGCCTCTGGGTGTTGGCCGGTCTGTTTGGCGACGTCGGCCGGGCGGCGAACCTGACCGGCACGGCGTGGGCCGTGGTCGTGGTCTCGGGGATTACGAGCATCTCTCTGGCTCACGCCCTGTACTACGCCGCCATGCGCCGCATCGGAGCGACCCTTCCCGCCCTGATCGTCCTGGCCCAGCCCTTCCTCGTCCTGGCCATTTCCTATTTTATGTTCGATGAAAGCCTCGTCCCCCTGCAACTGCTCAGCGGCCTGGTCCTGCTGGTTGGCTCGGCCATCGCCATCTGGGCCCAGGAACACCTCGGACGGGCTCCGACAGATCCGAAGCACGACTCCGAGGATCTGTGACGAGGCCACTTTCAGAAAAGACGTTATGCTGTCCTTTGAACGAATACTGAGGTTCTACACGCGCCACATGGCCGTGTGGGTGGTGTTGTTCGGGGTTCTGGCGTATTTCTGCCCCGGGCCCTTCAACGCCGTCGGACGGTACAACAAGCATTTCTTCGCCCTGACGATGTTCGGCATCGGCGCGGTTCTCGACGTCGAGGACTTCAAACGCATCGTCCGCCATCCGCTCATCGTTGTGATCGGCTCGGCGGCTCAGTTTACGATTATGCCGCTGGGGGCCTTCGCCCTGGCCAGGCTCTTCCGGCTGCCTCCCATGCTGGCGGCCGGCCTGATCCTCACGGGCGCCGCGCCCGGGGCGATGGCCAGCAACGTCATGAGCTACATCGCCAAGGCCGATACCGCCTATTCGGTCTCGCTGACCACGGTTTCGACGCTGCTGTGTCCGCTGCTGACCCCCGCGCTGACCTGCCTGCTGGCCGGGTCCGTGCTGCCGGTCAGCTTCTGGGGTATGGCTCTGGATGTCATGCTCATGGTCGTTGTACCACTGTGGGTCGGCTTTGCCGTCCGTCGTTATTCGGGGCGCCATGTCGAGAAGATCCTCGCTGTTTTTCCCGCCATCAGCGTTACGTTCATTGTCTTCATCTGCTCGCTGGTAATCGCCTCGAACCGCGACCGTCTGGCCCAGGTAACCGGCCCGGTCCTGGTGATTGCGTTGTTGCTCAACCTTTACGGCATGGTCGGCGGCTATGGCGTGGGAACGGTGTTTCGTATGGACCGGCCCCGCCGCAGGACCCTGACCATCGAGATCGGCATGCAGAACGCCGGACTGGGTGTCGTCCTGGCCAAGGCGCACATGGGGCCGGAGGCGACGATCCCGGCGGCCATCTTCGTCTTCGTCTGCATCATCACGGCCTCGGCCCTGGCGGCCGCATGGCAGCGTCGCGACGCGGCCGGGTCCACGAATACCGCCTGATTCCCGGGAAACCGCGAACAAACCGCCCCGCAGCGCCTATTTGAAGGATAAAACGCCAAGTAGGGCCGTTGGTGTGTGTTGCGTTCATTGCTCACGGCTGCTATACTAACAGACTATCTCAAAAGCCGGGCTCCGGCATGTCATGCTTCGCTTCGCTCAGAATGTCAATCATCGTCAGGAAAGGTCATCAGGAGAAAAGTATGGGTTGCAATCTTGCAATCGCAGGCGTAACCGGCGCGGTCGGTCAGGAGTTTTTGCAGATTCTCGAACAGCGGAATTTCCCGTTCGATTCGCTCAAGATGCTGGCGTCCAGCCGTTCGGCCGGCAAGCAGATCACGTTCAAGGGCAAGACGTACACGGTTGCGGAGATGACGAAGGACAGCTTCGCCGGGGTCGATATCGCCCTGTTCAGCGCCGGCGGCGGCCGCAGCAAGGAGTTCGCCCCCGCCGCCGTCAAGGCCGGGGCCGTGGTTGTTGACAACACCAGCGCCTTTCGTATGGACTCGAAGGTCCCGCTGGTCGTCCCGGAGATCAACGCGCACAAGATCCAAGAGCACAACGGCATCATCGCCAACCCCAACTGCTCAACCATCATCGGCATCGTGCCGGTCTGGCCGCTGCACAAGGTCAACCCGGTCAAACGGATGATCGTCAGCACTTACCAGGCGGCCAGCGGGGCCGGCATGAGCGCGATGCTCGAATTGGAGCATCAGGCCCGCGAGATACTTGAAGGCAAGAAGCCGACGATGAATGTCTTTCCCTATCAGATCGCCTTCAATATCTTCAGCCATAACTCCGCGATGGGCCCCAACGGCTACAACGAGGAAGAAATGAAGATGGTCAACGAGACTCGAAAGATATTCGACTGCCCGACCATCAACATCACATGCACCTGCATCCGTATCGCGGTCTTCCGGGCCCACTGCGAGAGCATCAATCTCGAATTCACGCGGCCGATCACGGCCGATCAGGTCCGCGAGATACTTTCGAAGGCCCCCGGGGTCAAGGTCCTCGACGATCGCGAGCACAACCGGTTCCCGATGCCCATCGACGCCACCGGCCAGAACGATATCTACGTCGGCCGCATCCGGCGCGATGAGTCGCTGCCCGACGGCCGCGGCATCAATCTCTGGGTGGCCGGCGACCAGCTCCGCAAGGGCGCGGCACTGAACGCTATCCAGATCGCCGAGAAGCTGCTATAATCGCGCGCCATGGCGCCGCGAAACGTCAAGCTCACCATCGCCTACGACGGGACGGATTTCCACGGCTGGCAGATTCAGCCGGGCTATCGGACTGCGCAGGGCGTGCTGACGGACGCGGTCAAGGACCTCTTCGGGCCTTATGCCCGCATCTGCGGCGCCAGTCGAACCGATGCGGGCGTCCACGCGCTGGGCCAGGTGGGCCTGATCCAGATCGACTCGCCGATTCCCACCGAGAACATCCCCCGCGCCCTCAACGGCAAGCTGCCGCCGGATATCGCGGTGACCGCCGCTGAAGACGCTCCACGGGGCATCGACATCATCGGCGACGTCACCAGTAAGCTCTACCGCTACACCATCCACACCGGGGCGGTGCGTCCCGTCCTCGACATCCGCTACTGCTGGTACCTCTGGCATCCGCTGGATATCGACGCCATGCACGCCGCGGCCCAGCACCTGCTCGGCCGCAACGACTTTCGCTCGTTTGCCGCCTCCGCCGACCGCCGCGAGAGCACCGTCCGCACCATCTTCCGCTGTGACGTCGCCAGGACCGGCGACTGGGTCCACATCGACGTCGAGGGCGACGGCTTCCTCTACAATATGGTCCGCAACATTGTCGGGACCCTCGTGGACCTGGGCCACGGCCGCTGGACGCCCGACCAGATGAAGGATATCCTCAACGCCAGAGACCGAACGCGTGCCGGTCGCCTCGCCCCCCCGGCTGGCCTGTGCCTTATGTGGGTGAAGTATTGAAGATCGCACATATCATAACGCGGTTGATACTCGGCGGTGCTCAGGAGAACACGCTGCTGACGTGCGAGGTCCTGGCGCGGCGCGGGCATGACGTGACGCTTATCACGGGTCCGGCCACGGGGCCCGAGGGGGAACTCTTCGACCAGGCCCGCGGCGGCGGCTACCGGATCGAGACCGTGCCGCACATGATCCGCGCTATCCATCCCTGGCACGATGCCCTCGCCTACCGCCACGTCAAGAGGCTGCTGCGCCAAATCCAGCCCGACATCGTCCACATGCACTCGGCCAAGGCGGGTATCCTCGGCCGCTTTGCCGCTCACAGCCTCAAAGGCGTATGGGCCCCCAACAGGCCCGCCGTCGTTCACACCCTCCACGGCCTGGCCTTCCACCCCTACCAGTCCCGGTGGCTCAACCGCTTCTACATCGCCGTCGAGCGGGCGGCGGCCAAACGCACCGATTTCTTCATCAGCGTCGCCGACGCCATGACGGCCCAGTCGCTGGCCGCCGGCATCGGCCGGGCCGACCGGTACACCACCGCCTACTCCGCCATGGATGAAGCGGCCTTTATGACCCCCATCCCGCAATCGCAGCGCGACGCTTTCCGCGACAAGTACAGCATCCCGCATGACACCGTCGTCCTGGTCACCATCGCCCGGCTGTTCATGCTCAAAGGCCACGACTACATCATCGAATCCGCCAAGACCCTTGCCCGGCGCCACCCCAACGCCCTGTGGCTGTTTGTCGGCGACGGCAATCTGAGCGACGCCTATAAACAGCAGGTCAAGACCCTTGGCCTGGCCGACCGCTTCCGCTTCACCGGGCTGCTGCCCACGACCGCCATCCCCCTGGCTGTCCAGTCTTCGGATATCCTGGTTCACTGTTCACTGCGAGAAGGTCTCGCACGAGCGCTGCCCCAGGCGATGCTCTGCTCCAGACCCGCGATCAGCTTCGACGTGGACGGCGCCCGCGAAGTCGTCAACGAAAATACCGGTCGACTCATACCCCCCAAAGACGTCGCCCAACTCGTTCAGGCCTGCTCCGAGCTCATCCCCGATGAAGCCCTCCGAACCCGCCTCGGCCGACAAGCCCAGGCCTCGGTAAAGACTCAATTCGCCCCCGATACCATGGTAGACGTCATCGAAAACGTCTACCGAAAACTCATGACGTAATCCCGTCCCCCGGCATGTCATGCCGAGTCCAGGCGCACCGAGAACGCACCTGACTCATGAATACATGTTTATACCGCAATCACCCACGACCCATGAAGTGACTTGTCATTCCTGCGCAGGCAGGAATCCAGTACGATATGAAGTTGCCCCAGTGTCATCGTTCTCGCCCACTATTCTCGAAACACATTTCCGAATTCCGGTTATTCAGGAAGTCGAATTTGTTTCGAATTTCGTGCTTGGAGATTCGTGTTTGTCCTTACTCTCCCGACTTCCCACAAAGCGCATCGGCAACGCGCTTGAGCTTTGCCATGATCGTCTCGCTGAACAGTCCCGATAACGACGCGAGGGCCACGAATCCATAGACCCCCGCGGGCCCGGCCGGACCCGGCGCGAACAGCGCCCGCGCCACGAAGTACAGCGCCGGCGCCAGGGCCGCGCCGATGAACGGCCGCCCGATGTAGTACATGACCCACTTGCGCGTTAGTTCCCCCGTCCCCACATACCACGCAAACGACCGAAGCGCGTGCACCTGCGCCCCAATCGCCCCGGCGAAGACCACCAGCAGCAGCAACCGCGTCTCGTCGCAGAGCCGAAACGCCCAGAACAGCTTCTTGACCGCATCCCCGGAATCCTCCGATCCCGAAGCGGGCCACACATGGGCGAGCATGAAAATCAGAATCCCCATCACGGCCAGCATCCAGCCGGCCACCGGTAATGTCACCAGCACCCCCGCCCGTTCATGAGACCCATTCGGGCCGGAAACCGACCTGCGTTTGCTGTTCGATTTCGCCATCGATCCGCCTTTCACACACAAGCCGAAGCAAAAACGACGGAGCAGGGGGACTGACGAGGCCGAAACCTCTGCCGCCACTTCCCTGTGCCCTGCTCGGCCGGTGTATCCATCCAATAGCCGCAAAGATCGTATACACCCGACTCGCGTTTGGCAAGACATTTCCAGCCGTCCACGCCCGCGCCGCCGCCGTCAACCCCCTCGACAAACGCCTGTTTTCGCCATCGGCGCAAATGCCGATTTCGATGTTATCGGGCGATCCGTAAGGCAAAAAAATCAAAGAAAAATCACACGCCGGCCGCATGGAGCCCGCCAGACTCGACGGCAAGACAAACCGGCTCGCCTACGAGAGGCCAACAGGGTATACTGAACGATGAACCTATCGTGTCTATGGATCTTGGACGCGACAAAACGGTCGGCAAGGTTATCTCTCGACTGGCGGCCGGGCAGGGGCCGGTGAACGTCGAAGGGACGTGGGGGTCCTTTGCGCGCCTGCTGAGCGCCCACGTCGGGCGGACGCTGGGTCGGCCGATCCTGCACATCTGTCCGCACATCGACGACGCCGACAAGGCCGCCGACGATCTGCACACCTTCAGCGGACAGCGGATCGACACACTGCCCGCGTGGGAAGGCATGGAGGACCTCGCCGACGCCACGGACGAGATCCGGGCCGAGCGGCTTCGTCTGGTCTCGACCTGCGTTGATGCAGGCGATCATCGGAGAGAACCGCCGATGATCACTGCATCGGTCCAGGCGTTGTGCCAGCCCGTGCCGGCGCCTCGGGCCATTGCCGAAGGATCGCTTGAGCTGGCGGTTGACGCCGACCGCAGCCTGGAGTCGCTTACGGGCTGGCTCGTCGACAACGGATTCGAGCGGGTCGAACAGATCGATTTGCCCGGCCAGTTCGCGCGTCGCGGCGGGATCATCGACATCTATGCGCCACTCATGCGGCGGTGGGACGTCGTGGAGACGGCTGAGAGTCAGAGCCGGTCCGGTACATTTCCCGCGGAATCCGCAGAAGGGTCTGGATGCTCCAACGGCCCGGAAAATGCACCGGACCCCCGTAATTCGGCAACGGCCGTGCGCGTGGAGTTCTTCGGCGACACGATTGAGAGCATCCGCATCATCCATTTGGACACGCACCTCTCGACGGGGCATCTGCGGGGCATCACGCTGGCTTGTGCCGTTTGCGGGACCGCTGGCGACCAGCGGGAGCTGTTTCTCAATACATTGCCCATCGACACGATCATCGTACTGGATGAGCCGGCCTCCATCGAGGAGGTCGCCAACCTGTTTCTGGCGCGCGTCGACGAGCCCGCCGGTCTCTACACGTGGCGGGATATCCATCAGGCGATGCAGCGGTTCGACCGGCTGCATCTGTGCCGCTTTGCCACCGGCGATCCGGCCGACTGGCTCAAGGCGGCCGTTCGCAGCGTGGAGCAGTTCCAGCACAAGGCGACCACGGCGTGGACGGGCCATAAGGCGGCTCTGGAGGACCTCGTGGCCGAGGCCCGCCGGCGCAAACGGGTGTACCTGTACTGCGAGAGCCCCGCCGAGGTGGCCCGCGTCGGCGAGATTGTCCGGGAGATCAACGGCGATATTCCATCGGGCCTCGAAATGCCCGTCGGCTATGTCAGCCAGGGCTTCCAGATCGACTCGCTCAAGACCATTGTCATCAGCCACCACGAGTTGTTCGGCCAGTTCACGGTTCGCCGTCGGCAGGGTCCGATCCGCGCCGGTTCGCCCATCGACAGCCTCTCGGACCTCCAGGTGGGCGACTATGTCGTCCATGCCTCCTACGGCATCGGCAAGTTCCTGGGCATTGAGACCATCGCCGAGCATGGCGGCAAGGGCGAGTATCTGACGATTGAATACGCCGACCGTGTCAGGATTCAGGTCTCGGTCCGCAATATTCACCTGGTGCAGAAGTACATTGGCACCAGCCCCCGGCGACCGAACCTCAGCCGTGTCGGCTCGAAGAAGTGGCAGAAGCAAAAGGACAAGGTTGCGGCCTCGGTGGCGGACCTGGCGGCCGGGCTGTTGGATATCCAGGCCAAACGCCAGGCCCTGGGAGGCATTGCCTACGGGCCCGACTCGAACTGGCAGCGGGAATTCGAGGAGTCGTTCGCTTATCAGGAGACGCCGGACCAGACGACGGCCGTCGCACAGATCAAGGCGGACATGCAGCAGCCTATTGCGATGGACCGCCTGCTCTGCGGCGACGTGGGCTACGGTAAGACGGAACTGGCCATGCGGGCCGCCTTCAAGACCGTCGAGAATGGAAAGCAGGTCGCCGTGCTGGTGCCAACGACGGTCCTGTGCATCCAGCACGGCCGCACCTTCGCCGAGCGATTCGCGGATTTCCCGATGTGCATCGAGGTGCTCAATCGCTTTCGAACGGCGTCGGAGGCGGCGGATGTCGTGGCCCGCGCAAAGGACGGCCGGGTCGATATCCTGATCGGAACGCACCGCCTGCTGAGCAGGGACATCGCGTTCAAGGACCTGGGGCTGCTCATTATCGACGAGGAGCAGCGGTTCGGCGTTCGGCACAAGGAGCAGCTCAAGGCCCTGCGGGTCAACGTGGACATCCTGACCATGACGGCCACGCCCATCCCGCGGACGCTCCACATGGCGATGCTGGGTATCCGGGACATCTCGTCGCTGGCGACGCCGCCGCTGGACCGCCGCAGCATCGTCACCAGCGTCGCGGCCGCCTCGGACGCCCTCATCCGCAAAGCGGTGCTGCGCGAACTCAATCGCCAGGGACAGGTGTTTTTCCTGCACAACCGGGTCAAGACCATTGAAAAGCGGGCGTGGCAGCTCCAAAAACTCATCCCCGAGGCCCGGATGGAGATCGCTCACGGCCAGATGTCCAAGAGCCGGCTGGAGAAGGCGATGATCGACTTTGTCACCGGGCGGGTGGACGTGCTTGCGTGTACGACCATCATCGAGTCGGGGCTGGATATCCCCAACGCCAACACCATTATCATCGACGACGCCGACCGCTTCGGGCTGGCGGAACTGCACCAGCTCCGCGGGCGCGTGGGACGCTACAAGCACCGCGCCTACGCCTACATGCTCATGCCGAGCAACCGGCCCATTACGCCCATCGCCGCCAAGCGGCTCAAGGCGATTGAGGAATACTCGCACCTGGGGGCGGGCTTTCGCATCGCCCTGCGGGACCTGGAGATCCGGGGAGCGGGCAATATCCTCGGGCCGGAGCAGTCGGGCCATATCCAGACCGTCGGCTACCAGATGTACTGCGAACTACTGGCCAACGCCGTGCGAAAACTCAAGGGCGAGCCGGTGGAGGAAATCCCCCGCGTCAATATCGACCTGGGCTTCGCCGCCTATATCCCGCGGGACTACATCCCCATCGACCGCCGGCGGCTGGATGTATACCGCAAAATCGCCGTCGCCCGCGGCGAGGAGGACCTGCGGCAGATTAGCGGCGAACTGACGGACGTCTACGGGCCGATACCGCAGGAGGTGCAATGGCTGTGTGATATGGCCCTGGTTCGCATCCGGGCGGCCCGGCGGCAGGTAAAAAGCATTGTCGCCTCGGGCCGCGACTTGATATTCTCTTTCTCCGACGACGCCCAACCTCAGGGCGGCCTCTTTGCGTCGGTCAAGGGCCGGCTGCGTATGCCGCGGCCCGACAAGGCGTATCTGACGCTTAACGAAAGCTATTTCGAACCGGCGACTCTCTTGGGCGTGCTTCGAAAGGTATTCAGGGAGGACTGACAATGAAGCCAGGAGCGAAACACATGTTTGTGTCGCCAGTTGTGTGTCTGACCGTCTGTCTGGCCGCTACCGCGGTGAACACGGCGCATGTCGCTGCCGGAGACCCGTCTGAAGCCATAACGACACCGGCCGAAGTGCTGACGCCGCCGAATGCCCGCAAGCCCGCCAATGAGCGGGAACTGAGGTACTGGCTGACGAATATGGTGGCGTATCACAACTTCACCATCACCGAGGTTCGCCTGGCCACGGGGCTGGGGGAGGCGGACATCGAGGAGGCACTGGAACGATTTGATATACGGCCGGGGGCCCGGCCGACAAGATCGCCGGATGCCCCGTTGACCGTCCAGCCGTACCCCGGCGGGCGGCATCCGCGGATTGGCTTTCTGGAAGGGGCGATTGACCCGCAACGCGAGACCAAGTTCAGCGTCTTTACGCCGTGGGACCCCAACGCCTACGTGGTCGTGGATGTGCCGGAGGCGATCTGGTCGAACCTGGGCCTGACGTACCTGGCGCATACGCACATCGACACGATCTGGACGCAGCGGGAGATCGTCTTGCCGAGACTCGAATGGAGGCGCCGCCGCGGCGGTCGATTGGATATCACCCGGACGCTGCCCAACGGCATTGAGTTCACCACGCGCGTCGTACCCACGAAGGACGCCGTACTGATCGAACTGACCCTGACCAACGGCACGGATCAGAATCTGTCGGATCTGCGGGTCCAGAACTGTGTTATGCCGAAGATGGCGCCGGGCTTTGAGGTCCGCACGAATGACAACAAGGTCCTGACCCGGCCCTATGCCGCCTGTCGCGATGTCTCGGGCAAGCGGTGGGTTATCACGGCGTGGACGCATTGCGAGCGGCCGTGGGCCAATCCCGATGTCCCATGCTTCCACAGCGACCCCAAATTCCCCGACGTCGAACCGGGACAATCATTCACGCTTCGCGGCGGTCTGTGGTTCTACGAGGGAACGGATATCGACGCCGAGTTCAAACGCATCGAAGCAACGCACTGGGCCGAGACCCCCCCTGCCGCCGCCGGCGGACGTACGCTGACACAATCGCAATAGGAGCAAAGACCATGAGATCACTGATGACATTCGTTCTAACGTGCCTGCTGAGTTTCTCGGCTCTGACCGGATCGGAACAGCCGCCGATTCTGCGGATCGGCGAGGCGGCGCCGGATTTCCAACTGCCGGGGGTTGACGGCAAGATTCACAAATTGACCGACTATGAGCAGGCCCATGTCCTGGTCGTCATCTTCACCTGCAACCACTGTCCCACGGCGCAGGCCTACGAGGCCCGGATCAAGCAACTGGTCGAGGATTACAAAGGCAAGTCCGTCGCCGTGGTCGCCATCAGCCCGAACGACCCATTGGCCGTGCGGCTGGATGAACTCGGCTACACGGACCTCAACGATGCCCTGGAGGATATGAAGATACGGGCCCGGGATACGGCCTTCAACTTCCCCTACCTCTACGACGGGGATACGCAAGCGGTCTCCAGGGCCTACGGGGCCATTGCCACGCCCCATGTGTTCGTCTTCGACGGCGAGCGGACCCTGCGCTACCAGGGGCGATTTGACGACTCCGAGAAGCCCAACAACGTCAAGCAGCACGACACACGCAACGCGATTGAGTCGCTGCTGGCGGGCCGCGAGGTCGCGGTGCAGAACACCCGGCCCTTTGGCTGCTCGGTCAAGTGGGCCTCCAAACGTGCATCGGCCGTTGAGAGCCTCGCCAACTGGAACCGCGAGCCGGTGAAGCTGACGCCGATCACCGAATCTCAACTGGACGAACTGGCGGGCAACGACTCCGGCAAGCTGCGGTTGATCAGTATATGGGCCACCTGGTCGGGCCCGTCGGTCGCCAATCTCGCCGAACTGGTGACCATCAACCGGATGTACCGCAAACGCGATTTTGAGCTAATCAGCGTCTGCGTGGATCGCGCGGCCCGCATGGATCAGGCCCTTGCCGCGCTGACGAAGGCCCACGCCTCCTACACCAATTACCTGTGCGACGGCGGCGACCTGCACGGGGTCATGCAGGCGGTGGACCCCCGGTTGGCCGGCGGGGTGCCGTATACCCTGCTGGTCAAGCCGGACGGACGGGTCATCTACCGCAAGGTCGGCCCCATCGAGCCGCTCGAACTCAAGAGGGCCGTCGTTGAGTACCTGGGGCGCGTCTACCCCTGACGACCCCCAAATACGGGTTGTGTTTCAGCGGCGGCGAGCTTACACTGAATCGCGGTCCGTACCGAAGGCATCTTGCCTTCGGATCGTGAGCGTTTCGCCCCCGACACGTTCGCAGCGATGCACTACGATGAGTGAAAACACACCAACCCGACAGCAGGCCCTCCACCTGCTCCGACGCTTCAACCAGAGCGAAAGCTTGCTACGGCACGCCTACGCCGTCGAGGCCGTTATGCGGCACTTTGCGCGGAAATGCGGCCGGGACGAAGAGAAGTGGGGTATTATAGGACTGATTCACGACCTCGACTACGAGCAGTTCCCCCAGCAGCACTGCGCCAAGACGCAGGAAATCCTGACGGCCGAGGGCTGGCCGGGAGAATACATCAGGGCGGTCGTCTCGCATGGATGGGGCATCTGTACCGATGTTGAGCCGGTAAGCGACCTGGAGAAGACGCTCTATGCGGCCGATGAGCTGGTGGGGTTGGTCGCAGCGACGGCGTTAGTGCGGCCGAGCCGAAGCGTCCTGGATATGGCCGCCAAGTCCGTCAGGAAGAAATGGAAGGACAAGGCCTTCGCCGCCGGCGCCAACCGCGATGTTATCGCCAGGGGCGCCGAGATGCTGGGCATGGACCTCAACGACCTTATCACCGAGACGATCCTGGGGATGCGTGACGCCGCCGAGGCCATCGGCCTGGCGGGCGATCCCGGCGTTGCGGACTCGTCCGGCGGGCACTAGCAAAAGGAAACCGAATTGAGAAGACACCCGATGCACTTCCGAGTATGGATGGCCCATGCGGCGGCGATGGCCGTTGTGATCGTGATGGCGCTGACGGGCTGTGACAGTGAGAAATCCACACGGCTGACTCAAAAGGACTTCGAGAAGATCGCCATCACCCAGCAGAAGATCGATCTCATCGAAGCAGCCGGCGGCATGGCCCTGGTCATCGGCGGCGAGACCATCACCAGCGACGAAATCATCAAGTGGCCCGTCGAGTACGGCCAGGCGTCGGTGTCGGCCCTGACCCAGCTCAAACCCCTGGCCCGCGGCGCCGGCCTCGAGCAGTTCAAGGCCCGCGCCCGGGGCGACCTGGAGGAGTTGCTGGCGACCCGCATTACCGATGCCCTGATCTACCAACTGGCCAGGGACAAGCGGGGCGAGACCATCGATGAGGCCCTGGACAAGGCGGCCGAGTCGGAGCTTCGCAATTTCATCGTCAGTTTCGGCGGCGATGACGCCAAGGCCGACGACGCGCTGCGGGAGATGGGCATCGACCGCAAGCGGTTTAAGGAACTCCGCAAGCGGGCCCTGCTGGTCAACGAGTATGTCGGCTCGCAAATGCCCACCGACCAGCCTATCACCTATCGCCAGATGCTCGCCAAGTACGAGCAGATCAAGGACACGCACTTCAGCGTAAATCCAGTTCTGGAGTTCAGCCTCATCGACATCCAGCCCAACAAGCTCGAAATAGAGGACCCCAACGTGGACCGCCTGGCCGAGGCCAAGCAGCTTGCCGACCGCCTTGTGCGGCGTCTGGGCGCCGGCGAAGACTTCGCACAACTGGCGAGGGAACATTCCCACGACGCGATGGCGATCTTCGGGGGCAAGTGGCGGGCCCTGTCGCCGGAATCGCTTGTGGCGCCTTACGACATTCTTGTCGAAAGCGCCCAGACCCTTGAGTCCGGCGAGGTCGTCGGGCCCATCGAGACGCTTGGGCATTTCTTTATTCTGAAGCTGCACAGCAGGCAGACGGGCGGCGCCAAGCCGTTCGTTGAGGTCCAGGACATCGTCAAGAACATGATTTTCGCCGAGCGGCAACGCCAGACGCTGGAACGACTCCACGAGCAACTGAACGAACAGGCGCAGAAGGGCGTCCGCGAGGACTTCGTCAACTTCTGTCTTGCGAAGATTCACGAGATCAGCAACCGACCTGAAGAGGCCGTGCTCAAGCACGAGCCCGTGGGCGCTGCGCAGCCATGACCCTGATCGCACACGGCATAGACCTGGTGGACTTCCCGCGGATCGAGCAGATGGCCCAGCGGCACGGATCCCGCTTCCTGGACCGGGTCTTTACCCCCGCCGAGCAGCGGTATGCCGAGGCCAGCAGGAACACCTACGAGAAGCTGGCTGGGCGGTTCGCCGCCAAGGAGGCGATCCTCAAGCTCGTGGGCACGGGCTGGCGCGGTAAAATTGCCTGGACCGACATTGAGATCGTCAATAACCCCGCCGGCCAGCCGCTGGTGAACCTCTCCGGCGAGGTCCGCAAGATCGCCGAATCCCTGGGCATCGTGCAAATCTCAGTCAGCATCACCCATACCGCCCAATTCGCCATCGCCTCCGCCGTTGCCCTGGCGCAATAGTTTTAGACGAAAAAGGCCGCATCGGTGTATCTTCAGTAGAGAACCGGTTCCTGGGTTGTCTTGCAGGGCGTCGATGGTAGAAGACAGGCTCTTACTCTGGCGATTCAAGAGGGGCGATGGGGAGGCCCTGCGCCGGATCTATGAGAAGTACAGAACGGATCTCCTGCGGCTGGCGATCAGCGTTCTAAACCGCACGCGCAACATAGCAAGGGCGACGCGGCCGACGCACCGGGTGAGTCTGGAGGCTGTCGAGCCGCCTATCGCCAGTGCACAGACACCCGACCAGTGGGTCGCATGCAGCGAACAGTTGCACCGTGTCGTCGAGGCGATGGGCCGCCTGCCCGTCGAACAACGTGAGGTCATTGTCTTGCACATATACGGAAAGATGCGATTCAGGACCATCGCGGAATCAGCGGGTGCTTCCGTGAACACGGTTCTGAGTCGATACCGCTATGGAATGGATCGACTGCGGTCGATGCTGGACGGCAGGTTGGAAGCATGAGGCAAACCAAAGACATAGAAGACTGGCTCAGGAGCGCCGAGATCACGATTGACCGGCAGGCGGATGCTCGGGTCTTCGCGCGCATCCGGCAGGCACACGGCACGTCGGTGGAGCCTTACGGTGGCGGCCGGGTCCGGGATGCCGTCGTGGGCCGGGCGGGCCGACGCTGGCGGGCCTCGGACAGCTCAAGACGTTGTACATCCGGGACTGTCCGGGCGTCAGCAATATCCAGCCGGTCAGGAGTCTGCTCGGCAGTGGAACCTCGCTGTATGCGTCCGCCGGCCTGGAGGCGCAGGCCTCGGATATTCGCCGCGAGATATTCACCGAGTATGCCATGGCGGCGTCCGCCATTGTCCGGGCCGAGGTCTCCGTCTCCGATCATATCCTGGTATTCCCCGACAAGGCCGTCCGGGTGACCAAGGTTATGTATGGAGATGTGGCCGCGGGTGTCGTGGGAAGCAGTTTCTCCATCAGTGTCAGCACGGGCGGGGTGGACTTCTCGCCGGCGCCGCCCGAGGACACGATACTGTTTCTGGCCGCACGCCCCCAGGGCGGGCAGTACTCCGTGATTCACCGGGTTTCGGGCGAGCCGCCTATTCTCCAGGAGTGTGAGCAGATCATCCATGAGGCACTGAAAGGGCGTCGTGCGGAACCGATCCGAGTGCAGTAACGCCGGACCGGATACCAACGTATTGAATTCCTCAGTCCATCGAGGCATCAAGCACAAGGAGACAAGCCATGACAACACACAGAGTTCTTCTTACGGCACTGATTTGCCTGTCGGCGGCAGCCGCGGCAGGCTCATCGACGGCGCAGGCCCGTCGTCAAGGCGTCCGAGGCACACGGCAGGCACAGGGAACGCCCGGCGGCTTCAACCCCCAGGAGTATGAGAGGCGCATGCAGGCCGAGGCCGCTGAACGCTTTCGCCGCTGGGCCGCCGAAGCCGAGCAGAGAAGGGCCGAGATGATGCAGGGTGTCCGTCAGAGCAGCAGAGACCTTGAGCAGCAGCGCAACGAGACCCTCAAGCGGGCCATCGGCGCCACCGACCAGCAATGGGCCGTGATATTCCCCAAGCTGGACAGAGTCCGCACCCTCGTGAAGGACGCTCGATCCGGAATACTCACCGTCACCTATTCATCGGGCACCTCTTCCGGCGGCAATGCGAGCGCATCCGGCCCGACGCCAGGGGCAAATCAGGGCGGCGGGGGCATCGCCGGCGGCACGGCCAACGCCGAGGCCGGCGCCACCGCGGGCACGACGGGAGGCGGCAACTGGAATCCGTTGACAAGCACCGAGGACAAACAGACCAACACGCGCACCCAATCCGGCTGGAAATGGGCCAGGCCATCCGACAGCAAAGGGCGAGACCGGCTGACGCCTGCGGAGAAAGCCGCCGAAGACCTGCTCGACAGTCTGGAGGCCGGCGGGAGCACGAAGGAAGCGATTGCCGAGAAGGTAGCGGTGCTGCGCAGGGCACGAGAGGCGGCCGCGAGGGAACTGCCGAAGGCCCAGCAGGAACTTCGCCAGGTGCTCACATTTGAACAGGAAGCTGCACTGGTGGTTATGGGCTATCTCGACTGAGCACGGAAACTAAGTTCCTGAGGCTTGAAGTTTTCCAGGGCCACCCGGTTTTCCTCCTCCTCGAGGCATAGATCAATCACTTCCCGGATGTTCTTGAGAGCCTCGTCCATAACGCGGTCGTAGTTGATCGGAACGTCCGAGTGTTTATAATCTGAT
>Ga0209614_1000781_pt1 | contig 26764 bp, 24 predicted proteins | sample BlaSprsedimmetaG_FD_185484 | JGI IMG/M metagenome (GOLD analysis project Ga0209614, IMG submission 185484) | Hot spring sediment bacterial and archeal communities from California, USA to study Microbial Dark Matter (Phase II) - Blank Spring... ... | reverse complement strand
ATGGGAGACCGAGAAAAATCTTGAACTGGGAAAAACCTTGTGATGTATACCTACAAGTGTTGCGCTAAAAGGTTGAGAGTGCCTTAGTTATAACGCTTCTTTCTGTATCAAACAATTCGGCCATTTGTTTCTGTGTTAGCCAGACCGTCTTTGCCTCCAAACGCACTTCCAGCTTGCTTTTGTATAAGATGATTTGTCCTTTGGCATTTTCTGCTGTTTTTTGACTTTTCATTTTAATATCGTTTTTTAATTATTGTTTTAACTGTTTCCAGTAATGATTTTCGCTATTTGGTGTTCTAAATTGCTGGCTTGGAGTATACGTCTCGGTTTTTGATGTGTCAACGATAAAAGGTGGAGCGTTGCTACGTAACGCGTAATCCCGCAGCGAAGCCCAGCGGATGCAGGGTATGCGGGACTGAAGACCAAAGGCCAAAGTAAAAAAGGATAAAGGCGAAAGATCGAAGGCCCACTTCTGAAAATAGAACGTCACGCTGAAACATGGAATTTCACTACTGGGTAACTTAAAATCTGGAGCGTAAAAATAAAAGAAAATTGCATGGATTTTATGACAGATTATGATATTAAATATTCAACTATCTAGGTTCAATTCGACAAATGGAGACAAATAAAGTCAATGAACTTTAGGCTTTCAAATCATGCAAAAGAGGAAATGTTGAGGCGCTCGATTCCCGACAATATTCTAGAATCCGTGTTAAATAATCCTCAGCAAATTGTTCCGGGAAAAGGAGATTTGAAAGTTTACCAATCAGAAATTGATTTTGGCAAAGGCAATATATTCTTGCTTAGGGCAATTGTCGATGATAAAATAAAGCGTCCTGTTGTAATAACGGTGTATCGAACAAGTAAAATTAGTAAATATTGGAGAATATAATAATGAAAGTATTTTACGATCCTGAAGTAGATGTGCTTCGTATTCTATTTAGCGATCATCCTGTTGAGGAAAGCGACGAAGACAAACCTGGAATAATTATTGACTATGATAAAGATGGCAATCTTGTCGGATTTGAGGTTCTAGAAGCATCAAAAAGAATAGAAAATCCGCGCGCTCTTGAGTACGCCGTGGCAGGATAGCATTCTAAATGTTTGAAAGGCGAATCTAGTATAATTCGTTCTTTTCTGAACATTAATTACCCCCCTAATTTCCAATTGATATACATTTTCTTATCTTTTCAGCCTGAAATTATGAATCCTTGAAACATCGGTACAGTTTTGATACTATCCGCGGCAAAAATTTGTTCCTTCATATTTCACCGGAAAGGACTTCTTAATGAATTTTTCTGCGCGAATTTTTTGCGGCGATTTGACTTCCGGCCACATCGGCAAAACCGTCCAGCTTTGCGGCTGGGTGGATGCCTACCGCGATCACGGCGGCCTGCTTTTTATTCACCTGCGCGACCGCAGCGGCATTGTGCAGATTGTTTTCAATCCGGAAACTTCTTCAGAGAATATCTGCAAAATGGCGGCGGCACTGCGCGCGGAATACTGCATAGCCATTACAGGCGAGGTCAAAAAAAGAATAGAGGGAACTCAAAACCCCAATATTGAGACAGGCGCGCTGGAAGTATTTGTTACTGAGCTTTCGGTGCTTAGCGAATCAGAGGCTTTGCCTTTTCCGATTTCCGATAAAGCCATGGTGGCGGGCGCCGAAGACGCTTCCGTGGAAAATGTTTCGGAAGATTTGCGCCTGCAATACCGCTATCTGGATATCCGCCGTCCGGCCATGCAGGAAAATCTATTACTCAGGCACAAAATATTTCAGAGCGTGCGCGAATTTCTGGATAAGCGCGGTTTTGTGGAAGTGGAAACGCCCGTGCTCACCGCCAGCACGCCCGAAGGCGCGCGTGATTACCTGGTGCCCAGCCGCGTGCATCCGGGAAATTTTTACGCCCTGCCCCAATCGCCCCAGCTTTTCAAACAGCTTTTGATGATCGGCGGCCTGGAGAGATATTTTCAACTGGCGCGCTGTTTCCGCGATGAAGATTTGCGCCCCAACCGTCAGCCGGAATTCACCCAGCTCGATATTGAAGCATCATTCATCGACGAGGAATTTCTCTACGAGCTGGTTGAAGAACTCACCGTAAAAATGTTTGCCGTGGCGGGCATTGAATTGCCGCGTCCTTTCCCGCGCGTGACTTATGCCGAGGCGATGGATTCAACCGGCTCCGATAGGCCGGATCTGCGCTTTGGGCTCAGGTTTGTTGATGTGACGGATGTTTTCGGCAACACCAATTATTCCATCTTCAAACAGATTCTTCAGCGCGGCGGATGCATCAAGGGAATCAACATCAAACAGCAATCCGCGAAGTTAAGTAAAAACGTTTTACAAAATGAATACGCCAAGGAAATCGCGCCTTCTTTCGGCGCCAAGGGCATGACCTGGATGCGCGCCGAAGGCGGCAAGCTCGAATCCAACATCGTGCAGTTTTTTTCCGCGGCGGAACTCGATGAATTAAAGCGGCGTTTTGAAGTGCAAGACAATGATGTGCTGATAATGGTTGCCGACCCGTCTTACGTGATTGTTACGCAGGCGCTGGGGCAGTTGCGCCTGCATTTGGCGAATCGCCTGGGGCTAATTCCCGAGGATAATTTTTATCCGGTATGGGTTACGCACTTTCCTCTTTTTGAACCCACGGATGAAGGCTCCGTGACATCGAGCCATCATCCCTTTACCGCGCCGGAACGAACGGACTTTGATCCGAAAAATGTGGAAGAGCTTCTTTCTCTGCGTTCGCGCGCCTACGATCTGGTAATCAACGGCGAAGAGCTCGGCGGCGGGAGCATCCGTATCAACAACCGCGATGTCCAGCGCAAAATCTTTACCGCGCTGGGGCTTTCGGAAGAAGAGATGAAAGAAAAATTCGGGTTTTTCCTGCGCGCGTTTGATTTCGGCGCGCCGCCGCACGGGGGACTGGCGCTGGGAATGGACCGCGCGGTTTCAATGATTCTGCGCGCGCAATCAATCCGCGAAGTTATCGCCTTCCCCAAAAACCGTTCCGCCGGCTGTCCTTTAACCGGCGCGCCCGCGGGTGTAAAAAAAGACCAGCTGGCCGAACTGGGGCTTTTGAATCTGGGCGGCAAAGATGTTTTGCCCGGCGAGGCGCAGAAAGAAAATCTGCTGGATCGCGTCTCGTGGGTATCGCGCATCGGCATTGCCAAGGACGAACGCCCGGTTATGGAAGAAGTTTTGCGTGAGGCGCAAAAGCTTGCCGCGGAAGTTAATAACATTATAGTTGATGATGAGCCGATCCGTTCGGTAGTTGACGCGGCTGGTATTACGCGCCCGGGGCTCGAAGCAAAAAAATCAGAGCTTGCCGAAAAAGGTCAACTGCTCAAAAGCGCGCCCGCTCTCAAGGGCAATTACTTTAAAGTCGCCAATATTCTGGAATAGGGGGAAGCTGTAAAATGGATTCTGTTTTTTTCTACTGCAATACCGGCAAAGCCGCTTCCTCCAAAGGCGCTTTGCAGAAAATGAAAATCGCGCTTCAGCCGAATATTTCCGTCACCGGCTGGCCAACTGAAGCGGGTTCAAAAGCTTTGGCCGGATTCCACGCGCTGGAAAACGCGGCGGTTGTGGAAAAAATAGCGGGTGAAGGCGCCGAGATTACCGGCTACACGCGCATGAGTGAATTCGGCTTCGGCCTCAAAGACAGCATGGCGGGTGCCGCGCTGAAAAAAAACGCGGCGGATGCTGAACTGGTTTTGGATTTGGCGGGTGAGGCGCGCCTGTCTGCCGCGCGCGCGGGCGTTTGCGGATTTAAACCAAGCTACGGGCTTGTTTCGCGCTTCGGCCTGGCCGGTTTGATTCCTTCGATGGAAGCATACGGTATTTTATCGGCCCAGATTAAAAATATCCGCGATATTCTTCAGGCCATCGCGGGCCCCGATGAGCGCGATTCTTCTCTTCCCGATGAAAAAACGCCGGAGCTAAAACCTGCAAAAATTGACCCGGCCAAAACAACGCTGGGCGTTATCAAAGATATTTTAAAGGAAATGCCCGCCAAAGAGTACGAAAGTTTTGAAGGGAAATTAAATGAATTTAAAAAAGATGGTTTTACTATCACAGAATTGACCTTCCCGGATTTTCCCCAATTTGTCGCGGTGCATAAAATTGTGGGCTCCGTGGAGGCGTCATCGTGCGCTGGGCGCTACGATTCCGTGCGCTACGGAAAACGCGAGCCGGGCGCGAAAAACTGGAATGAAATGTATCTTACCTCGCGCGGCGCGGCTTTCGGAACGCTTTTAAAAAGCTACTTAATTCAGGGCGCGTATTTTCAGTTTGAAAGTTATTCTGCCTACGAAAACGCCTGCCGCCTGCGCGCGCACCTGGTCAGCCAGATGAAAAAACTGACAGGGCAGGCTGATTTTTTAATTTTGCCAGTTGTTAATAAAGCCGCCGCCCAAAATCCCGCGACGCTTGCCGAAACCTACGCGCAGTTTATTTATACGGCGTTTGCCAATGTCACCGGCCAGCCCGCGCTTTATCTGCCGGATAAAAAAGGGGAAGGCCTGCAACTGACGGCGGCAAGACTCGCTGACGCGCGGCTTCTGGATATGGGAGAACATCTCATTGGCGGGGGAGAGAAATAATCATGGAATTTGAAGCGGTCATCGGCCTGGAAATTCATATTGAACTTAACTGCGCGACAAAACTTTTTTGCGACTGCCCCAACAATCCCGGCGACGAGCCGAATGTCAATACCTGCCCGGTCTGCCTGTGGTTTCCCGGAGCATCTCCGAGGCTTAGCCGCGCCGCGCTGGAAAAAGCCGCGCTTTTGTGTCTGGGACTAAATGCCGAAATTCAACCCGTGAGCGCCTTTGACCAGAAAGTTTATTACTATCCTGATTTACCGAAAGGCTATCAGCTCTCGCAGGCGCATCTGCCGTTATCGCGCGGCGGCTGGATTGACATCACCGACGAAGACGGCAGGGCGAAAAGACTGCGCGTTCATCACATCCACATGGAAGAAGACGTCGCCAAGCTGGTGCACGAAATGGAAGGGCGCAAACCGGTAAGTTTGGTGGATTTCAACCGCGCCGGCGCGCCGCTGGTGGAAATTGTCACCCAGCCGGATTTCCGCTCGCCGCATCACGCGATGGAATTTCTCAAAGCCCTGCGCTCGCAGGTGCGCAATGTTGGTTCCTCCGAGTGCAGTATGGAAAACGGCACGATGCGTGTTGACGCCAATATTTCCATCCGCCCCAAAGGCACAAGCCAGATGAATACCAAGGTGGAAGTTAAAAACATGAACTCGGTGCGCCACGTGGGCGACGCCATCGCTTATGAAATCAGCCGTCAGAGCGCGGCGGTTCAGGCCGGTGAAAAAATTGTTCTGCACACGCGCCTGTGGGATCCGGAAAAAAAAGTCACCACGCCGATGCGCGCCAAATTTGAAGGCCCGTGCGTTCCCGACCCCTGTGTGCCGGTAATTAAATTGTCCGGGGCAGAGATTGAAGCACTGCGCGCGCGCCTGCCGGAAATGCCCGCTGTCCGCGCGGAGCGTTTTGTAAAACAATACGGCCTTTCCGCGGAAGAAGCTTCGTATCTGAGTACCGACGCGGAAGTGGCGGTTTATTTTGAAAACCTGATTAAGGAAGGAGTGGCGGCGCGCACGGCTATGCACTGGCTAACCACGCAGCTGATTCCCGCGGTTAAAGATAAACGTCAGGAACTGACTCAAACATCCGTAACGCCCGCGCGTTTTGCCGCCCTGCTGAAAATGCTGGCATGTGATGAGATCAATGCCAACGCCGCGCGCGAGGTACTGACGCATTTATTTGACAGCGAGGAATCGCCGGAAGTAATCGTGCGCGCCAAAGGATTCAAGCAGGTATCGGATCGCGGCGAGATTGATTCTTTGATTGATAAGGTGCTGGGCGAACAACCGGCGGCTATTGACGATTTTAAAAACGGCCAGGGCAAAGCTCTTGGTTTTTTAATCGGACAGGTGATGCAGGCCTCCGGCGGCAAAGCGAACCCGAAAATCATACGGGAAGTACTGGCCAAAAAATTGGGGTCTGCCTGACAACGCGGCAAACAAGTACCCGCCATACAGGATCCCGCGTCTTCTACAAAAAGATATCGATAAAATCCGCCGCGCGAACCTGGTTTTTGTTTTTGATTGTTCTTTTGCCCTCAAGATAACTGGTGACGGCGCATTTGGTAAACTGCGTGCAGTTTCCTGATTTATCCGGCTTGAAGCCGCGGCAGACGCGCAAAACATCGGGCGATACCTCGTCAATCAGCACGATTTTGCCCCTGCCGTATTTTAACCTTCCCAGTTCAAATTTTCCGTCGATGACATGCAGTTTTTTAGATTTAAATTCTTTGGAAACAATATCCGCGATTTTTTTGACCAGCTTAACGCTATCCGCGATTTCCTTTTTGGTGAGCGCGCCCGCTTCCTGGAGCGCCTCGAACGTAATCAGAATATCGCTGTCGCCTTTTGTCCACGCCTCAACAACCTTATGCAGGTTTTTACACGGCCTTACAAAAGGATATCTTCTCCAGAAACTTCCGGTCGCGTTGTTGCGCCAGGTAAATTCAAGATTGGCCAGAGGCTCCGCGCCGGGAAATATCGGCTTGGCCACCGGCATGCCCAGCGGCACGGCCGGCTCCACGATCATTTCATTATCGCTGATGGTTTCAATGTAATGCGTGGGAACGCCTTTGGCTTTGAGCAGTTTAAAAAAATGGGTGGCAAAGCGGCACGCTATCGCGCCTTTGCCGGGAATCTCGCCCACGACAATGTCATACCCCGGATCAAAAACCGGCTTGCCGTTTTCGATATAACCCGTGGCCCTGTCGGTAAAAACAAAGCGGTATTTTCCTTTGTGCGCTCCGCTGGTTATTTTGAATACATCTTTGGATTTGCCGCGGTAAACGAGATTTTTCTCCATAATTTCACTTTCTCCTTAAGTACTAATTTTTGAAAACATTGATTCTGCCGTCTAAAAGCCCTGTCAACACTATTTTTGTGAAAGATTTAAGATTGGTGCCGGAGGTCGGAATCGAACCGACATGACCGTAAAGATCGGGGGATTTTGAGTCCCCTGCGTCTACCAGTTTCACCACTCCGGCACGGGGTGCGATTATATAAGCGGTCGGGATAAAGTCAAGCTAAAATCAAGTTGACAGTGTTTTATGCCTGTGTTAATTGGGCTGCACATTTTTTAAACACTCTCAAGGGGTTGTAGCTCAGCTGGGAGAGCGCCTGAATGGCATTCAGGAGGTCAGGGGTTCGATCCCCCTCAGCTCCACCAAAAAGTCAGGAATCATCATAAAACGGTGATTCCTTTTTTTATTACAGCTCCTGCGGCAGCTTTTTAATATCTATTCTCTTTTTCTTAATCAGCGCTTCCCTGTTGCCTTCCAGCCACGAACGCATGGCTTCTTCCTGTTTAACCGAAAGCAGTATCCTTTTGTAAACTTCTTTTGCTTCTTCAAAGTTCTTTCTATTTATTCCGCTTGCCTCTTTAAATTTCAGGATGATATAAGCGTCATCAACTACAAGCGGTTTTTCGGGAAAAGGATTCCCCGCCGACAGCTGAATCAGAGTTTCGACATCCCCTTCCACTAAACCTATTTTGGGAATCACATCGCCGGGCAGGAAAAAACCGGTTTCTTCTACTCTCAGCCCTTTTTCCCGAATCACTTTTTCGAATTGCTCTCCCGCCTTTGCCCTCTCCAAAATATCTTGCGCCTCGCGCGCGGCAAGGCTTTGCATTTCCGCCTCGATAAAACTTCTTCTCACTTCAGCATAAACATCCTTAAGCTCCGGCAAATACGCTTCCTTTTTATCTACAACCTGCAAAAGGTAGTAGCCATTTTCGGTGGCAAGTACTTTGCTGATATCACCGTGCCTTAAACTCATCAGCTCGGCAGCAAGCCCTTTTACAGTTGCGAATTCTTTTGGAGGAGCGTTAACAAAGAAAAAACCGGTGGTTTGGACGTTTAATTTATTATCCGCTGCATATTGGTCAAAGTTATCTTCCTGATAGATGGTATTGCGCGCTTCCCGCGCACCGCTGTGCGCTTTATGCATTCCGCGGGATAGTTTCATATCCCTGAGAACCCTGCTTCTTGCCTCGGAAAACGACAACTGTCTGCCGTCTTTTCCGAGATAAATATTCCGGTGAAGATTGTAATAATCGCGGATTTCATCATCGCTGATTCTCTCCGGCGCAAAAGCGGCAGCCGAAAAGTACAAATACTTAATTTTAAACTGCTCTGGACGGCGAAACAGACTGCTGTTGGAACTCAGATAACTTTTCAGTTGTTCAGCCGAGGGATTGACCCTATGACGCATGTCCTTGGCGGAAACGCGGACAAAATTAACGTTCACCTCCTGATTTTGCAAAACGAACAAATCAAAAGCCTCCCTCTCGGAAACCTTAACACCTTCACGAACAATCATCTCTATGCGGTTCGCCATCAGATTGATCCTTTGCAGTGCTTCAAAATCTTCGGCTGACACGCGGTTATAGCGGAGCATTTGCCTGTATTTTCTTTCGTCGAACATACCGTCGGTCTGGAACTCAGGAATGGATGTAATCGAACGAACCAGATCCTCGTCGGAAACCTGCAGCTTTAAATCCGAGGCCTTGGACATAATAACGTGCCGGTCGATAAGGTCGTCATATGCTTTTTGCTTGAGATCCATTTGCTTGAGCATCTCCGGAGTCAGTTCAGCACCATAGCGCTGCCGGGCCACATTAAGCAGTCTTTCATATTCTTCACGAACATCAGCTTCGACGATTGTCCGTCCGTCAACAATAGCTATAACCGATGCCGTCTGGCTGCCTCTGTCGGTACCAAAGTACAGAACAAAGACAATAATGATTACCGCGATAACGGCAAGCATGAACCAGCCGCGCGCGTACTTGCGGAAAAATTTTAGCATAAACCCACCTCTAAATTGTAATTGCCTGATGCGACAATAATTGAAGCTTGTATTTTCCTATTATAGTCACCTGTAAAATGCAAATATAATTTAAAAAGGCGTTGATTAGGCAAGGGAAATACGGTATAGAAAAAAATCTGTCAAAAAGCGAATTTTATCTTAAATACTTAGAAAACTGGAGGATGAATGCTGTTCGATTACATTTTGGGGCAATTTTCCAATGACCTCGCCATAGATTTGGGTACAGCAAACACATTGGTATATGTCAAAGGCAGGGGAATCGTTTTGAATGAACCGTCCGTTGTAGCCGTACACCAGGACGCGAAAGGAGTAAAAAAAGTTCTGGCCGTCGGCAATGAAGCCAAAATTATGTTGGGGCGCACGCCCGGTAACATCGTGGCCATGAGGCCGATGCGCGATGGCGTGATTGCCGATTTTGACGTGACGGAAGCGATGCTGAGGCATTTTATTTTGTCCGTGCACAACCGCAAAACATTGGTCCACCCGCGGATTATTGTCGCCGTGCCTTCAGGAATAACGCAGGTGGAAAAAAGGGCAGTGCGCGAAACGGTGGAATCGGCGGGGGCAAGAGAAATATACATAATAGACGAGCCGATGGCCGCGGCAATCGGCGCCGGGCTTCCCATCTCAGAGCCAACAAGTTCGATGGTGGTCGATATAGGCGGCGGAACCACGGAAGTGGCCGTTATTTCGCTTGCCGGCATTGTTTATTCCAAATCGGTAAAAGTGGCGGGTGATAAAATTGACGAAGCCATCATCCAGTATATGAAACGCAAGTATAACCTGCTCATCGGGGAAAGAACAGCGGAAACCATCAAGCATGAGCTTGGATGCGCATATCCCCTTGACGAGATAAAGATAGGCGATGTTAAAGGCCGGGATTTAATCGCCGGAATTCCCAAAATTATTGAAAGCAATTCCGAAGAAATCAGGGAGGCGATCAGTGAACCTCTCACTATGATTGTCGAAGCGGTAAAAGACGCGTTGGAAAATTCTCCGCCGGAACTTGCAGGTGATATCGTCGATAGAGGCATTGTGCTGACGGGCGGCGGGTCTCTTTTGCAAAATATTGATATTCTTCTCCGGGAGGAAACCGGACTGCCGATAACAATTACCGACGACCCTCTTTCCGCCGTAGCGCGCGGCGCTGGCATGGCGCTGGACCAGCTTGAAGTCCTCAGAGAAATTGCCGTACAGGTGTGAAAACTATATAAACGGACTTAGTAAATACCCTCTTTTCACAATTTGCCGGCGCGGACTTATCATTTTATTTTGACCAGGTAAAGAATGATTTTTTTAAAAAATTATAAATCTCTAGCTTTTGTCGTTTTTCTTTTTCTGGTCGCTCTAATCATGCTATCCTACAGCGCGAAATACGGGCAAGGCGGCGGCGTGTTCAAAAACATCGTGCTGGAAACAGCCGCGCCTCTGCAATCAGTTCTCAACTCTTCCGTGACAACCGTGAGCGACGCGTGGAAGCGCTATGTATTCCTTGTCGGCCTTGAAGAGGAAAATAAAAAATTAAACAAGTTTATCGGCTATCTTCAGTCAGAGCTTATAACATACAGGGAAGGTTACCTCGACGCACAGAGACTAGGCGAAATTCTTGCTCTCAAAAAAAGCGTTGATTACCCGTCTGTAGCGGCGCGGGTTATCGCCAAAGATCAGGCGGCTCTTTCTAAAACTATTTTGATTGATAAAGGTTCCGCACATGGACTAAAAAAAAATATGCCGGTTTTGGTTCCTTCAGGTTTGGCGGGACGCCTCATCGATGTTTCCTGGCATGTCTCCAAAGCTTTATTGCTCATCGATGAAAACAGCAATGTTGATGCAATGCTGCAAAGGACAAGGGCGCAGGGAATTGCCAGTGGAGCCGGGTACCGCGGATGCGTTTTAAAATATATTACTCGCGATCAAAGCGTGGCCGAAGGCGATGTTGTCATTTCTTCGGGAATGGGCGGCGTTTTCCCCAAAGGCTTGCTGATCGGCGCGGTCAGCCAGGTGGAAAAACCGCATACAGACCTTTTTTTGAATATCAGGATTGCACCTTTTGTCGATTTTTCGAAATTAGAAGAAGTAATTGTCCTGATTACCGAGGACGGTAAATAGCAATGTCTTATATCATATATTTATTGCTGCCATTATTATCAATCTCACTGGTTGTGCTGCAAGCGACTCTCGCGGACATTTTCTTTTCCGGCCGCCTGGTTATTGAGCTTTCGCTTATTGCCGTCATATACGCTGGCTTTCGTATGGAACTAATTAGTGGTTCCGTTTTCGCATTTATCACCGGTTTTGTTTTTGATTGTATCGCCGGGTCGGTAATGGGTTTATTTACTTTTTTTTATTCTATTGTTTTTATCTGTTCATTTATTTTTTCCCTCATTATAGATAGCAGCAGATTGCTTTTTATTTCCTTATACAGTTTTTGCTGCGCTTTAACCGAAAAAATGCTGGTTATATTATTTTATAAATTGTTTTTGGGTTTTGACGCTTCTACCGGATTGCCTTTTGTTTTCTTGTCGGAGACCCTGCTACTTGGATTGTTAGCGCCGGCATTTTTTTATTTAATGCGCCGCCTTGAGATTATTTTTTATGGAAAACCGCTTCAGCGTGCTGAACACACCGGATCCGGGTGAATTTCGGCAGAAATTTAAAGTTGTTCTTTTCCTGCTGCTGGTGATTTTTTCCGTCCTGCTGATCAGGCTCTGGTTTCTGCAGATAATCAAAACGGAAGAGCTGCAGCAACGTTCAGAAAGCAATGCCGTCCGTTATCGGAAAATTCAAGCTATGCGCGGACTGATTCTGGACAGAAACGGCGTGTTGCTTGCTGGAAGTCTGCCTTCTTTTAATGTCGTTTATATGCCGGGAGTTGTAAAGGATCATGAACAGATACTCAATCGGCTCAAGTCGCTTTACGAAAAACAATCCCTTCCGGTTGAATTTGATTCTTCCTTGCCGAAGTCAGTCCGGCCGTATATGCCTATAAAATTGGAAGAAAATATCGGCATGGAAAAAGTTGCCGTAGTAGAAACTAACTCTCTTAGTTTAACCGGAGTTTACATAGATGTCTCTCCCGTGCGCCGCTATCCCAAAGGGGAAATGATGGCGCCGATAATCGGATACACAGGTGAAGTCTGCAGGGAAGACTTAAAAAAAGAAAAAGGCGGATATACGCTGGGAGATATTTCCGGCAGACATGGCGTGGAGAGAGTCTTCGACGAATACATTCGGGGTAAAAACGGCGCCGAGCTGATTGAGGTTAACGTTTATGAACGAGAAATTAAAAATTTAGGGCGCATAGACCCGGTACCCGGCAATAATGTTGTGATGAGCGTTGATGCCGGATTACAGAAAGTTGCATGGGAGGCGCTAAAAGGAAAGGCGGGCGCCGTCGTCGCGCTGGATCCTCGCGACGGAGCGATATTGGCTATGGTAAGCGCGCCTTCTTTTGACCCCCATCTTTTCAACGTGACTTTTTCACCAGAGCAGTGGAGAGGTCTGCTGAATAATCCGCGTGCCCCCATGATCAACAGGGCAATATCAGGACAGTATCCGCCCGGCTCCGTCTACAAATTGATTGTCGCAGCCGCCGCGCTTGAAGAAGGCGTCATTTCCCCGGATAGTAAAATACTTTGCACCGGAGCATACAGATTGGGAAGCAGAACTTACCGCTGCTGGAGGAGGCATGGTCATGGCAAAGTTGACCTGCATAGGGCCATTGTGGAATCATGCGATGTTTATTTTTATAATACCGGTAGAATGCTGGGCGTGGACACGATAGCAAAATACGCAAGGCTTTTCGGGTTGGGAAGCCCCACCGGAATTAATCTTCCCAATGAAATGAGCGGGATAGTTCCGTCACAGGAGTGGAAATTGTCCCGCATGGAACAACCTTGGCTGCCGGGTGAAACAATTTCCATATCCATCGGGCAGGGATATAACCTGGCCACGCCTCTTCAACTTGCCAATGCCTACGCTGCCTTGGCCAATGGCGGAACTTTCTGGAAGCCTTATCTGGTGCGGCGCGTGGAAACCATCAAAGGAAGGATTTTATTCGAGCACAAAGCGGAAAAAATAGGAACGCTTTCATTGAGTAACAACACTATCGAATTACTGAAAAATGCTCTTTGGGGAGCGGTCAATGACAAGAGGGGCACGGGCAGAGCAGCCAGGATAGCTCATGTTGACGTCAGCGGCAAGACCGGCACCTCGCAGGTTGTCGGACTGCCTCAGGATCTTCAGGCCCGCAAAGAAATAAAATTTACCGAGTTTCAAAAAGATCATGCACTGTTTGTGTGCTTCGCCCCCCGGAATAATCCGGAAATAGTTATAGCGGTAGTTGTAGAACACGGGGGACAAGGGGGATCGGTAGCCGCGCCGATTGCGCGACGGATACTGAACGCTTATTTCGCGAAAAAAGACAAAGAGCAGGCTACCATGGCGAAAAAAGCCTCGGATAGCCGCGAGAGCTACTAATTTAGAAACACACGAGAAGAAAACATAAAAAATGGTTGTGTTATGACATTCAACTCCGACCGCAGCTTTCTGAGCAGTTTTGACTGGACGCTTTTAGCTCTTGTTTTATCCCTTTGCGCAATAGGCCTTTTAAATATCTATTCCGCGGGATACGGTACTTCACAAACACAAACACCATTTTATCTGAAGCAACTCCAATGGATCGCATTGGGCTTAATCGCCATGTCGGTAACTTTTTTTATCGATTACCGTATCATCGCCCGTGGAGCTTATATTTTCTATGGTATCGCCATTGTGCTGCTATTTCTCGTTTTCATATCTGGCTACACCATGCACGGTTCACAAAGATGGTTATCGATCGGCGGCTTCGCTTTCCAGCCTTCCGAGTTCGTAAAGCTGGCGATAATTCTCGCACTGGCCCGCTACTTCGATAACCACAAGTCGAACAAGCCATATAAATTAAGAGAGCTTGTTGTGCCTTCTTTGATTATATTGCTGCCGTTTATTCTGATATTAAGACAGCCGGATTTGGGAACGGCTTTAACTTTGCTGCTCATTGCTGCTTCCATCGTCTTCTTCATCGGAGTCAATTGGAAATCCTTGGCCATCGCCGTAACCGGGATACTTGTGATGATTCCCATCGGCTGGCATTTTTTGAAAGATTATCAAAAAGAAAGGCTTATCATATTTTTTAATCCCGAACGAGACCCACTGGGAGCCGGGTATCATATAATTCAGTCCAAAATTGCCGTCGGTTCGGGCGGTTTTTTTGGCAAAGGTTTTTTAAGCGGCACACAGACACAATTAAAATTTCTACCGGAACAACGGACAGATTTTATTTTCTCCGTGTTCGCTGAGGAATGGGGTTTTATCGGGGCATTTATTTTGATTATTCTTTTTATGTCGCTTATCCTTTGGGGTTTAAAAATTGCCTTGCATGCAAGAGACTTATTAGGCATTATTATAGCGTTCGGCATAACGGCGCTTATTTCCTGGCAGGTTTTTATCAACCTGGGAATGGTTTTGGGAATGCTGCCTGTTGTTGGTATTCCGCTTCCTTTTTTAAGTTACGGTGGCTCAGCGATGATTTCTCTAATGGCCTGCCTGGGATTGTTAATGAATATCAACATGCGAAAATATGTTTATCATCGATAGATTATTACTTGCACGTACGGGAACGGTTTCTATTACCTCCGACAGTTATTAAAAAAGATTAGGAATCAAGGAGATGCATTATGTGGGAGAAAAAACAGAAAAACGAAGAAATCAAGGCAATTTTAGGAAAGGGAGCGGAATTTATCGGCAAGCTTATTTTCGATGGCTCCGTGCGTATTGACGGAGATTTCGAAGGGGAAATTAACGGGAAAGGTTCTTTGGTTATCGGCGAAGGCGCGGCAATCAAGGCCACTATTTCCGTCAAAAGCATTTATATAAGCGGTGAAGTACAAGGTGATATGGAGATATCGGAAAAAGTTCACATTAACTCCAGCGGCAAGTTCACTGGTAATGTTCAGACGCCCGTGATGGTCATGGAAGAAGGCGCTTTTTTTGACGGCAAATCCGCTATGTCCGGCAAGGGGCAGCACAGGCCAACCGAACCTGAAGCAGATTAGCCGTAAAGACGCCATAAAAAAGTTGTTGTGAAAAAAACAAATATAATCAGGTGTATTAGCGGGTAAGTGCGCCTGATTATTTTTTCGTAGTTTCCCCTAAAAAATTAGACTGCCGGTCAGAAAAAGCTTGACATGGCCACACGCTTGTGATTAGTAACCAAGCGGGTTTTGGGTATCAATAGTAAGAGTTTCCGCAAGTATTGACATTACGATGTATTCAAAACACCTTCATTGCCAAGCAATAGAAATTAGACGATTGAGGTAAAGCATAAAATGAAATCGGCCGGGTGAACAAAAACAATGTTCAGTACTCGGCCTTTTTTGCTTAAAAATGCAAGGGGCAAAAAATGGTCACCGTTCTTCCAGATTTAACACTTTTTGTACAAATGATTACGTTTTTGGTTCTGGTCTTCGTTCTGAATGTTTTGCTTTACAAACCTATCTTGGGCATCATAGACGGCCGTAAAAAACAGCTTGAAGAATTAGAAAACGAAATTCAGCTTTTTAACGATTCCGTCAGCAAAAAGGCCGCCGAATACGAGGAAAAACTAAAAGAGGCAAAAAAGAGCGCTTCCGAGTTAAAAAATGAGATAATCAGCGAAGGCGCTGAACAAGCAAAAAAAATCGTCGATGAAGTTCGTGCTGAAATACCTAAGATGACACAGGAATTTCAGCAAAAAATTGAAAAGGAGATTAAGGCAGCGCAGCAGGTGCTGGATAATCAATCAAAAGCTTTATCGCAGGAAATTGCCCAAAAGGTTCTGGGAAGGAATGTTAAATGAAAAACATTTTTCGACAAAGAAAATTTCTTTTTTGTTTGTCTCTGGTTGTGATTTTGTTGTTTGCCGGCGCCGCAGGCGCGGCGGCTCCGGAAGGCGGCCATACCAAAGATGACTGGATTGAACTTGCCTGGAAAACCTTAAACTTTATCATCCTGGTGGGGTTTTTGTATTGGCTTCTGGCGCCAAAAATCAAGGCTTTTTTCATCGACCGCCGTAAAGATATCAAAGAATCCTTGGAGAGCACGGCGGCACAAAAAAGTGAGGCTGAAAAAAAATACCGCGATTACGCGGAAAAAATAGATAAGGCATCCTCTGAAATTGATAGCATTTATGAAATGATCAAAGCTCAGGGAGTCGCTGAAAAACAAAAGATAATCGACGACGCGCAGAAAGTTGCTCAAAAGATGAAGGAAGACGCGAAGGCACGTATCGGGCAGGAGCTGCAGAAGGCAACGGCGCAATTACGGATTGACGCGGTTGAGCTTTCCGTAAAAATGGCGGAAGAAATATTAAAAAAGAACATTACCGAAAAGGATCATGAAGCCATGATCAAAGAATACATGGATAAGGTGGTGAGTAAAAATTGATCAGCAACATTTCCAAGCGCTATGCTCGCGCTTTTTTTGAAATCGCGGCAAAAGAAAAAAAACTCGAACAATATTATTCAGAATTAAAAAAATTTTCCGCACTTATCGCTGAAAACAAGTCATTAAAAGAATTTTTAAGCAACCCGATATTCGACCAGGAAAATAAAAAAGCCGTTGTGGAAAAACTAATCAGCAAGCTCGGTTTCTACGCCATGACCGCCAATTTTCTTAAATTACTAGTTGACAAAAGAAGGGTCGATTCTCTGCCGGATATCGAAGTCTGTTACCGGCAATTAATGGACGACGCGCTGAAAAAAGTCCGTGTTAGCGTTAAGAGCGCGTTTCCACTTTCGGACAAAATGAGGGAACAGATAAACGCGAATATGGAAAAAATAACCGGCAGGAAAGCGGAAATGACGGTGGAAACGGACCCCGGTCTTTTAGGCGGCATAATCATAAGCGTCGGAGATACACTTTATGATGGCAGCGTAAAAAACCAGTTGAACAATATGAGAAATCTCTTAGGGGAGGCAAGATAAGGCATGGAGACGATTAGAGCGGAAGAAATAAGTCAAATTATTTCTGAACAAATTAAAAGCTACGAAAAAAAACTGGATATAAGCGAAACCGGAACAGTACTGTCCGTGGGGGACGGAATCGCCAGGGTTTACGGAGTGCAAAACGCCATGGCCATGGAACTTCTGGAATTTCCCGGCGGCATTTTAGGAATGGTCCTCAACCTGGAAACGGATAACGTCGGCGTTGCCGTTCTGGGCGAAGTTACCCATATCAAAGAAGGCGATATAGTAAAAAGAACGGGGAAAATTGCCCAGGTGCCGGTTGGTGAAGGCTTGCTGGGACGCGTTATCGATGCAACAGGCGCCCCTCTTGACGGCAAAGGCCCCATTGAGACAAATGAGTTTCGTCGCATCGAAATGGTCGCCCCCGGTGTTATTCAGCGCCAGCCGGTCAATGAACCGATGTACACGGGCCTGAAAGCCATAGACGCCATGACTCCCATCGGACGCGGACAGCGCGAATTGGTTATTGGCGACCGCCAAATCGGCAAGACCGCCATTTGTGTGGATGCGATTATCCGCCAGAAAGATACGGGTGTAAAATGCATCTATGTCGCCATTGGCCAGAAAAAATCCACGGTTGCCCAGGTTGTGGAAAACCTTAAAAAACACGACGCTCTTTCTTACACTTGTGTTGTTGCGGGATGCGCTTCCGATCCGGCAACTCTTCAGTACATTGCCGCTTATGCCGGCTGCAGCATCGGTGAATATTTCCGTGATAACAAACAGGACGCACTCATTATCTATGATGACCTGTCCAAACAGGCCGTCGCTTACCGGCAGATTTCTCTGCTTTTACGCCGTCCTCCCGGACGCGAAGCTTTCCCGGGCGATATTTTTTACAACCATTCACGGCTTCTCGAGCGCGCCGCGCGTGTGAGTCCCGATCTGGGGGGTGGTTCTCTTACCGCCCTGCCGGTTATTGAGACACAGGCCGGCGATGTTTCCGCCTATATTCCGACCAATGTTATTTCGATTACCGACGGACAGGTTTACCTGGAACCGAGCCTGTTCTTTTCCGGTATCCGCCCGGCCATCAATGTCGGATTGTCCGTTTCCCGCGTTGGCGGCGCTGCTCAGGTCAAAGCGATGAAACAGGTCGCCGGAACGTTGAAGCTGGACCTCGCGCAGTACCGCGAACTTGCGGCTTTTGCCCAGTTCGGCTCCGATCTGGATAAATCGACACAGGCACAGCTCGACAGAGGGGTTCGCCTGGTGGAGTTGCTCAAACAACCGCAATTCGTGCCGCTGTCCCTTTCCCGACAGGTTGTCGCTCTTTTTGCCGGAACAAGGGGTTTTATTGACAAGTATCCGGTAGAAAAGGTTCGTGTATACGAAGAGCAGCTTCTCGATTTTGTGGAAAGCAAACATCCGGAAATTTACAAGGAAATTGAAGAGGAAAAAGTTATTTCTCCGGAGTTGGAAAAGAAGATGAAAGAAGTGCTGACCAATTTCGATTCTATTTTTGTTGCGGACTAACTTAAACAAACAATGAATTTCAGGGGAATATGTAAGTGGCTTCTCTTAAAGACATCAAACGAAAAGTAGGCGCTGTTCAGAAGACAAAGCAAATTACGCGCGCCATGAACATGGTCGCGGCGTCAAAATTTAAGGCAGCCCAGCTAAGAATGGATAATTTCCGCCCCTATGCTGGAAAATTCATGGATGTATTGAATTCTCTGGCTCTGCGCGTGGAAAGCATGTCCCACCCGCTTTTGGCCGTGCGCGAGCCACGGCGCCTGAGGGTAATCTGCATGACATCCGATCGCGGACTCTGCGGAGGATTTAACGCTAACTTAATTAAATCAACGGAAAGGTTTCTAAGAGACAAAAAAGAAGAAGGCAAAGAAGTTTCGCTGATTACCATCGGACGCAAAGGAAGGGATTTTTTCCGGAAAAAAGCCAACATAATCGGGCAATGGATTGATGTTTTAAGCAAGTTCGATATGACCCTGGCCTCGTCCATCACCAATGAAGTTATTCCGCCTTTTATCAAAGAAGAATATGACGAACTTTATTTAATATATAACCAGTTTGTCAATGTATCGGTGCAGAAACCGACGGTGGTAAGGCTGTTCCCTCTGCCTTCCATCGGTCAGGAGATGGAAGCGGAACCGGACAGGCTTTTGGACTATCTTTATGAACCATCAGAAGAAGCCCTGCTGCAAAAACTTTTACCGATGTATGTTAACGTTCTTGTCTACCGCGCGCTTTTAGAAACTTCAGCGGGTGAAAACGGCGCCAGAATGGCGGCAATGGATAACGCAACCAGCAACTGCGAAGAGCTTATAAGAACATTAACATTGAAAATGAATAAGGCCAGGCAAGCAGCAATTACCGCTGAACTTATGGATATTGTTGGCGGCACGGAAGCACTGGCAAAAGGATAATATATTACAGGCGTTTAGCCTAAGATTAATTCGCATAATACGACTATTGTTAAGGAGATAGTTATGAGTATAGGAAAAATTGTTCAGGTTATCGGTCCGGTTGTTGACGTGGCCTTTGAAGATGGAAAGCTTCCCAGCATTTTAAATGCTATTTTGATTACCAACCCCGCAATCAACGACAAGGAAGACAACTTGATTGTCGAAGTAGCTCAGCACTTGGGCGATAACGTTGTGCGGTGTATCGCCATGGACATTACCGACGGGTTGGTTCGCGGTATGAAGGCAAAGGATACAGGGGCGCCCATTACAGTCCCCGTGGGAAAAGAATGTCTGGGAAGAATTTTAAATGTTATCGGGCAACCCGTTGACGGTCTTGGTCCGGTGAACGCTCAGACAATGATGCCAATCCACCGTCTATCACCAACATTCATGGAACAAGACACTTCGGTTCACGTTTTGGAAACCGGCGTCAAAGTTATTGACCTTCTGGTTCCCTTCCCCCGTGGAGGGAAGATGGGAATGTTCGGAGGCGCAGGCGTCGGTAAAACAGTCGTTATGATGGAAATGATTCATAACATTGCTCTGCATCATGGTGGTATTTCCGTTTTCGCGGGCGTTGGTGAAAGAACCCGTGAAGGAAATGACCTTTATCTGGAAATGAAAGAGTCCGGCGTTATCAAACAGGCGGCTCTTATTTACGGCCAGATGACCGAACCACCCGGAGCCAGAGCCAGAGTCGCCCTCACCGGTTTGACCGCCGCGGAATATTTCCGCGATGAAGAAGGCCAGGACGTACTTCTGTTCATTGACAATATTTTCCGTTTCACGCAGGCCGGCTCGGAAGTTTCGGCTTTGCTGGGCCGCATGCCCTCCGCCGTCGGTTATCAGCCGACACTGGCTACAGACCTCGGTGAATTGCAGGAACGAATTACTTCAACAACAAAAGGCTCTATTACCGCCGTGCAGTGCGTTTACGTGCCCGCCGATGACCTGACAGACCCGGCTCCCGCGACAACCTTCGCGCATCTGGACGGAACGGTTGTTTTGTCCCGCCCGATTGCCGAGTTGGGTATTTATCCGGCGGTAGATCCGCTGGATTCGACATCGCGAATTCTAGATCCCAATGTCCTGGGCGAGGAGCATTACGCTGTCGCCCGGCAGGTGCAGGTGACGTTGCAGAAGTACAAGGACTTGCAGGACATCATCGCTATTTTGGGCATGGACGAGTTATCCGAAGAAGACAAGATGACAGTCAGCCGCGCCAGAAAAATTCAACGCTTCCTGTCGCAGCCCTTCTTTGTTGCCGCGCAGTTTACAGGCACGGAAGGTAAATTCGTGGCGGTTGCGGACACGATAAGAGGTTTCAAAGAGATTTTGGAAGGAAAACATGACGACCTTCCCGAACAGGCCTTCTGGATGGTTGGTGCCATAGAAGAGGCGGTAGAAAAAGCCAACAAGCTGAGTCAGTAACTTTTGACGGAGGAAATGATTCATGGCTGATGAATTAATGTTGGAAATAGTGACACCGGAAAAAATGGCTTTTTCGGGTAATGTAGAAGAAGTTACCATTCCCGGAACGGAAGGGGAATTTGGAGTTTTGCGCGGCCACGAGGCGTTTCTGAGTTCTGTCGATATAGGCCAGCTGAATTTTATAAGAAACAACAAAAGAATCTATTACGCTGTAAACAACGGTTATGCGGAAGTAACGGCAAATAAGGTGACCCTTTTAATAGAAACGGCGGAAAGAGACGACCAGATTGACTTAACCAGAGCGCAGCGGGCAAGGGATAACGCGGAATCACGCATGGAAAAGGTTGCCAAGGACAGCGAAGAATATATAAAGGCGCGTACTGCGTTGTCACGAGCTCTCGTGCGTATAAATGTAGCCGCAAGACGTTCATCCTAAGTTTAAATGCGATAATAAAAGTCAAATTTAAGACGATTTAAATGAATGAGGGCAGCACGAATAAGGCGTGTTGCCTTTTTTATGAAGGGCACCGTAAATCTCTTCAGGAATAAAATAAATTTATGGATTTTTTCTTTTCACCCAAAAGCGTAGCCGTTATCGGCGCATCGCCTAATCCTTTAAAGGGCGGAAATAGTATTTTGCGCAACCTGATCAGCACCTTCAAGGGCAAAATATATCCCGTGAATCCCAAGTATAAAACCGTGGAAGGGCTAGAGAGTTATCCGTCGGCACGGGAAATACCGGGAAAAGTCGATACCGCGATAATTTTTGTCCCGGCAAAAGAGGTATTGTCCTCCGTACGCGATTGCGCCGCAAAGGGCATTCTCGGAGTGATCATTGAATCCGCGGGTTTCGCCGAAACAGGCCAAAGTGGCGCCAAACTGCAGGAACAGCTTCTGGAAATAAAGCGCGAAACCGGAATACGTCTATGGGGACCCAATTGCATGGGGCTGGTGGACGGCGTGAAGGGGCACGTCTTTTCCTTTATGGTGCCTGAAGCAATAAAAGGCGGGCTGCTCGGCGGTCATGTTTCGCTCATCGTGCAAAGTGGCATGTTGTCCGGCGGTTTTCTTATGGACATTATCAGCAACCGCATTACCGGTATCAACAAGGTCTGTTCGGTAGGCAACAAGATTGACGTAGATGAATGTGACCTGATGGAATATATGGAAAAAGAAGAACAGACACGAGTAATCGGCATGTATCTGGAATCCATTGTCGATGGACGCCGTTTTATCGAGTTATGCCGCCGCAGTTCGAAGCCAATAGTTGTTTTAAAAGGAGGGAAGAGCGCCTCCGGGGCACAGGCCGCAATCAGCCATACGGCGGCTCTGGCGGGTAATAACCGGATAATCGAAGGAGCGCTTAACCAGGCAGGTGTTATTGAAGCTCGTGACTTTAAGCAGATGGTGGATATTTGCCGCTGCCTGGCTATATATCCCCGAAAGCCCGCGGGAAGCGGACGCGTATCGATATTAACGGCGAGCGGCGGAGCCGGAATAGTGGCCACCGATTTCATCGAAGAATTTCAACTTTCGCTGGCTGATTTTAGCGATTCCACCAGAATAAAACTCCAGAAACTTTTCCCCGAGTGGATGCCGGTGAATAACCCCGTTGATATATGGCCGGCAATAGAACACAGTATGGGAGGCGGGCTTGATGTTTACCGTGAAGCGCTCGATTCTTTGATTGCCGATTCGGGCGTGGACGCGATTTTAATCTGTGGGTTTGCCGGAAACGCAAAAGTCCTTTTTGACATGGCGGCAATCGCCGAAAAATCTAAAAAATCCGGCAAGCCGGTCTTTATCTGGCTTTTCGGCCTCAGAGATGCTTTTTTTGAGGCGCAGAAAGAAGCAATATCGCACGGCGTGCCCATCTTCCAGGAACTGGAAAGAGCGATGGAATGCCTGGCCAAGGTTTTGCACCAAAAGGAAAAGCTTTGCGCGTCATCAGAGGCACCTGCCGAAGCCAAAGAAATCTACGAAATATCGACAGATATCATACAAAACAATCATGGGCATCTTGATGAATATGATTCAAAAAAGATTTTGCGCGCTCATGGAATTGATTGCGTTAAAGAAAGAATTGCCGCCACACTTGATGATTGCCTGCGCTTTGCCGATGAAATCGGTTATCCTTTAGTTATGAAAGGTATCATCACCGGAGATATTCATAAAACGGAAAAGGGTCTCGTTTACCTGGGCATTTCTGACGGAAACGCCGTTAAAAAGACTTACGAAGAATTAACCGCTAAGATGGAGCATGCCGGCAAAGTGCTTTTACAAAAACAAGTAACGGGAAAAATCGAACTTATCGCGGGTATGCTGCGAGATCCTCATTTTGGTCCCTGTGTGATGTTCGGCCTGGGAGGCATAATGGCGGAAGCGTTTAATCAGAGTTTTTTTGCCCTGGCTCCTTTGTCGCCGGAAGACGCATTGAAGCTGATTGAAAGATTCCCCGCTCAGAAAATATTCGACGGTTTCCGCGGCAATCCTTCTCTGGACAGAAAAAAATTTGCCGAGATTCTCGTCGCTTTGGGGAACATCGGCCTTCTTTATCCCGGCATTAAAGAAATAGATGTAAACCCGTTAATTGTCACACCCCAGGGACCAGTGGCGGTTGACGCAGCAATCATCCTCGGCTAAAAATGTTTCGATACAATTTTAAGATAGGATAAATTTGTTTATTTTCCCTTAACGGAGATATCGATAATTTCAAAGCCGCGCATTCCGCCGGGTGTTTGCACTTTTATTTCATCACCCGCCTCCCTGCCGATCAGGGCTTTGCCGATTGGCGATGTTACGGATATTTTATTTTGATTTATATCCGATTCCAGAGGCCCCACCAGCTGATATTTTATTTCTTCACCGCTATTGCTGTCAGCAATAGTTACGTAACAGCCAAAAACAACTTTTTCGTCAGTCAGCCCATTTAGACTGATGACATTAGACATGGCCAGGTTATTTTCCAGCTCCTGCAACTTGCCGTGCAAAAATGATTGACGCTCTTTGGCTGCTGCGTATTCGGCATTTTCTGACAGGTCGCCGTGGGCGCGCGCCTCTTCAATGTCGCGGATATTTTCCGGAATGGAAATGTTTTTTAATTTTTCCAATTCTTCCTTTAACTTGGCAAAACCTGATTTGGTAATTGGTATCTTCCCCATACAAACTCCGGATTAGCGCTTTACTTCCGTTTATAAAATATTGTCAGGCAGGCGCGGAAACGCGCCGAACGTTCTGTTTAATAAAGAAGATGTGAGCTGTCAAGGATAATTGGTTTTTTATGCATACCTCTTTCCTTCCTCCCACAACAGAAAGTTGTATTGTTCAGTTGATTATGCTATTTATAGTTGTAGCTGAAAGGCAGGCCTGCGTTAGCCCATGCTTGATAAATATAGGCGTGAAATTAATTACTTGCGAGTTTCGATAACAGACAGATGCAATCTTCATTGTACCTACTGCCGCCCGAAGGAAGGTATTTCTATTAAGGGACATGATGACATCCTCCGTTATGAAGAAATTATAAGAATCATCTCTGTTGCCGTGGAAATGGGTCTTGTTAAAGTACGCGTGACTGGAGGAGAACCTTTGGTTCGACGTAACTTTATCGGTTTTATCGCCTCGTTGAAAAACATCGCGGGTTTGCGTGATATAAGCCTGACAACCAACGGCATTTTACTGGAGAAATTCACTCGTGACATTTTCAATGCCGGGATACACCGCATCAACATCAGCCTTGATTCGCTAAAAGAAGAAAAATATAAAACTATCACAGGAGGCGGTGACCTGCGTGCTGTCCTGCGCGGGATTGAGAAATCCAGGAAAATCGGCTTTGCCCCGATTAAGATAAACACGGTGGTGATGAAAGGCTTAAATGATGATGAAGTCCTCGATTTCGCCCAAATGGCCTTTGAAAATCCATTTCAGATACGCTTTATCGAATTGATGCCCTTTGGTCAGGCGCAAGAACTCCACGCGCGGAACTATATCTCCATAGATTGTATCAGGGATACAATTTCAAAACGCTATAAAATAGATGAAATAGAAGGCAAAAAAAACAGTTCTGACGGACCGGCAAAAATATTCAGATTACGGGAAGGCCTCGGTGAAATCGGTTTTATAAGTCCTCTGAGTAGTCATTTTTGCGCTACCTGCAATCGTCTGCGTCTCACCGCGGACGGCAAACTTCGTTCCTGCCTGCTCAGTGATGACGAAATCGACCTGAAAGGACAACTTCGCCGAAATTGCACTGATGCGGAACTAAAAAAATATATTTACGAGGCTATAACGTTAAAACCAGGACATCATCACATAACGTGTGCCGAAACGCACCTGAAGAAATGTCAGCGGGGAATGTCCACAATCGGCGGTTAAAAGGTTATCGTGAAATATTTATTTATTATTTAAAAAAGAATGATAATTTGCTATAAGCAGAAACTACATCGAAGAAGTTAATTTTAGGGGAGAAAAAGTCTCCTATGTTCATCAGCCGGCTATCAGTTTCGCCAGAAGCGCGTCTGCAAACTCAACTGGGGAGTTATGTTTTTTCTCGTCAGAGGGAATTAATTCTGGACTTGGTTAGTCCAAACGCCGGAGAAAGAGTGCTGGATATCTGTTGCGGCACCGGAAATTACTTAAAAATTTTTAAGGAAAAATGGTGTTCGGTAGCGGGCATTGATCACAGACCCGACAACCTACAAATCGCCAGAAATAAACTTGGTGAAGGAGCAGAACTTGTTGCCGGACAGGCCGACGACCTCCCCTTTTCGGATAACGAATTCGATATTGTAACAATTATTAATGCGTTGGAAATATTGCCTGATCCGTCTAAAGTCATTGCCGAAGCCATCAGGGTTTGCCGTCAGCGCATGTTTATCGGTTTCATAAACAATTTTTCCGTAGCAGGAACTAAACAAAAGTTAAAAGAAATTTTCGGTTTTCCCCTTAATCAGAATATGCGTTTCTTCCGCTTAAATGAAATCAAAAAAATGGTGGGGGACTCCATGGGAATTCCCGATATCAAATGGGGCAGCGTTATTTATTTCCCCACCGCATTTTACTCTTTTTTAGAAGAGGTGGAAGAATTAATGCCGCTGGAAAGCAATCCGCTGGGCGCTTTTACCGGCCTGTCCTTCCCCATAAAATATACATACCAGACTGTCCAAAATCCTCTCGACTCACCATTTAAGCTGGGCCGAAAAACCAAGAAAGCCGCGCAGGGAGCGGCCCGCGACATGCTTAAAGAGACCAATAAATGATTCGTGAAGCCCTGCTTTATGAAAAAACGGATAATATGCGCGCGCAATGTAATTTATGCGCTCATCGCTGCGCGATCAGCCCGGACAAAAGAGGTATTTGCGGTGTTCGCGAAAACAAAGACGGAGTTCTTTATTCGCTGGTTTACGGAACACTGGTGGCGGAAAACATTGATCCCATCGAAAAAAAACCTTTTTTTCATGTTTTGCCCGGATCACTTTCCTATTCCATTGCCACGCCGGGATGTAATTTTGCCTGCGCTTTTTGCCAGAATCACGAAATATCACAGATGCCGCGCGCCACGCGCATGATAGCGGGCGATGAAGTTTCTCCTGAAGATATTGTCCGGCAAGCAAAAAAAAGCGGCTGCAAAACAATTGCCTATACCTATACTGAACCGACAATCTATTTTGAACTGGCATACGATACCGCCAAAATTGCCCACGCTTTTGATATTAAAAACGTTTTTGTCACTAATGGTTTTATGACTCCTGAGGCCATTGAAATGATTTCTCCGTATTTATCCGCCGCCAACGTTGATTTGAAATCTTTCCGCGATGAATTTTACAAAAAACAATGCGGCGCTAAGCTTGCACCTGTGTTGGATAGCTTAAAAAAAATGAAGTCTTTGGGTATTTGGTTGGAAATTACCACGCTGCTCATTCCCACG
>Ga0209614_1000780_pt1 | contig 26785 bp, 19 predicted proteins | sample BlaSprsedimmetaG_FD_185484 | JGI IMG/M metagenome (GOLD analysis project Ga0209614, IMG submission 185484) | Hot spring sediment bacterial and archeal communities from California, USA to study Microbial Dark Matter (Phase II) - Blank Spring... ... | reverse complement strand
AACGGAAAATCTGCGTCGTGCAGATAAGCGATACGCGCATCTTGTCGCCGTGTCCGCACGATGACGAAGCCATCCACCTGCCGGCTTTTTACCTTCTGGCGGTAGAATTGCAGTTCGCGGTCGCCCGGCGCCTGCGTAGACACCAGCAAGTCGTACCCATGCTCAACAGCCATATTACCGACGCCGGCCAGGAACTCGCTGAAGAAGGGATCGGAAAAACGCGGGCCAAAGGTGGGGAGAATCAAGCCGATGGTGTCGGCGCGGCGCTTTTGGAGACGGCGGGCCAGGAGGTTTGGCGTGTAGCCCAGTTCATCCGCCACGCGGCGTACCAGGGCTTTTGTGTCGGCGCTGACGTCATCATAATCGGCCAGCGCGCGCGAAACTGTGGTAATGGATTTGCCGGTGCGGCGAGCGATCTCTTTGAGCGTGACTGACATTGTCCGTTTCTCCGTTGCGGTGATGAAGCAATTGAGTGCAGAACCAAAACGTTTCGGATACTTTATATTCTAGTCCAAAACGTTTTGGATGTCAAGAGCAAGACTCGGTAACTCGGTAGATACGGGGGTGATTCCACCGAACGTGGCGAAACTGCTGGGATTGGCGGTGCCGGCAGGGAGGTGGCCGCCGCCGCTGAGGCTACCAAGCCAGGGCGATGGGAGCATCGTGGTCGTGTATGCGTCGGCGGAAGAGATGGCCGTGTGCAGGGAGGAGGCGACGGGGGTGTACAGGGCGTGGTAGATCCCAGGCAATGTTTTAGACAGTGGCTGCCGCCGGGACCGGCTCTAGCGGTTGGAAGCAAAGCCCCATCAGATTCCTCACTGAACCTCCTGTGGCCCCGCAGAAGGCTTTATTTTGCCCTCATCAAAAACGCTCGCGCTGCGATTCGGTCACATCCACAAGACAGAAGCGCCTATTGCGCACCGATGGCCTGTATAAAGCGTGCAATCTCCAGCCGTGCCCGTTCCTCGCTTCCTAAAAGAAGGTGCCCCCCTTTGGGAATCGTGACCAACTCTGCACGAGGGATGCGGGCGACCAACGCCTGAGCGTTCTCGTACTTGGTCAAGGGATCATGCCCCGCGTTGATGACCGGGGTCAGCACGCTGATCTCCTTCAGGGGATAAGCATCGCCGTGCTGGTCCATATCCAGGTTGGATAAGGAGCAATTTCTAAACCAATCGCTCCACCATATCGCGGAGCATCCACGCAGCCACGGGGTTGTCCACCAGGCGTGCGCGCAGGCGGAAGGTGGAGATGAGCAGCCGGCCCGTCTGCCCCACGCGCCGCTCGGCAATGAGACCCACGGTCTTGTGCAGCCAGCCCACCGTCAACCCGGCATGGACGTCCACGGCGAAGTCGCGTGGGCTGAGGCCCACAATGACGTGTTCTGGCGTCAGATCGGCGAAGAGGAAATCCACTTCACCGGCAGTGGGCAATGCGCTAAAGAGTTGATCCCGGCACAGCCAACTCAGACTGCCGGCCCAATCGCCCTGCCAATCTTGCCCATGCCGGGGAACCACCGTGAGTCCGCCTAGATGTGTCTGGAGCGCGTCGTCGCACTCGGCCAGCCACAACACGCGCCCTCCCTGGAGAAGATACGCGCGCAACGCATCGGTAAGCGCAGCAGCGACGACGACATCCGCTTCCGCCACATCCTCTACCACAGTGTAGCCCAGAGCGCGCAGCGGCGCATCCAGTTCCGGGGTGTAGAGTTTGATCTGGACCGGCGCTGCGAACCGCGGGAAGACGTAAAGCTCCTGGTGATGCGCGGCAACCGGCGCGCCGTCGGCACGGAACAGGTGCAGCGTCACACGCAGACGGACAGGCTGCGGCGTCTCCGGCGCAGTGAAGGTGAGCGTCCCCACCGTTGTGACGCCTGCCGGTCGCGGGGCGAGGTTCTCGAAGACGCCGCGCAACGCCGGGGCGTTTTCAACCTGCCATTCCAGGCGGCTGTCGCGCAAATCGGCGGCGGAGAAGTGCGAGAGCGAGAGCGCCAGGGTACACGCCTCGCCGCTCCAATAGGCCAGCCGTTCCCATTCCGGGATGATGACATCGTCGCTGTTGAGCGCCGCCAGGGCCGGGAAGAAGTCTTTGGGATTGCGGCGCATATCCAGCAGGCCATTGCTCTCCCAATGCACGTCGGTGAACTCCGTGATGACGTAACCCGCGAGACTCGCGCGCCGCCGGATTTGCTCGATCTCGTATTTGAGCGCGGCGTATTGTTGGCGCTGACAGGCGGCGATAAAATCACGAAAGGTAGGGAACGCGCGGTGGAGATGATATTGGGTGTAGCGCGCTTGCACGCCATGCGGGTACATCACGCCGTTGCCCCATTCCAGACCCGTCTCGAACCACCACGGTTCAGCGCCGTCGTCGTCCAGCAGGCGCATCACGTCGGGCAAGCCCCAATTGCCGAACTCCGACACGATCAGCGGTTCGTCGCCGCGCCGCCGCACTTCAGGCGCGAGTGGCTGTGGGGGTGCGTTCCAGGGATCGCGCAAGAACGCTTGCCACTCGGCATACGTGGTGTAGGCATGGGCGAACGTCCACGCGGGTCGCCCGGCGAAATTCGCCACCCAATCGCGCCAGTGTGTGTAATGATCGGGCATGGCGTAGTAATTGTGGAAATCCTCGATGTCGGTGACGACGTGGGAATTGCCCCGGCAGGCCGAATTGCCCACAACTAAGCGGCTTGGATCGAGTGATTTAAGCGCGTCGTACGTCTCCGCCAGCCAGGCGCGCTGCGCCGGATCGGTCAGGTCGATGCCCCAACTCTCATTGATGATCGTCCAGATGATGATACTTGGATGATGCCCGTCACGTTCCACCATCCCCATCAACGTCTCACGGGCGCGGCGTTGCGCTGCGGGAGTAAGCCGTTGCGCATTGGGCAGCTCCGTCCAGATGAGCAATCCCACACGGTCGGCGACGGTGTAATAGCGTGGATCACCCATCTTGATGTGGATGCGCAGGCAATTCAGCCCCATCGCCTTGGCCTTGCGGAACTGGTCTTCGAGGAACGCTTCCGAGGGCGGCGTGCAGATATGCTCCGGGTAATAGTCTTGATCGAGCGCGCCGCGCAGATACAACGGGCGCCTGTTGAGCCAGAGCTGCCCTTCCCGCGCCTCAATCGTGCGAAAGCCGAAGGTCTCGACGATGCTATCCGGCGATGTCCCCTCCAGCGTCACACGCACGGTGTAGAGATGCGGCGTGTCGATGTCCCAAAGCCGGGGCGCGGGGACGTGAAGCCTGGGGTGCAGGGATGCGGTTTCCAGCACGGCGCACACTTCCCCGGCAGGCGCGCTGATCTCGTAGCGCAGCCGCACACCGGGCGAAGGCTCGCGGTTGAGCCTGACTGTGACATCCACTTCTTCGCCCTGGGGCATGACGCGGACGTGCTGGATGTGGACGGCGGGCCGGCTCTCGATCCAGACCGGCTGCCAGAGGCCGGAGAGCATCCCGTACCACGATTGTTTGCCGTGCGGAACCTCCGGGAAATGTTTCAGCGAATCCGTCACGCGCACCGTGAGGGTGTTCGCACCGGGTCGAGCGGCGGCGGTGACATCCAACTCGAAGGGCAGATACCCGCCCTCGTGCGCGCCTACCGGGACGTCGTTGAGCCAGACTTCTGCAAAGTCATCCACCGCGCCAAAGTGCAGGATGACGACGCGCCCTTCCGCCAACCACGCGGCGGGTAAGTCCAGTGTGCGGCGATACCAGCCCACACCGGTATAGTCGCGCAACGCTGGCGACGCTTGCCATGGTGCTGGTACGGTTACAAGGTATACATCAGTCGATGTAGCATCACGCCTGAAGTCCCAGACGCCATCGAGGGAGAATCGTGTGCGGTAGGGCATGTTCGCATCCTTCATTTGTCAATGTCCGCTACCGGTCGCCCGGCTTCGAAGTGGATGCGTGCGAGGTGCAGGCTGCGCGCTCCGGCGGGATAGGCCGCGTGAGGCGCAGTCCAGGCATGGTAAGCCATCCACACCTGTCCCTGCCGGTCGGTGAAGAACTCCTGCCCGCCGGGGCCGAGGACGTCGTCGCGCCGGGCAAACCACGGGCCGGCGAGCGGCTTGGTGTACGGCCCGGTGAGGATTTCGCTTATGGCATAACCGATCGCATAATCGGCGCTTTCCCACCAGTTGCCGGAGTAGAACAGATAATAGCGTCCCGCGTGTTTGAGCAACGCGGGGGCTTCCACCAGCGGCAGTTCCCACGGTTGATCGCGGCGCAGCAGCTCCAACGGCTCACCTTCGAGCGCCAGCCCATCGGCGCGCAGCGGTTGCAGCCATAAGCCGGTGGGCAGCCCGCAACTGTTGCCGTCGTTCTTCCACAGCAGATAGGCGCGCCCATCCTCGTCAACAAAGGGACTGGGATCGATAGAGCCGCCCAAATCGCGCTGGCAGAGGAAGGGCGCAGTGGAATCGTCGCGGAACGGGCCGGCAGGCGCATCGCTCACGGCGCAGCCGAGGCATTGCAAACCGGTAGCTTGAAAACGCGCGGTGTAATACAGCACGAAATCAGCGCCGCGCGCGAGCACGGAGGGCGCCCAGGTGAGGCTTTGCCCGACGGCGGCCCAGGCCGGGAGAACCGGCAGCGCATCCCCCCACCGCTCCCAACTGCGCAGGTCGGTGGAGTGAAGCATCTGCACATTCAAGCCGCCCGCGTTGGTGGCGTAGGCGTAATAGTCCGCGCCCACGCGCAACACGAAGGGGTCGGGAAAGTCGACTGAGCGTAGATTTTCGATTTTGGATTGTGGATTTTGGACAGAAGCCATGGGTTATTTCTCCGTTCCTTTGTTTTCTACAGGGAGACGCGGCGCAGGCTGCGGATCGAGCGTCGGGCCTTGCACCGCGGGTTTGCCATCTTCCCACTGGATACGATCATACCACACAAAGCGCCGGTCGCCGCGCCGGCTGCCGGAGATCACTTCCCAGGCATGGTAGACTATCCACGTCTGTTCGCCGAGTTGCAACACGGTCTGGTGCCCGGGGCCGATGACCAGTGCGTCCTTGTCCGCCAGATTGCTCGCCAGGATAGGGTTTTCCGGCGCGTCCACGCAGGGGCCGAGCGGGCCATCGCACGTGGCATAGCCCACGGCGTACTCGTGCCCGGCATAGTTATTCGCCGAGAAGAACAGGTAATACGCGCCGTCGTGTTTGAACATCGTCGGGGCTTCGACGACGTGACCTTCCCAGAGTTGATCATTGCGTACCAGGCGCACCGGCTCGCCCAGCAGGCTCAGCCCATCGGCGGCCAGTTCCTGAACGTACAAATAGGTGGAAATGCCGCAGCAATTGCCGTCGTTCTTGTAGTAGAGATAGAGCTTTCCGTCATCATCGCGGAAGGGGCTAGCATCGATGGTGCCGCCTTCCGCCGTTTGGCAGACCAGCGGCGCGATGCGGGTGTCCTTGAATTTGCCTTCGGGCAGGGCGCTCGTCGCCACGCCGACGCACTGTTTGTCGGAAGTCCGGTCACGGGCGGTGTAGTACAGCACGTAGGCGTCGCCGATGCGGATGACTTCGGGCGCCCACACCAGGCCACCGGTCAACTTGGCCCACTTGGGCAGCGCCGGCATCGCGTCGCTGAGGACTTCCCAGGTCAGGAGATCGGTGGAACGCGCCAGGGAAATGTTCTTGCCGGAAGCGTTGGTGGCGTACAGCCAGTAAACGCCATCCACCGGGAGGATAAAGGGATCGGCGAAATTCTCCCGCAGCACCGGGTTTTGAAACATCACGTCTGGCGTCGACGGCGCGGAAGGCGCGCACCCAACCAGCGCCGCGCCAAACACAAGCAGCATCACAACCAGCAACCCACAACGGATTGTACAATCCTTCATCCTTATCTCCTCTAGCCTTTCAGTCCGGTCGTCGCCACACTCTCCACCACGTAACGTTGCAGGAACATGTAGAGCACGAGCACTGGCAGCGCCACAATCACCGCGCCGGCCATCATCAGGCCGTATTCAGACGTATACGCGCCCTGCAGGGTACGCAGTCCCGGTTGCAGCGTCTGCACTGTCCGGTCTTTGAGCACCAGCAACGCCCACAGGAAATCGTTCCAGCTTGCCAGGAACTCGATGACCGCCAGTGTTGCCAAAGCGGGCTTAGCCAGCGGCAAGACAATCTGGAAGAAAATCTGAAATGTGGTACAGCCATCAATGGCAGCGGCTTCTTCCAACTCTTTGGGAATGCTCATGAAGAACTGGCGCATAAAATAGACGCCAGAGACGCTCGCCAACGCGGGAATAATTGCGCCGCTAAACTTGTTGAGCATACCCAACCGCGCCACCGTCACAAAGTTGGGCACCAGAAACATCACCCCCGGCAGGAAGAGCGTCGCCAGCAGCAGCCCAAAAATCTGTTTCCGCCCGGCAAATTCCAGGCGCGCGTAAGCATATCCGGCCAGCGCATCAATAACCAGCTTCGCCGTTGTGGTGAGGACGGCTACGATCAAGCTGTTCGTAAACCAGCGCGCGATAGGTGTGGAAGGGTTGTTCAATATCTTGGTGTAGTTCTCCAGCGTGATCACTTTGGGAATCCAATAAATCTCGCGGCTGAACAACTGTGATTTGAGCTTGAACGATGTGGAGAGCATCCACACCATCGGGATAATCACGAGCAGCGCGATCAGCACCAGCACGAGATACAGCGCGATCCGTCCTGCCATTTTCTGGAAGCGGTAGCGCGCCGCCGAATGTCGAATGGGCGTGGTCAATGTTTGTGTCGGCATAACAATCTCCGCTCCTCTATTCATGCTGCCGGAAGATGCGGAAGTTGGCGAAGGAGAAGAGCATCATCATCATGGCGACAATGACCGACATCGCCGCCGCGCTGCCTTGGAAGGGCCGCACGAAACCCTCGGTGAAGATGCGCAGCATCACCGGCTCGGTAGCGCCGCCGCCATTGGGCATCCGAGGGTCGCCGCGCGTCATCATCATCGGCTGGCCCAACAAGTTGAAAGAGGCAATGATCGTGGTGATGACGATGAAGGTCATTACCGGGCGGAGCAAGGGGAGCGTGATGTGGGCAAAACGCTGCCAGGCGTTCGCGCCATCCACGCGGCCGGCTTCGTAGAGGTCGGCGGGAATATCCTGCATGGCCGCCAGGAAGATGATCATATTGTACCCCATCGTCCACCACACCGTCGCAATGACAATGGTGATCATCGCATACGGCATCGTCGAGAGCCAGCGTGGCGTGGGCAGCCCCAACGCGCCGAGATAGTGGTTGAGCAACCCGCCCTGGCTCTGGAAAATCCACCACCAGATCAAAGAGATGACGGCGCAGGAGAGCACCCACGGCGCGAAGTAAATCGCGCGGAAGGCGTTGCTGCCGGGAACTTTCGTGTTGAGCAGCGTCGCCAAGCCCAAGGGGATGAGAATCAAGAAGGGCACGCTGGAAACGACGAAGGTCAACGTCACCCGCATAGAATTCCAGAACTCGAAATACTTCACACTCCCGACGCGGAAGAGATCGAGGTAGTTTTGTAAGCCCACAAAGGTCGTCGCTTCGGGGCGCAGATAGTCATAGTTGAAGAAACTGATATACAGCCCGTTGAAGAACGGGTAACCAACAAAGATGATGAAGAAGACCAGGTGCGGCAGAATGAAAAGATAAGGGATGATTGTGAACTTGCGCTTTCCAGTAGCCATACACGCCTGCCTTTCTTAGCAGAAAGGTGTTGCTGCGACATAGTTTGTGCCGCAGCAACACCCTCAAAGAACGCCAGATTAGGGCGCTTTCGGCGCATCGCCATAGGTGGCTTTGTTCTGCGCCAAAATTTCGTTAGCGCGCTGCGCTGCATCATTCAGCGCGCCCTGGATATCGGAGGTGGTGCCGTTCATCACCGCGCCCACTGCCTCGCCCAACGGCCCGAACGCATCGGTGATGCCGGGGATAGAAGGCGGGAAGAAGGCGTACTCGACCGAAGGCGCAATCGAAGCCTGCGGTTCGACGGCCTTGAACTCGGCGCTCGCGCGGACGGAAACGGAAGCGGGGATCTGTCCACCTTTCGCCCATGTTACGGAGTTTTGCACCAGGTATTTGATGAAGACTGCGGCAGCCTGATCCTTGCAGGGATCCACCGTCTTGTGCACGGGCAAGGTGAGCTGGTGCGAACCGGCCCACACCGCCATCTGCGGCCCAATCTGCGGCACAGCGGTCGCGCGCCCATCGAACTCGACGCCGTCGCCCGTCACGTTGGCCGTCTGCCAGATGCCGTTCCAGACCATGCCTACGGTGCCGGTCTTGAAGGCGTTGAGTTCGGCATCCACTTCCAGATTCGGCTCGGAGTATTTGGCCTGCACGTCCTTCATCCATTGCAGTGCTTTGACGCCGGCCTCACTGTTCCACGTGGCCGCTGTGCCATCGGCGTTGAATTCTGTCCCGCCGAATTGGTGCAGCATCTGCTGGAAAATCTGCTGGACGGGGAACCCGCCGGTGATGTCGAAGCCCTGGTTGCCATTGCCGGTCAGCGCCGCGGCGATGGCCTCGAATTCAGCGCCGGTTGCGGGCGGGGCGGAGAAGCCCGCCGTTTTGAGCAGATCGGCGTTGTAGAACGCCGTCATCGGGTGAATGTCCAACGGGATAGCGTAGCGCTTCCCGGCCACCTGGCCCGCTTCCCACACGCCGGCGGGATAATCGCTGGCAGTGATGCCCATCTCGGCGACCAAAGCATCCATCGGACGTAACACGTTGCGGAACGCCTGGGTAGGCACCTGATCTGCGTGAACGATGGCGACGTCTGGCAACGTATCGGCGGCGGCGGCGGTCGCCAGTTGGGTGTAATACTCACCCTGGCTGGTCATCGTCACCTGGATGTCGGAGTGCGAAGCGTTGAAGGCCTCCACCATCTGGCCCATAAAGGGACCATCCGGACCGGTGAAGGGATTCCAGTATTGCAGTTGCACAACACCGCACGTCGCCTGTGCAACCTGATCGGCAGGCTTGTCTACAGTTTGCTCGGTAGGTTTGGGGGCGGTATTGCACGCCGTCAACATGATGCTGATGACCAGCACAGTAGCGAAAACTGACCACAAACGGGATTTCATCTCTTTCTCCTTTTGAACAAAATAAAGTGATAGACTTATGCTATAATACTGAACTCAACCAGGTATGTCGCGCGTTTCGCACCTCCTCTCTGTACGACAAGATTATATGTTTTAATACAGGTTTACCTGCTGGAATTCGCAGAAATGCTGCTTTTTTACCGGAATTAAGGGAGATTTTGCCAGCCATTAGGTATATGGTTCAGGAATATATGATATATAGTATATATTACAGCGTATTACACGATTTGTCAATAGGTAAATCGGGAGAAAAGCCAGTTCTCGGCGGGAAATTGGCGTTTTTTCGCTTCGAGAAAGGCAGGAATTGACAATCGCCGGTCAATGTTGTATATTTATATGTAATATATCCAAGGAGGTTGTATGTCCACCAAAGCTATTCCCGAAGGACGCATCCTGCGTGTGGATGTTGACAATCCCGAGACCGAAGCCATCCTCAAAGCGCTTGCTTCCGAACCACGCCAACGTATCCTTAAATTGCTCCGGGATCGTGTATGTAACGTCAGCGAGATCGCCGAAGCGTTAGGATTGCCCCTTTCCACTGCGACGCTGCACATCAACAACCTCGAAGAGGCCGGGCTACTCAATACCGAACTGCAACCGGCGGTGCGCGGCCTACAGAAAATCTGCGCCCGCGCCCATGATGTGATCGTGATTGAGTTGCCGCGTGGCGAAATCCCAGAGCAACAGATGGTGGAACTCTCCATGCCGGTGGGGGCCTACGTAGATTGCCAGGTCGCGCCGACGTGCGGGTTGGCAAGCGAGGCCGGAATTATCGGCCTTTTTGACGATCCGGCTTCATTCTACGAACCGGAGCGGGTGCAAGCGCAGTTGCTCTGGTTCCACTACGGTTACGTGGAATATCGCTTTCCCAACCGGCTGCCGCCCAAAGTTACGCCCGCAAGCCTGCACTTCGCCCTGGAGATCTGCTCGGAAGCGCCGCTGCATCACGACGAATGGCCCTCGGACATCACGCTTTGGATCAACCAGGTAGAAGTCGGCACCTGGACCAGTCCTGCCGATTTTGGCGGGCAGCGCGGTGTCCTCACACCGGAATGGTGGGAGAGCTGGAACTCACAATATGGCCTGCTCAAAGTATGGCAGGTCAACGGTGACGGCAGTATGATTGACGGCATCCGCATTTCTGATGTGCGATTGGCGGATTTGCGCATCACGGAAAGCCCTTATATCGCGGTGCGGATTGGTGTAAGGCCTGAGGCGCAGCACGTCGGCGGCTTGAATATCTTCGGACGCCGTTTTGGCAATTATCCCCAGGATTTGGTGCTGAGACTGCGTTACCAGTAAAGACTGCGCCACAAATTGTACTATAGCAAGTTCCACACCGAATACGTCCGTCCTTCACCCCTCCACCGCCCGTCGCGTACTTCTCGGTGCTCTCAAATACCCATCCTCATCCATTCGCCCTGGGTGCCACGGTAGAGAACACAGGTGGTCTGGGTGATCAAGTCCACTTGTAATGTACATACGGCATCGCCACATTGCCACATCAACCATAGCGTGTGATCTGGCGAGTCCAACACCCTGAACGCGCCCTCGAAGGCGGGATAGGTGTTGCGGAAGCGAATCAGCCGGAAGAGCCGCTGTACGACCGGGCGTTGGACCGCCGCTTCGATCTCGTCCGCCGTATAGTTGTGGCGGTTGATGGCACGACGTTCGCCCGTCTCGGCAACCGCCGCGGTGTCATTTTCACCTGCCAGTAGGCCCACGTAGTAGAGTTGCGGGATCCCCGGAGCGAAGAGTTGAATGGCTCGCGCGATCAGATAGGCGTCATCATCGGCGTTGAGCGCAGAGTAGTAGGTGATGTTCACCTGATGCGCATCGAAGCCGGGATGCGCGATGTGCGCCGCCATGAGACGACTGAGGTTTGCACCGCGCGCGATCAACTGCTCGACGATGGGCGCAGCCTCTTGTGGCGTGAGGATGCCGTTGAGGTCCGGCTGCACGGGGATGCCGTCGTGACAGTCGAGCATAGTGAACTGGCGGCGTGGGCAGCTTCGCAGGTAGCGCCGCAACTTCCGGCTCGAACGGGTGAATAGCGTGTGCAGGATCAGAAAGGGCAGGACGAAGTCGTAGACCGGGTAGCCGTGCGCCGCCAATCTGGATTGAAGGGCATGGTCAGCGTGAACTTCCGGCAGCAGCACAAGGCCGATCTCGTCCGCGTAGGCGCGCAGCCAATCGAGGAAGGCGTAAATCTCCGGCTTGACGAAGAAGCAACTCGTCCCCGACTTTTTGATCACGTAGCCCACCGCATCCAACCGCACCCCACGGATGTTTTGATCCCGCAAGTGGCGCAATTCCGCCTGGATCAGCGCGCGCGTCAGCGGCGAATGCACGTCCAGATCGATTTGTTCCGCCCAATCGCGACTGCCGAACGTGGCCCAAACGCGCTCGGTCTCCCCGGTTTCCGTGATGGCGACGTCGGCAAACGGATGTTCCGGGCGGCGCAAAAAGATGCACGCTACATCGGAGGCAGCAGGCAACCCGCCAGGCCAGACTTTATCCAGGGTGAGGAACAGGTCGGCATACTCGGAGGCGCGCCCGTGCCGGACAAAATCCTGGAAATAAGTCGAGCGCCGTGAAATGTGGTTGACCATAAAGTCCACCAGCACGTCGAAGTCCGCACCGATACGGCGCACATCGTCCCACGTCCCGAACTGCGAATCGACCTCGCGGTAGGTGATGGGCGCAAAGCCGCGATCCCCCGACGAGGGGTAGAACGGCAAGATGTGAACGCCGCCGAATAGCCCGTTGAAAGGGCCGGTGAGGGCCGCGTACAATCCCTGCAAATCGCCGCCTAGCGAGTCGGGGTAAGTGATGAGTTGCGTTTGGTTGCGGAGCGTCATCGTCGTTAATCCAGGCTGCCGGTGGGAAGGCTCACACTGCGATGCAGCGTCGGCGGGCTGCGGAAGTCGCCTGTCTCAGCAATGCGTCCGCTTGCGCCGAAGAGCCGCAACTTCTCGCGCACGCGCGCTTTGGCGGCCTCGCGCGCCGGAGCAAACAGCCGGCGAAAGTCCACTTCTGTTGGGGACGCCGTCATCGCCGCGCGTAACTCGATCACAAACGCCTGCTTGAGGTAGGTGGAGACGTTGACCTTGCACACGCCACAGGCGATGGCCTCGCGCACGCTTTCGGGCTGAACGCCGGAGGAGCCGTGCAGCACCAGCGGGATGTCGACGCGCGCGGCAATCGCACGCACGCGCGCGATGTCGAGCGCTGCGGCTTGATCGGTCATCGCGTGGACGGAGCCGACCGCCACGGCGAGTGAATCGCAACCTGTGCGCGCCACGAAATCTGCCGCTTCATCGGGATCGGTCATCGCATCGACGACGTCTTCAGGGGTCGCGCCATGCTGCAACACCTTGCCAAGTTCGGCCTCCACCGGGATACCCACGGCATGCGCCATGTGTACGACCTGCCGGGTGATGGCGACGTTATCCGCATAAGCCATACGCGAGCCGTCGAACATCAGCGACGTGAATCCGGCCCGCAGCGCGTGGACGTTCTGTGCAAAGCTGTCGCCGTGATCCAGGTGCAACACCACCGGGATGTCCACCTCTGCCGCAGCGGCTTTGACCATAGCCACGGGCAGGGCCAGGCCAGCGTAGCGGATGGTCGGTTCGCTCACTTGCAGGATGACGGGCGCGCGTTCTTCGGCAGCGGCTTCGATAATCGCCTGGACGATTTCCATGGTGTCGGCGTTGAAAGCCCCGACGGCAAAGCGCGCTTGGCACGCATAGTGTAGTAGTTCGGTGCTCCTCACAAGCGGCATAAAAAAGACCTCCTCCAAAAGTTTGAAGACTACAAAAGTCTCAGCATGTATTGCACCTTGCAAACCTGTTGTTCAGTGCAGATACTTGCTCAACCAGACGCTTTATGAGACTTTTGTAGTCTGGTCCCAACCTACTCATAACTCGTCGTAACCGCGTTCCACCCGTTGATGAGCAGGCCGCGCGCGGATAGAGGGACATCGTCCCACGTCATCGTCACCGCGCGCGTCTCGCCGGGGAACAAGGTGAAATAGTTGACGTCGAAATAAGCATAGCCGGCATCGTCGTACAGATCGGATTTTTCCAGCCAGACGCCGGGCGCGACAACATCCCCCGTGTTGACGAGCGTGAGCCGCCACACGTCGCCGTCCGGCTCAATATCGGCATCCACTAAAACGAACGGAAGTTCACGCAACGGCGCGAGGTTCTCCGTGCGGCTGAAGAGATAGCGGTTTTCTGAAAGTGCCTGGCCCTTTGGCGTGCCCAGGCGCAGGTCAAGGAAAAACAAATCGTGCGCCAACGTCGCCAGATCAAGCGTCACCGAATCCAGAACCGTCGCGGCATTGGCGGAGAGCGTCACTGAGGTTTCCCGCGCCAGATAAGGTTTGCCGTAGGCGTCGCGGATCTGCACGCTGAGGATGGCATCCACGTCCGCTAGGTGCGAATTGGACGCCCACACTTCCGCCTCGAACGTCGTCTCCCCACCCCAGACCTGCCGGGCGAACTTCGCCGAGACGTGCAGCGGTTCGTAGGCGTGGGCGACGGCGTAGTAGACGGGCTTGGGCTGCGCGTCGTAGTCCACCGCCGAGGTGCAGGCCGCCATGGGATACGGCTCGTTGAACTGCCAGGGCAGCGTGCCACTGTTCTGCCACTTACGCCGCCGGTCGGCTTCGACGGCGTATTGCAAGCCGCTGGCCTGGGTGTATTGCGTGGCGCGCACGGCGGTCTCCACGTCCACAATGGGGCCGAACATCTCGTCCCACACCGGCGACTTGACCCACCAGGCCGCCAGGTGCAGCCAGTACGGGTTTTCCAGGCTCACCGGCTTTTGCGCCTCCGGCGGGATGATGCGATTCAACACGCGTAGATTGGTGAGGCCCTCCACGCCGAACTCCGAATGGAGAAGACACTGCCCCGCGTTGTAGAGTGTAAACTGCTTGACCAGCCCTTGATGCTCCCACGGGCCGTGAACGTCGTGCATCCCCAACGGGTTGCGGGTGATGACGTCCAGCCCGTTGCTAAACTCCGGCCCGGACGAGGAGGTGGGCAGCCAGTAGCGGTCGGGGTCGAGGCGGGCGACGGCGTCGCGCAGGGCCGCCAGCAGCGGGTGGCGTTCGTCGAGGGGCGCGCCGGACGTCCACATCAGCTCGTTGCCGCCGCACCATAGCGCCAGCGATGGGTGGTTGCGCTTGCGGAGGATGATCTGCTCCGCTTCGGCCACGAAGCCGGCGATGAAGGCCGCATCATCGGGCGGGATGTTGTCGATGCCGGAGCTGGATTGCGTGAATTCCTGCCAAACGAGGATGCCGAGCCGGTCACAGAGGTCGTAGAACGCCTCTTTTTCGATCAGACCGCCACCCCACACGCGCAGCAGGTTGACGTGCGCGCGCTGCGCTAGGGTGAGCAAGCGTTCTAGCTTTTCAGGTCGCTCCACGCCGTAGAGGACGTCCAGCGGTACCCAGTTCCAGCCCTTGATGTAGCACGTGCGCCCGTTGACGGTGAGTGTGTAGCTGCGCGCAGTCGCGTCGGGGGTGGCGTTGGGCACAAATTCGATATGGCGGATGCCAAAGGTGACAGTCCGCGTGGCAGAAGGCGCTGATGAACCGGCATTCAAATCATTCACCCGCACCTCGACGGTATAGAGCGGCTGCGCGCCGTAGCCGTTGGGCCACCAGAGTTGTGGAACGGGCACGGCCAGTTCCACGCGCCACTGCCCCGCACCAAACTGCGCGCGGCGCGGTTCGCTATATTCCACAATCACCGCGCCTGCCGGATCGCGCAACACGACGGACAAAGCCAGCGTCGTCGCATGGGCGCAATCCAACGTCACCTGCATGTCAACCGTCGCCTGCGTGAAATCGGCGTTGAGGCGCGGGCGCGCCCACACGTCCTCGATGCGCGCCGCGCCGGTGAATTCGAGCGATACGCGATCCCATATCCCCAGATGCACGAGGCGCGGGCAGAAGTCCCACCAGTAGTTCATCCGCGCTTTGCGGGTTTGCACCAGGCTCGTGCGCCCGATCTGCGGCTGCTCGTGGGGCGCGGGTTCGATCACCACCGCCAGCACGTTCTCCGCATCAAAGCGCAGGCGATGGCTCACCTCGAATTCCGCCGGGGTGAACATCCCACGATGGCGGCCCAGCGATTCACCGTTGAGGAAGAACTCCGCGTCGTAGTCCACGCCCTCGAAGCGCAGATACGCCCGTTGGCCCCGGCAGGCTTCATCCACGCTGAATGTTTTGCGATATACCCACATCCGCTGCGACGCCCACTCCGCGCTCAGGCTGTTGCGCCCGACGTAGGGATCGGGAATCGCACCCGCTTGCCAGAGGTCGTGCTGCACGCTGCCCGGCACGTTCGCCGGGAGCCAGCCGTACACGTCGCGGGTCGTCGCCTTGTGCGCCCCCCGCATTTGCCAATCCAGGCCCAGGTAGGGCTTACATTGCCAGTCGTTGCCGTTCAAGAATAGTGTGGTCGTCATAAGTACCTCCAACGATCAAAGAATCATGATTCATGATTCATGATTCATGATTCATGATTCATGATTCGCTATTTCCAACAGGTTCGTCTCCGTCACGGGCTGCGCGGGATCGTGAGGGACGCGGAAGGTTTTGATCTCGCACGGGCCGAAGTCCGTCTCGATGACGCGCGCCCAGTGCGGCAGGGAAAGCGTAGCGTGCGTCGCTGCGCCGACACTCTCGTAGGCGCGCAAGATGAGGGCGTCGCTGTCCTCAGCCTGTTTGAGCACGGTGACGAGGATGTTGGCGGCATCTATACTCACGAACGCATCACGCAGCGGCAATGTACCCGTTGGGCGTCCCGTGGCGATGAGGGCGAAAGGCCGCTGGTTCAGTTCCGCCGCTTGCTGCACGGTTCCGGCGTCCTCCCAACTGCCGCGATGCGGGAACAGGCTGTAGGTGAAGTGCTGCTCTCCCTGGTCCATGAATTCGTAATCCCGCTCCGGGTTCGGCTCGGCGGGGATGTGATGGGCGTAGATGGGGCTGCGCAGCACCGTCAGGCCGATGTCGCGGATATAGACGTCCGCGCCGCCCTTGCCGTCGTTGAGGAGGCTCAGACCGTAGGGCGTGTCGTCGCCGCGCGACGCGCCGGAGATATCCACCCAGTCTTGCAGCGGCTCTTCGTCGCCGTTGGCGAACCGCTCGACGTGCCCGTAGGGGATGGCGTGTGTCACCTTCATAAAGCGGACGTTGACCGGGAAGCGCAGTTTGAGCACCTTGAACTGCTCGCGCCAGTCCACAGTCACAGCCACGTCCACGCGCGGCAGCTCGCGGTAGAGGGTAAAATCCTGTACCAGGCGCGAATTCCCCCACGCGCTCTCCACCCGCAGCACGGCCTTGACCGGCCCCTGTTCGACCACGCGCATCCGCGTCGCCGTGAACTCGCCGCAGACTTTGTCGAAGCGGAAGACGTTGTGCGACCAGGTGTCGCTTTCGTCGGTGAGGACGACGGGGCGCGCGGCGGGGCCATCGAGCACTTCGAGCGCCGCCTCTTTGTCGTACAGGCTGACGAGGAAGCCGGTCGCCGGGTCGAAGGTCAGGCGCAGGCGATCATTTTCCAACGTGGTCGAAGTGGCCTGTACGGGAGCAACGTCTGGGAGCGCGCCCTCCGGCAGCAGGCGGTAGACGCGATAGCCCAACGGCGGCAGGTCGGCGACGAAGCTGATGCGCGCGCGCCCTCCGGCGGTGGCCTGCGATTGGACGGGCTGCATAGCGACAGGGACACCGTTTTCATCGGTGAGGACACCGGCGGCGCTGGAGCTGCCAACTTCGAGTTCCACATCGGCCTTCACCGCCCAGGCGTGGGGATTGAAGACGACAATCGGTTTGACATTGTCCTCGTGCGGGATCGCCATGCGCCACGCCAAGGCTTGTACGGCGTTGTTGAACGCGCGGTCGGCGATGGTCAGCGCCTCACCGTAAGCGGCGCGGGCGTCGTCGTAGGCCGGGGCGATGCTGGTGCCCGCCATGATGTCGTGGAACTGGTTGAAGAGGATGGCGCGCCAGGCGCGCTCGAAATCCGCCGGATACGGCAGCCCGGCGACGTGGTTGGCGATGGTCGCCCATTTCTCCGCCCGCAGCAGGGCATTTTCGGCCTGGCGATTCCAGCGTTTGATGCGGGAGTGCGCGGAATAACATCCGCTAGCGTGCTTTTGTAGTTCGTCGTGGACGACGGGCAGCCGCCACTCGTTGGCCCGCACTGCGTCGAAGAACGCGCCGAGCGTGCTGAACACGAGCCGGGGCATATCGGGCAGCGCGTCCAGCCGGTGGATGCTGGCGATATTCTCCCGTGTTGGGCCGCCGCCGTGGTTGCCCACGCCGTAAAAGCAGGCGAACTCGTCTACGGGCGGCTGCATCTCGACGGCGCAGCGCCGGGCGTGGATTTCCACATCCTTGCCCCAACTGAGGTACTCGAAGGGGATGCGGAACGCCAGCACGCGCGAGCCGTCGTCGGCCTCCCACCAGAAGAGGCGACCCGGCAACCCTTTCTCTTGCGGGCCGGGACGCAGGAAGACGTAACTGTCCAGCCCGGCCTTCTTGAACAACTGCGGTAGCATCCCATTGTGGCCGAAGCTATCCACGTTGAAGCCCACGTGCGCAAGCACACCGAACTTCGCCAGGAAATAGCGCTGCCCGTAGAGCGCCTGGCGGACAAACGACTCGCCGCATGGCAGATTGCAATCCGGCTCGATCCACCAGCCGCCCGCGAGTTCCCACCGCCCCTCGGCGACGCGCGCCTGGATTTCGGCGAACATCGCCGGGTCCACGGCTTCCACCCAGGCGTAGAACGCCGCCGAACTCGCGGTGAAGCGGAAGTCGGGGTCCTCGTTCATCCGGTCCAGCGCCGAGCGGAAGGTCGCCAGGACTTCCTGGAAGCCCTCGTGCCACTGCCACAGCCACACCGGGTCAATGTGCGCGTTGCCGATCATGTGCAGGGTTTGGTGTTTGGTCATTGAGCGATCTCCTTGAAAAGATTGGGAAGTATGGAGTATGGAGTAGGGAGTAGGGAGTATGGAGTAGGGAGTATGGAGTATGGAGTAGGGAGTAGGGAATAGGAAGTAGGCATACTTCATACGCCTTACTCCCTACTCCCTACTCCCTGAACTGTCACCAGGGCCTCCGCTTGTTGGCCGAAAGGACGGTCATTCACGGTGATGTCTACGGCGATGCGAGCGCGGCGGACGGCGCTGTTGGCGGGCGGGGTGATGTGAAATGCCGCTGTGCCGGTTTCGTGCGCAGCCACTGCCAGCGTGATTTCGGGTTCGGCGACGCGCCAGCCTTGTGGGACGGCGGGCCGCACGATGACGGACGCGGCCTGGGGCAACGGGTTGCGCACTTCCACGGTGAACGTGGCTGCGAAGCCGCCTTCCACGGTGGCCTGGTAGGGCGTGATGCGCGCCAGGAAGCCGGAGTCGCCGAAGTCCACGTCATCCAGGGGCAGCAGGTCGCGGTGCAATTGTGCGAGCAGTTCGCCGCGCGCTTCCACCTGCGCGAAATAGTCGGGCGTCGTCCATTGCGGCGTCCAATGCCCAGAAAGGAGCAGGTCGGGCGCGAGTCTACGGTAGAGCGTTGCCGTCGCGCGGTAATCGTCGATGGCGAAGCGGTTCTGGTAGACGTAGTTCCATTCCAGCCCGGCGTCGCCCTGGAATTGGTCGCCGGTGGCGAGCGCGCGTTTGCCGTCCACCTCGACAGCGACGGCGACGGCGTAGCGCGTGTGGCCCGGCAGCGGGTACAGCGTGAGCGTGTGTTCTTCCCACAGGATGGGCCGCACCAACGGCAGGCGACGGTCTACCGGGATGGGATCGTACCAGAGACAGGGCAGGTCGTAGTCCGCCGGACGCTCCAGGATGCCGGCGAAGGTCTCCGCGGCCCAGACGGACGCGCCTTCCACATCGCGCAGGAGATTGCAACCCGCCACGTGGTCGTCGTGGTAGTGGGTGGGGATGACGACGTCGATGGCTGTCACGCCGAACTGTTGCTTGAGCGCGGGCAGCGTGTAGAGCCAGGGACGCCGCGAGGCGCGGTCGCTCCCGGCAGGCAGGCCGGTGACGAAATCGTAGCCGAAGTCGATGAGCAGCGCCTTGCCGGAGTCCGAGAGTAGGGCGTAACTGTTCGCTACGCTCGTCCGGTTCCACAGCAGATGCGGGGTGAGCTGCACGTAGGGCTGTTCGCGGAGCAGAAACAGGCGCGGGTTCTGGTCGCGGGCACGGAGCAAGCGCCACAGCCGCTCCACCAACAGGTCGATGGCGGGTTGCGGATTGGGCATCGGGTCGCCGTGCGTGGGGCAGATAACGTCAGGGTGGCGTTCCTTCACATCCAGCAGCGACGCGACGCTCGCCGCCACGCCCTCCGCACCGTTGTACGTCCACTGCGTCGCCGCCAGGGACCAGACTTTGCCCGGCGCGGCGATGAGGTCGCCGGTAAAGGCAACGCGCTGTCCGCCAAGTTCGGCCAGCAGCGTGACCGAGCCGGTCGTGTGACCGGGCGTGGGGATGACGGTGAAGGTGTGATCACCAAAAGTATACGTCGCGTAATCGCGCAGCGTCCCGGCGACGGGAACCGGCTCAAGCAGCGAGAAGCGATCCTCGCGGGTGTTGTAGTTGTTGAAGACCTCGCGGGCCTGCCAGTGAGCATCGACGCTGTGGAACAAATCCTGCTCGGTGTGCGGAACCCAAATGCGCGCACCGATCTCCACCGCGCGCGCCAAGCCCTGCGCCTGGTCGCGGTGATGGTGCGTCAGCAGCACGTCCGTCACACGGAGGCCCTGCGCGGACAATTCGTCCAACACCGCGCCGGAGCCAAAGTCCACCAAGGCTGCGTCCGAGCCATAGCAAACGACGTACACGTTGCAGGTATCCTGGAAGCGATAAAGTGTGTCAGGTATCAGTTCAAGCATCATGATGCGTGCTCCAGTAAAAAGGTCTGAAGCGGAATGTACTGTTGTTCGTAAATAACGCGATAACGCGCGTGACGCTGCTTATCGGGGTGATAGACGATGCCCGAATCCACGTTGAGGACGGCTTGCGCGGCGGCGTGATCGACATAGACGCCTGCGCCGACGCCGGCCAAGAGCGCAGCGCCGAGCAGTGTGGCTTCGATCTGCTCGTAGGCGTGCAGTGTACAGCCGGAAACGTCAGCTTTGATGTGCAGCCAGTGCGGGTTCTTCTCGCCGCCGCCCGCGACAATGAAGGCGGTGATAGGCTGCCCTGTCAAGGCTTCGGCGGCGCGGCGCATGGATTCAACTTCATAGGCGGTCCCTTCCAGGACGGCTTTGGCGAGGTGCGCGCGGGTGTGGGGTGCCGTCAGCCCGGCGAAGACGGCGTGGGCGGCGGGGTTGGCGCGCGGCGCGCCGCTCCCGGCGAGATACGGCGCGTAGACGATGCCTGTCGGGTCAGGCCCGGCGGCGGCGACGAGCGCGACGAAGTCAGCGTAGGAGAGCGGCGTGTCGCTCAATAACGCGCGCGCCCACTCGACAGAGCCGCCGGACGCCGAGAGCGAACTCATCCAAAACTGGCAGCCAGGGATGACGTGCGGGCCGTAGATGAAGCCGGAGGCGTAGTCGCGCTCGCCGAGGGGCTGTGTGGGCCGCGCGCCGACCAACGTTTCGGCGGTGCCCAGTGAGTCAAAGATCACGCCCGGCGTTGTCGCGCCTGCTGCGAAGGCGGCGCACACGTGATCGTGCCCCGCTACGGCGACGGGGATGCCCGGCTTGAGGCCGTGCAACGATGCGCGCAGGCCCACGAGGGTTGTCCCGCTCGGCAGCACGGGCGGAAAGTGCGCGGGTGTGAGTCGCCAGCGCGCCAGCCACTCCGCGTCCCACGTCCCGGCGGCGATGTCGAAGGCGAAGGTGCGCGCTGCCAGTGTGGGGTCGGTCGCCATGGCGCCGGTGAGCCGGTAGGCGACGTAATCCGCCGCCGAGAGCCAGACCGCACCGGTGAAGTCGGCGCCCTGTGCTTGCAGCCAGAGCAGCTTCGCCAGGCCGGATTTGTAGTTGATCCGCAGGCCGGTGCGGCAAAATCGCTCGTAGGCGTCGCTCTCGCGGGCGATAGCGATAGCCTCAGCTTCGGCGCAGCGGTCGAACCACGGCAGGAAGGGCGTGCGCGCTTCGCCGGTCGCGCAGTCGAGCAGCAAGCCGGTCTCCGCCATACTGCTGATGCCAATCGCCGCCACGGATTCCAATCCGGCGACGCGGGTAATTTCGGCGAGCGCGTCGTCCACCGCAGCCCACAGCGCGTCGGGGGCGTAGTCGGTGGGCCGGACGGCGATATGAACTGCGCCGCCGTCCGGTGCAAAAAGACCCACTTTGCAGTGGGTCGTACCAATGTCGATTCCTAAAAGCATAGTCTGATACACTTCATCATAATGGGGGACTCGTGATGCGTGATGCGTGAAGAATTGTGATCAGATCATCAGTCACGTATCACGAGTCACGCATCACATTTTACGTTGGCTTTAGCCTTTTATACTGCCACCGATCTGTACGCCTTCGATGAAGTAGTTGTGGAAAAGGACGAAAATGATGAGCACCGGCAGAATCACCGCGAGGCTGGCGGCCATGAGCCAGTTCCAGGCGGGGGCGCCGCCGGCTGCCGCGTCGAATTGCCGGAGACCGAGTTGCAGTGTATAGAGTTTCTCGCTTTGTAAGTACATCAGCGGCCCCATAAAGTCCTGCCACGCGCCCTGGAAGGTGAAAATGGCGACGGCGGCGACGGCGGGCTTCGTCAACGGCATCAGGATGTTCCACCAGATACGAAATTCGGACGCGCCGTCAATTTTGGCCGCTTCGGAAAGCTCCATTGGAATCGAGCGCATAAATTGTCGCAATAAGAAAATGTAGAAAGAGCTGCCGGTGAACGCCGGGACGGTCAACGGCAAGAAGGTGTTGATCCAGTTCTGCGATCCCTGGAAACCAAAGGCCGGCAGTTTGGCGAACAGGACGAATTGCGGGATCATCGTCACGACGCCGGGCAACATCATTGTAGCGAGAACCAGGCTAAAGACAACGTCCCGCCCAGGCCAGCGCAGCCGGGCAAAGGCATACGCCACCAGGGAGGATGAGAGTACGGTGCCGATCACGCTTGCCAGGGTGATGATGACGGTGTTGAGCGTCCATTTGTCCCACATCCCATACCCAAAGGCATAGGTGAAATTTTCCCAGGCCAGGCGCGAGGGAATCCAGCTTTTGCTCATCAAATCGTAAGGCTCTTTGAGGGCGGTGGATACCATCCACGCAAACGGCACCAGCCACAGCGCCGTGATCCCCACCAGCAGAAGCCACGCCAGTACGCGCCCTAGCGTGTGAAAAACGGTATAGGATTTTGAGGTGTGGATGGCAGGTTTCGTGAATGTGGTCATTTCCCCTCCCTAATGCGCGTCCCCGGATTCGTAATACACCCAGCGTTTAGCCAGCCAGAGTTGGAGCAGCGTGATCGCCAGGATGATGATGAACAGAATCCAGGCCATGGCCGAGGCATAACCCATTTGGAAGCCCGCCGGCCCGGAGCGCCCGAAAGCGCGGTTGTAGAGGTAGAGGACGTAGAAGAGCAGGGATTGTCCCGGCCCGCCGCCGGCAGAATCGGCGCCGGTGAGGATGTAAGCCGTCGTAAAGACCTGGAATGTGCCGATGATGCCGGTCACGATCTGGAAAAAGATGGTGGGCGAGAGCAACGGAAGCGTGATATGGCGCACTTTCTTCCACCCGCGCGCGCCGTCAATCGTCGCGGCTTCGTACAAATCTTTGGGGATGCCCTTGATGCCCGAAAGGTAGATCAGGATATTGCTGCCGATCCACCACATCCCCATCACCACCATGCCCGGTTTGGTCCACAACGGATCGACAAACCAGCCCGGCCCTTTGATCCCAAACCAGGAAAGCGCCTCGTTGAGCAGGCCGTTCGGACGCAGGATCCACTGCCACAGGAAGACAGCAGCCACGCCGGAGAGCACGTTGGGGAGATAGATGACCGTGCGAAAGAGGCGCCCACCGGGCAGGTCCATCGCCAGGAGCAGCGCGATGCTCACCGAAGCCACCGTCACAATGGGGAGTTTGACAACCACCATCCAGAAGGTGTTGTAGAGGGATGTGTAGAAGCGGTCGTCGGCGAAGAGTTCCTGGTAATTGCCCAGGCCGATCCATTGCGGCGGGGTGGTGATGTTGTACTTGGTGAAGCTCGTATAGAGCGAAAACAGCATCGGGCCGACGGTGAAAACGAGAAAGCCGATGATCCAGGGCATAGCAAAGAGCCATCCCAGGGCCGCCTCCTTGCGAGTCGCCGTGAACCACGGTCTGCGCGCAGTGTTGCGGTGCGTATTCGTGATCGCCATACCTCACCCCTTCGAAAACAGCCTCAACGGATCGAACAGATTGAACGAAAAAATATCCGTTAAAGTCCGTTGAGAGAGTCTTGTGAAAAAAACGTTGGAACGTCTCAACGTCGAAACGTTCCAACGCACTCACGTGGATACCTACTGGTTCTTCTGAATCGTTTCGTCAATAGCGGCTTGCGCTTCTTTCATCGCGTCCGCAGGCGACAGTTCGCCGGTCCAGACCTTCTCCAGGCGCGGGCCGAGTTGCTCGCCCCAGTTGGGGTAAGCCGGGATGTAGGTGCTGCCGGTGCTCCATTCCATACTTTCCATAATCGCGGCCCAGTATGGATCGGCCAGCAAGACGGGGTCATAGGCCGTACCACGGTTGGTGGGGATGGCGTAGGTATCGCGCGCCCAGGATGCCTGCGCTTCCGGCCCAGACATACACTTAATGAACTCCCAGGCGGCATCGGTGTGCTTCGCGCCGTAGGGGATCGAAAGCGCGAACCCGCCGCTCCAGCCGGACTTCACTTTCTTGTAGGGCAGGAAGCTGATGCCCCAATCCATACGCATGCGGCTGCCATCGGCGTTGTAGTGATACGGGCGGTAGAAGTTGAGGGTGGAGTTGTAGCCGCCGACGTCCACCAACATCGCCGTACCGCCGGCCATGAAGACATCGTTGGGCGGCGCGCCAAACTGCGCCTTGAAGTTCTGTACCTCCTGCCAGCCGCCATAACGATCCACCCACGACTTGACCCATTCCAGCGTCTCGATCACTTCGGGCGCGTCCACGACCGGGCGACCGTCTTGCACGCGCGTATAGCCGGTGGTCAGTTCCCAGAAGTCCGGGCCGACGTTCCACAGCGGGAAGAAACCAATGCGCTTGTAGCTGCCGTCGTCGTTCTTGACATCCAGCTTGTCGGCGTATTCCAGCAACTCATCCCAGGTCTGTGGCGGCGTCTCAGGGTCAAGACCGACCTCGGCGAATGCCTGCTTGTTCCAGTAGAGCACACGCACGTCTGTCTCGAAGGGGATGCCGTACACGTCGCCTTCGTACAGAGCTTCGTTCCAGGTGAAGGACCAGAACTGCTCCGGGTCGAGACCGTCGCGCTCGACGAACGGCTGCAAATTGGTCACGACCTGATCGCGGGCGCGCTGCGGCAGTTGCGGGCGATCTTCGACGATCACATCGGGCATACCCGATCCGGCAGCGACGGCGGCGAGATTGGCCGTCCAGATGTCGCCCCAGGGCTTGGCGACTTCGGTGACGTTGATGTTGGGCAGTTTCTCTTCACACAGCACGACCACGCGGCGGACGGCGGCGCGGCGCACGGGCGAAGCCCAGAAGTGCCAGAATTCAACATCGCCGGAAACTTCGGCGTTGAGGGGTGCGGCGTTGCCGACCTGACCAGGATCCATCGGCACTTCAACTTCGACGGTGACTTCCTTGATCACTTCGCGCGTCACTTCCACCTGGACTTCCTTCACCACTTCGACTTCCACGGGTACTTCTTTGGTGACTTCGACCGTCTGAATGATGACTTCGGGCGTTGGCGTGGCGCAGGCCGTCAGGACCATACTCGCCACGACGACAACAGCGATCACCTGCCACCATGATGTAGATTTCAAGCGTCTCATTGCTCCTCCTAGTTCATTTATCGTAATGAAAGCTGTGCTGCTGAAAACAATGTCGCGCGCAAGGCGCAGTGAAGACTATGCGGAATTCATCTGGACAGCAAATCGTAGTAACCGGGCACCTCCTCTCATCGTGAGCTAAAAAGGCGGTCTTGCTCGTATTCGCTCAACAACACGTTTATTCTATCACGATAATCGAGCGTTGTCAAGCATTTTGCAGTTGTTTCGACTATAGAAAACCAAAGTCGGGCAAAGTCATTGACAATTATCCGCTGTTGTTCTATAATAAAGACCTGAAGTACGGGTAAAAATCCAGTGGGTATGATACACAGAGTCGTCGAAAGGGGATACGTATGCTCTCTATCCAAAGACACACGGAAATTTTAGCCATCCTGGCGCGAGAGTCGGTAGCGACGGTGCGCGCGCTGGCGCAGCAATTGGGCGTGGCGGAATCCACCATCCGCCGCGATCTGGACATCCTGGAGGAACAAGGGCAACTCAAGCGGACTTACGGCGGCGCTATGACGTTGAACGCAGCGCCAACGGAGTTTCCCACCCTCGCCTGTCCAGAACTCCAGCGCGAAGTCTCCCATGCCGATAACAAGGAAAGAATTGGCCGGGCGGCCGCGACGCTGGTGAAAGACAACGAGGCCATCTTCCTGGACAGTGGCACGACGACAGCCTGCATCGTCCCGCACATCCTGGACCGTAAGGGGTTAACCGTGGTTACGTGCGATCTCAATATCGCCGTCTGCCTGTCACAAAATGAGGCCATCTCGACAATTGTGATTGGCGGAGAGTTGCACATCCCCACACTGAGTTTTACCGGCAGCCTGGCGCAAAAGTCGATGGAGCTATTCGATCTGCGTTTTAGCAAAGCATTTATCGGCGCACGGGGCGTCGCAGCGGCTTACGGGATCACCAACCGGGTGGGTGAACGCATCCCGGTGAAACAACTCGCCATCCAACGCGCGCGCGAAGTGATTGTGGTGGCCGACGGCTCCAAGATCGGCGTGCTGGCGCCCAGCCAGGTCGCGCCGATTACGGCGATGCATCACCTGGTCACCGATAGCTCGGCCGCAACCGCGGAATGTGCGGCGATTGCCGGTATGGGTGTGGATGTTATCGTGGTGTAAGTGCGCAGTGAGCTTACCTTTCCGGCCAATGTGCCAGCCCCTGCGTCGGTGTCACCCCCCATCGCACGCAACGTCTGCGCCACCGTCTGTACCAGATGGCCTTGCGCCGTTACGCCCGTCGTCGCCACTTCCATCCACAGGCGCTCGGTGTCGGTCGCACGCGGGAACGCCGGGCGCGTCCCCGGCTCGACGATGTCCAACTGCGGCGGACCACCGATGGTCTCCATTGCTGCTCCCAAATCCCACACCAGTTGCCGACGCGGTATAGCCCAGCCGTCGAAGGCCCCGCCCAGGATCAACGCTTCCACAGCGCGTCGTCCCAGGCGTGTGCGCTGACAGAAGTCAGTCAGCGAGGTGAACAGCCCGTATCCCCGCGCCGCGACGATCTGCGCTCCGCCGTTCTCCCCCACGCCTGACACCGTTGCCAGCCCCAGGCGGATGCCGTTGCTGTCCGCCGTCGCGGATACGTCCGACGCCTGCACGTCTGCGCCGAAGATTTGTATCCCACAGCGCCGCGCCTCGTCCACGATCACTCGCGGCGAGTAGAAGCCCATCGGCTGGTGACGCAGTAACCCGGCGAAGAAGGTCGCCGGGTTACTGCGTCACCAGCCGATG
>Ga0209614_1000778_pt1 | contig 26809 bp, 27 predicted proteins | sample BlaSprsedimmetaG_FD_185484 | JGI IMG/M metagenome (GOLD analysis project Ga0209614, IMG submission 185484) | Hot spring sediment bacterial and archeal communities from California, USA to study Microbial Dark Matter (Phase II) - Blank Spring... ... | reverse complement strand
ACGAACTTTCTGAGAAATGTTTTTATTTTTTCTCTCTCCTTGCCAACATCTCCTAGCAAATTCCCAATAACTTTCGGAGAAAGATGCGCGCCAGGTATTGTTTCCGACAGAAAGGAGTTGACATAATAAGCCTGTAGGCTTTTTAGTGGTGTATTGTAGAGCAGTCTAAAAACGGCAAATATGAAGAGCTCTTTCCATGTATCGGGATAAAGCGCCTTTAATCTCTCTTTTATGTCGTCGTTCGCTTCTAACAGAAAGTTCGTTGCTCCAAACTCCTTGACCGCGATATTGTTCAGACTTGCCTGCATTCGTTCATGCCGGGGTTCCACCAAGCCATCAGGAGTAATCGTTCCCAGAAACTTCTGTGTAATCTTCTTCGCCCTTCCCTTCTCCTTATCCCATACGCTGGTAACTTTGTAGAGATAGAAATTATTGCCCATTTTCCTGATCTCCGTCCCCTTCTTCTTCTCCCTGAGTACCCAATCCGGATAGCCCATATTACGCAATTACGTAATACAGTATATAAAGGTTTCGCCGGGGTTTCTACTCCTTTTATCGAAAACAGCTCAGGAAACCTCGGACTGGGGGTTATATTACGTAAGTTTGACGGAGTTAGGGATTAACTCTTCTTACCGCCGCGGCGCTTTATGATCGGGCGGATCGCACCACAGGCATCGCACTTCAGCACCCAGATGCGGTCCTGCTTCTCGAAGTGCGTATCAGGCTTATTGCATTCCCAGCAGAGTACGTATTCATCCATATAGCGCTGAATCTGGCGCTCTAACTCCTCGCGCGTGAATCTGCCCTGGAACACCACCCGGTCACCCAGGATCTTGCCCGCAGTTCCAAGCTCGTTGAGCAGGAATTTTATCACGTGCTCCTGCTCACGGCGGATGTAATTACAGACCACATCGAAATTGTCAAAGATCGTGGTCTTGCCCTCTACAAAGACCTTGAGCGGCGGAATAACAAATCGCTCATCGCTGGTCCTCGTGCTCGGTAAGTGCTGCAATGCACGATCCAGAAGCATAACATAATCTTCCATCTGTATCAGCCCCCTATTATGTATCTATGTGCTTATCTGCGCGTGATAGTACCCGCGATCTCCGCCCCGAGGAACGCCGAGGAAGGGATTTGAACCCTTGGGTCCCGTGCGGGACACCGGCTCTCAAGGCCGGCGCTTTAGTCCACTTAGCTACCTCGGCCGCTGGCTTGCCTGCACATTGCGTATCACCGTGTCTGTCTACGGCTTGCGCTCCTTCCACCCGTACTCCCTGCGCATCTTCGTCGAACGGCCAAACCCGCAGGCCACGCAGTACTTCGCGTGCACGCTGAACGCAACGCTCCCGCAGCGACGGCACATAATGTGTGACCGCTTCTGCCGTTTACCCTGTGACGCGGTGCCCTTTACCATGGCTCCTTCTCTCCTGCATCCTTACCTTTGCCTTTCTCTTCGCTCTTCTCCATCTCCGACTGCACTGTTGGTGAGATATACACCACGTTGTCACCGCGCATCAGTATCTCGCCCGCAAAACTCTTGACCGTATCGTCGCCGCCCAGTTCCTCCGCATCGCTCAGAACCAGATTCATATGGAGGTCGTAGCCCTCCAGCAGCCCTCGAAATTCCCGGCCACCTCTGATCCGCACGATGACCGGGGACTTCAGCGCTTTGTTCAACACGTCCAACGGCTTTGGCTTATTCACCATGACCCTCACGTTCTCCTTTCTTCCTTCTCCGGGGCTCCCTCATTCCTTCCTTGATTCAGCCACGTTAGTAATAAATAGAATGATGCTAGCGTAGCTTATATCTTTATTTCACTTCCGATATTTTTATTCTTACAGATCCTCTCTACAAAGAGCAGAAGGAAAATGGCGAAATCGTTTTATCGCTACATCGGCGAGGCATGGAAGCGGCCAAAGGAGTCCTACGTTCAGGAGTTCCGGAAGGAACGATTGATGGACTGGCGGAAGGAGCCTGCAGTTGTTCGGCTCGCGCATCCGACGAGGCTGGATCGTGCCCGATCGCTGGGCTACAAGGCGAAACACGGGATCATTGTCGTGCGCGCCAAGGTACGGCGGGGCGGTCGGCGGAAACAGCGGCCCGTACACGGCAGGAAATCCAAGGGGCTGGGTGTGCACCGGATAACGCCCGCCAAGAGCTTGCAGCGGATCGCCGAGGAGCGCACCGCACGGAAGTACCCCAATATGGAGGTGCTGAATTCGTACTGGGTGGCCGAGGATGGCAAGCGGAAATGGTTTGAGATCATCCTCGTCGAGCCTGCTCATCCCGAGATTAAAGCTGATAAGGATTTGAATTGGATCTGTGGCCCGTCGCACCGGCGGCGAGTGTTCCGAGGCAAGACCTCAGCAGGGAAGAAGGGAAGGACCTGAAGCGTTGAGGAGGCTGGGCGCGGTCGATTTACCGCTGCACGGTGGCAAAGCTCCACCGTGGCTGCTCGTACGCATGAAGCGGTTAGCCCGTGCGATCTTCGAGCTGATCGTGGATGAATACGGTGTGCACGGTGCGATCCAGCGCCTGGCCGACCCGTTGTGGTTTCAGTCTCTCTCCTGCGCGCTCGCTTACGACTGGCACAGCAGCGGGACGACGACCGTGGTGTGCGGTGTTTTGAAATCGGTGATCGAGCCCGAAGAGTTCGGCTTCGGCGTTGCTGGCGGCAAGGGCAAGAGATCGAGATCGACTCTCGCTGATATCGACGCGCTCGGGAACACCTTCAACCTCAGCGAGGCGACCCTCACCGAATTGAAATACGCAAGCCGCATCTCAGCGAAGGTCGATAATGCCTGCCTGCAGGATGGGTATCAGCTCTATCATCACGCCATGTTCGTTACAGAGCGCGGTGAGTGGGCAGTTATCCAGCAGGGCATGAACCCCAGCGATCGGTACGCGCGACGGTACCACTGGCTCTCGTCCTCCCTGAAGGAGTACGTCGAGGAGCCACATCAGGGCATCGTCGGTTCGCACTGTCAAACGGTCCTGGATCTCACGGCGCGCGCGAGCAGAGGCTGCCGCGCAACCTCCGTGGACCTCGTCAAGACCGAGCCGCGCGAGCTGGAGCGCATGTATCGTGATCTAAGCGCGCAGAGCAGGCGGCTACCTGAGCATCAGACCACACTCGCCGCATTCGACATCGTCCCCGATGCAGGGCGCACCTGCGAGCTGACCGCAGGCGACGGGCTTATAATCCGCTTGCCAGCTCGCGTTAACTGGGATGCGCTTCGTGCGGCGTACGACCTGCAGCCGTCGAATTACGAGCAGTTCCTCAGTATCGCGGGCATCGGGCCGGCGACCGTCCGCGCCTTAGCGCTCGTCTCCGAGCTCATCTACGGCGAGCACGCAAGCTGGTGCGATCCCGTGAAGTACTCGTTCGCGTTCGGCGGCAAGGACGGTGTACCGTACCCGGTAGACCGGAGAACGATGGACGAAACGACCGAGCTGTTACGGACCGCGATGAAGAGGGCGAACGTGAAACCAACCGCTGCGTTCACCTCACGTAACTGATGCCTTGACTGACGCATACCCTACCGTTCACATCACCGCTTTGTGCCCTGCGGGCAAATGCCACGCCCGGGAAAGCAAGATTCAAAGCTATTAATAACCACAGTTAAAAGTGTTCCTATGGAGCCGATGAAATTCGCACCCGTTTCGGAGAGCCAGATCACCAGAGCGATCGTGGAGGAGTTCGCAGTCGAGTTGCATGAGTACGTAGAGTCTGATGTCATCATCGTTGGAGGCGGTCCCGCAGGCTTGATGGCCAGCAGAGAGCTGGCTGCTGCAGGTGTGAAAGTGCTGCTCATCGAGCGGAACAATTACTTCGGTGGCGGATTCTGGCTCGGAGGATTTCTCATGAACAAGGTCACGGTGCGCGCGCCAGCTCAGCGTGTGCTTGACGAGCTCGGGGTCCCCTACCGGGAATACAGCGCAGGCTTGTACGTCGCGGACGGGCCGCACGCGTGCTCGAAATTGATTGCCGCCGCCTGTGACGCGGGTGCGAAGCTCATGAACATGGTCGCGCTCGAGGATGTCGTGCTCCATGAAGAGCGAATGCGCGGGATCGTGGTGAACTGGAGCGCGGTATACAGCCTGCCGCGACAGGTAGCGGCGGTTGATCCGGTCTCGTTAGAATCGAAGCTCGTGATCGATGCGACCGGGCATGACGCTTCGGTCGTAAAGAAACTGGAGGAGCGCGGATTACTGCAGACCCGGGGGCAGGGCGCGATGTGGGTGGAGCGCTCCGAGAATCTCGTGCTCGAGCAGACCTCAGAGTTGTATCCCGGATTGATCGTCACGGGCATGGCGGTCTCCACGGCCTACGGACTCCCGCGGATGGGCCCGACCTTCGGCGCGATGTTGCTCTCCGGTAAGAGAGCGGCGGAGATCGCAATTGAGAAGCTCGGGTTGTAATAATGCTCCAACCCGCAAGCCAGTCCAGAGCATGAATAAGACTCATGAAGGCGCTAACGCTCCTGTCAGGCGGGCTCGATTCGATCCTGGCAACGAAACTGGTCCTGGATCAGGGCATCGAAGTGCTGGCCGTCACCTTTAGCTTGCCGTTCACAGCGGAAAAAGTGGATTACGCCAGCCGGATAGCTGAGCGGCTTGACCTTCACCACGTCACCGTTGACGTCGGAACTGATTACCTGGAGGTCATTCGCAACCCGAAACACGGCTACGGCTCCGGCATGAACCCCTGCATCGATTGCCGAATCTATATCCTCAAGGAAGCGAAACGGATTGCTGACGAGCTGGGTGCGAACATTATCGTTACCGGTGATGTGCTTGGTGAACGGCCGATGAGTCAGCACCGGAAGGCACTGGCGCTCGAGGAACGCGAGGCGGGTCTTGAGGGTTTGATCCTGCGACCCTTGTCAGCAAAGCTGCTCCCCCCGACCATAGCGGAACGCGAGGGCTGGATTGATCGTGAGAAGCTGCTCAGCATCTCGGGCAAGAGCCGAAAACCTCAGATCGCGCTCGCTAAGCAGTACGGGCTCCAGGATGCGTACCCCGCGCCCGCGGGCGGCTGTCTCTTGACCGATAAGGAGTTCGCGGCGAAAGTGCGGGATCTGTTCGAGCACACCGAGCGAGTGACGAACCGGGACATCCAGGTCTTGAAACTGGGGCGGCATTTCCGGGTCGGGGTCGCGAAGATCATTGTAGGCCGGAATGAGCGTGAGAATTCGCGGCTGTTAGCACTGAAGATGCCCAACGCGTATGCGTTTGAAGTCCCGGATTGCGGGAGTCCGATCACGATCGTGGAAGGGGCGTGCGAATCGGAGACGATCAGGCTTGCCGCACGGCTGACCGCACGGTATGCGGACGATCGATCCGACCTGGTGGCGGTGGACTACTGGCGTGAAACCGAAGGGCCGCGCAGGCGGATCACCGTATCACCGCTTGAGGACGATGAAGTAGACCGGTTGCGGATCTAACAAAACAACTCCCCAGCTACTGTCTATTCCAGCCTGATCGCGGGGATTTGATCTCCGTGCGTATTCCCATTCGCATCCACGAACGAGGAGCAGGTGATGAGCCCACCCGCCACCGTCTTGCTGGTCGCGGAGATGAGCTGCGGATACGAGCCGGTCCGTAGCTCATAGGTATAGGTCGTACCACCCTGCAGCATGAACGGTTCGGTAAAGGATATCGTGTGCCCGTCGTCATGATAACCGTCCCACGTAGCGTTCATGTCGAGTCCATTCCCGTAAATACGGACGTATTCGGCGTGGCCGCCGGTGCCCGGGCACGGATACGTATAAAGCCGGGAGACAAGCATCGACTGATCTGGCCGGAGGGTACCGGTATGTGTACCCGCGATGCTCGGATAACCGCCGGGCCCCGTGTCGAAGAACCATAAGGGGTCATAGGGCAGTATCGTCAGATTTACACGGGCTTCCCCGGACCATGCCTCATCATCGTCCTGCACCTGAAAGGAAATAACGTGCGTGCCTGCAGACAGATTTGAAGCGGGTATGGCGAACGATTGCGCTGTGCTCAGCTGCCCATCGAGACTCGAACTCCAGTTGTACGCAACCACTATCCCGTCGGCATCCGTACCGCTCCCCGCGAACGTGATGAGATCGAGCACGTGCACCGCGGGATTGGGCGTGACTGAATCGATGTATGCGGTAGGCAACTGATTCGCCAGCACTGCCCGCGCTCGTATGCCCACATCATAGTAATCGCCGGAATACGGATTATACGGTTTCGTGTACTTTGTACCATCACAGCTCCAGTAACTCTCGCCCGAGAAGCTTGCCACTTCTGTCCACGGCGGCAGCCAGGACTCGTTATAAAAGTCGATCGGTATGGGGTACCCGTATCTCCCCGTGGTGAACGTGATCTGGATGATGACGTCGTCGCCGGCATCCAACGGCACGGGCGTATCGAGCGGTATCGAATAATAGCCCCATTCAGTCGTAGTTCCCGTCCGGGTCGTCCCAAGCTGGTCGCTGAAGGTGTAAAATCCTGGATGAGCGGTAACGGTACCGTATACCCGTATCTCGTAATCCATGTTCGTGTCGATCGCCCAGAAGTCCACGGCAGATAGCGTAAGCGCCTGCACGGTGGTGAACCGAACGGCACCGTACGCGGTCAGCTCGCCACAGCCCATCACGTACCCCATCCAGCCGCACTCGTCGTGGTAGAAGAGCTTATCGGTACCCGCTCCATAACTGACGAACGCGCTGGCATCGTCACCGAGATTCGCGGAGCCAAAGGCGACCCAGGCACATCCAGGATAGGGCCCCAGGGCGCCCCAGGTCGTGCCCCATGAATTCTTGATCAGCCACGCTCCCGTGCCCCGGGTATGCGGGAGCGAGTCGTTCCAGCCAATGATCAGGACCGCGTGATTCGGCTGTTCCGGACCCCAGTATTCGTACACGCCGCTGTTGTACCCCCTGAGACCCGCATCACTTGCGTACATCGTGGCTGATACCGGACCATACCGCAGGATCGCGTTCTTAATCAGGTCTACCTGCTGCTCGCCGTGATGCTCCGTAATGGTGCGCCAGTTATCCACGGTTCTGATGACCGGGCAATCGCGGCAGGTTTCCAACGATTCGGCGTACGGATGACAGGTCTCGGCTGCGCCACCCCGTTTCGTGTAATAGTTCGCCGTCATCAGTCCAATGCCCCCTTCACAGAAATCGTAGCCGCCGCTGCTCGACCAGATGTTGCAGTCCCCCACCTCCTGTTCCGAGAAGTCGAATGCCAGACCCTCGCACCGCAAGATATCCGATTCGAGATCCGCGGTCGCCGCGAAGATCCAGCAACTGCCACAGCCGCCCTGCTCCTTGACGGGTGTCACGTGGCCGAGCGCCATAGCATCGTACGAGGCAGGCAGCGACTCGACCGGCGATTCCGCTTGCAGCTCGGTTCGGTCACGCTCTTCCGCGGGCCGGAAGCTGATATGCGCAGGAAGTGGCTCGGTCGGCGGCTCGAGCTGGCGGTAGCTGCAGAGCGCCGCCTGCTCCTCGGGTCTGAGTCGCGTTATCGCGTTCTCGGCCACCGTGTAATTATAGCCCTGCTCATAGACCCGGTACTGGAGTGCCAATACCTCACGGCCCTGCTCGCCGTTCGGGGATACGTAGTCGATCTCCGTGGCGATGCCGGGCGGCAAGGCGATCACGAACAGCACGATGATGGCAACGGTTGTTAATAGAGTTCGCCTCGTCTTCGAGCTTCTCTTCGTCATCTCAAGCATCGCTTACATGCGGTCTATCTCGTTCGGCATCGCTGGTCTCAAGGCCACCGTCACCGCTGTCTCTGGGCGTTGCTCTCCTTCTTCCGCTTCGCCAGCTTCCGTATCGAGTCCAGCTCGTTGCGCGCTATCCTGGTGGCTTCAAGATAGCCACTTTCCAGAGCACCTTTGAGCAGCGTTTCACCCAGCTCCGTACGTACGAAGATCGTGGACCAGCCCTCCTCGGAACCGACCGATCCTACAGAGAGATCCGCAAGTTCGGCAGTATAATCCATGCAGACCAGGCAGCCGTCCCCGATGAAGTCTTTGATCTCACTTAACGGGATTCCCTGCCGGCTCTCTTCAAAGAGGAACAAGTCTTTGCCGCGTATTTCGAACTTGCATATCCCGCTCAACGAGCCGCCGCGACTCTTCTCCGCTACGTAATCCAGGAGCTCAGGCGTGAAGTTCTCCATGCAGAAGAGACCGATCAGCAATTTCACCTTCTCGATTCCGAGATCATAGGGCTGATGTGCGGTCTGCACTTTTCGCAAGCCCTGGATCTGGCAGGGCAAGCCCACAAACCCGATCTTCTCACAGCCCGCCGTCAGAGCGTCTCGTACGCCCGTGACGCTCGGATAGAGCGTGTATTTCGTACCCGCGCCCTCGAGTAACTCCTCAGCGGTTCGCGCTACCTCGGTCTTCGGTCTCCACTGCTCGTCCGAAGTGGTAATTACAGCACAATCGAGTAAGCCGGTCTCCAGCGCGTACGCGAGCAGGGCAGTAACCGCCCCACCATCCTGGGCTTGCTCGAGTATCTCCACCCGCGTGGCGCGCGCGGCATAAACGCTCCGATACAGTCCAAGCTGATCTTCTTCTGCGCGTCGGTGGATCGTGCCGAACAGTCTCCGCTCGATCTCGTCCTGTGGCAGGAATGTGCGCGGGCAGAACGTGTAGCAGAGTCCGCAGACGGAGTCATAGTCATCCACAAAAATCGGCTCCTGCTTGCCATCCACGCTTTTACCGATGTCAATCTTATCGCAAAAGGCCGCGCAGGTCCCACAGAGGCAGCAGATTCGTTTTGCCGTTACTTCGTGCGACAAAGTCAAAAAGCCGCGCTCTAGAAAGGTGGGCAATCGCACGAATTTCTTCGCCGCTCCCGCATCGGGAGCTGCTTCTCGCGCCATCTTACTTCACCCCCGCTTTCTCACGCAATTTCGCGTAGTCTTCATCCACCCGCGCTTGAATACGGTCAATGTCCTTCTCGGTCAGATGCCTGAATCGCCCCTGCCGCCGCAAATAGTCCTTCACCGGTCTCAGCACGGGGAAATCCAAACTCATGCGATAATCACCGTTGATCACCTCATACAGCGGGAAGATACCGGTCTCAACGGCCAGGCGGCCGAACTCGATCGTCTCCTCCGGCGCGCACCGCCAGCCGGTGGGGCAGACCGAGAGTATATGCAGGTAGGCGGGGCCTTCGGTCTCCAGACCTTTCTGTACCTTCTCCATCAGATCGAGCGGATACGACGGGCATGCGGTCGCCATATAAGGGATCCGGTGTGCCACGACGATCTCAGGCATGTTCTTCTTCCAGGTCATCTGCCCGATGCTATGCTTGCCCACCGGCGCGGTGGTCGTCCACGCGCCATACGGTGTTGAGGAAGACCGCTGAATGCCGGTGTTCATATACGCTTCATTATCAAAGCAGCAATAGAGGATGTTATGGCCTCGCTCCAGCGCGCCGGATAAAGCCTGTAAACCGATATCCGTGGTGCCGCCGTCGCCCGCGATCCCGACGAATTTAACGCCGCGATCCGGGATCTTCCCCTTTCGTATACGCGCCTTATACGCGGATTCAACGCCAGAAACGACCGCGCCCACATTCTCAAACAGCGTGTGTATCCAGGGCAGACGCCACGTGGTCTGGGGCAGTAACGACGAGAAGATCTCGATGCAGCCCGTTGCGTTCACGACGATCACGTTCGTGCCGAGTGCTTTGCAGACATGCCGAACGGCGAGTGCCTCACCGCAGCCGATGCAGGCACGATGCCCGGGTGCAAAGTTCTCATCCGTCGTGAGCAGCAGTGGCGTGAACAACTCCGCTGCTTGCTCAAGATCGTTCCGTTCTCCTTCCCCCCGCATCGAAGCCATCACTCCCTCACCCCTATGATCTCGGGCTCGAGCTCTTCACCCAGCGTTACCAGCTGCGCTTTTTCCTCACCGCGGTTGATCATGTATTTGAACTCGTCTAACGTCACGTCCCGACCGCCAATCCCTGCGATATAGCTCACGATCGCGAGATCCTGCCGCTTATCGTAGAGTGCCGCTTTTACCTCGCCGCAGACCGGTCCACCCATACCATAGGAGATTGCACGATCCAGCACCAGCAGACAGTCAAGATTCTTGACCGCCTCCCGCAATTCGGCGAACGGAAACGGTCGCCAGAGTCGCAGACGAATAAGGCCTACCGCCTTCCCTTCGGAACGCAGCTCGTCGATCGCCAGCATCGCACTCTCACTGATGCTGCCCATGGTCAGCAGCGCGGTGCGCGCGTCTTCCATGCGATAAGTCTCTACCGGCTCGTAAGATCTGCCGAAGGTCTCCTTGAACACCTTCCAGACCTCCAGGATCTTTGACTTCGACGCTTCAAACGCGACGTTCTGCGCCATCTTCGCCTCGAAATAGATGAACGGCGGACCATAGCAGCCCATGCTCACCGGCTTCGCGGGATCCAGCACGAACGGATACTCATAATCCGGGATGAAATCGGCGACGTCTGCTTCCGCTGGCAGCTCCATGTCCTCGGTGACATGAGAGAGATAAAAGCCGTCAATATGGACCATCGCGGGGAAGAGAACGTCCTGATCTTCTGCCATACGGTAGGCGCAGACGGTAAGGTCAAACGCCTGCTGATTGTTCTCCGCGAAGATCTGGATCCAGCCGATGTCACGCAGCGCCATGGCGTCAGAATGATCGCACCAGACCGAAAGCGGCCCTGACAATGCGCGGTTCGCCGCCACGGCGACCACCGGGAGCCGCATTGACGCGGGTATGTAGAGCACCTCATGCATCAATTCCAGGCCCTGGCCTGCGGAGCAGGTGAACACCCGGGCGCCCGCTGCCGAGGCACCGACGCAGGCGCTCATGGCTGAATGCTCCGATTCAACACAGATGAACTCCGCATCTAGCTCGCCATCGGCGATCATCTCCGCCAGGCGCTCGACGATGTGTGTCTGCGGCGTAATGGGATAGGCTGAGATCACATCCGCATTCACCATTCGCACCGCCTCCGCGATAGCAAAGGAGCCTTCCAATCCCACTAATCTTCCTTTCGTCATCTTCTATCAGACAAATCCTCCCATATCATCGTTTGAATCACGGAACAGGCTGAGAAGTGCGGTTCGTCTACCGAAACGGTTCATTCCTCCTCTTCCTCTACCATCTCGATAACACCGCGTGGACACTCGTGCGCGCAGATACCACAGCCTTTGCAATAGTAGAGGTCAGCCTCGAAGAAGCCCTCGTCGTCCTCACTGATGCACCCTTCGGGACAATAGATGTAACAGGCACCGCACTTGATGCATTTCGTATTGTCTCTGATCGGTCGTGTCGAGCGCCACTCGCCCGTCTTCGTGGACGCTGCGCTGCCCGGCTCGGTGACCACACAGCCGAGCTCCAGGTCTTTCCACCCCTTCTGTTTCGCTCCCATCTTTTCTCCTCACCTCTCGCCCTTTTATGTATGGCACGAGACTCCGCTTTAGCTCACCACGGTCTCGTCATACGCGCGCCGCATCGCTTCGCTGTTCTTCGCGGCCACCTTGCCGAACCGCGCATTCAACGGCTCCTCCAGCGAGTCAAGCGCCACGATCTTGGTCGCTTTGATCAGTGCCCCCAGCATGGTCGTGTTCACGATGGGTAGACCTAAGACCTCGCGTGCAATGCCCAGAGCATCAATTGTGGCCACCGTCTTCGCTCCCAGCTCCCGCTTCAACTCCGCGTGCGATTTCCTGGTGTTGATGACCGCTGTGCCCTCAGGCTTCAATCGTGCCAGCACGTCGCCGACCGCGAGCAAGCCCGGGTCGAGCACGACGATCACGTCCGGTTCAGCAATTTCGGTCCGTATCTTGATCCGTTCGGTATCGCTCACCCGTAGAAAAGCAAGAACGGGCGCGCCGCGCCGCTCGGGCCCGAACGAAGGCATTGACTGCGCGTGCTTGCCCTCGTGAATCGCCGCATGAGCCACCAATTCCGCCAGGGTAACGCCACCTTGCCCCCCTCTTCCGTATATAACAATCTCCTTCATTTCTTTCGATCAAGCTCAGGAAAAGATTTTCTCCGCGTCGTAGCGTAGCGTAGTATACTATACTACACAATAATACTGCCTAAAAACTTTTCGATTCTTTCCAGAGCCTCCTTTAGTTCGTTCAGAGATACGGCATACGCGCACCGCAGGTGCCCTTCTCCCGTCGGTCCGAAGGTCTCGCCCGGGATCACGACGACCTTCTCCTCCATGAGGAGCCGCTTGGCGAACTCGGCGGAGCTGAGCCCGGTATGCTTGACCGAGGGGAAGGTATAAAACGCACCTTTCGGCTCGAAACAGGTTAATTCCAATCGATTCAGCCGGTCCACGAGCCAGCGCCGCCGGCGGTTGTACTCCCGCACCATCCGGTCAACCTCGTCCTCGCAGCGCAGCGCCTCGATCGCAGCCATCTGTGCCGTTATCGGTGCGCACATCATCACATATTGATGGATCTTCATCATCGCCCCGATGAGCTCACGGTTGCCCGCAGCATAGCCCAACCGCCAGCCGGTCATTGCGTACCGTTTCGAGAAACCGTTCAGCAGTATCGTTCGCTCCTTCATGCCGTTCAGCGCAGCGAAGCAGGTATGTGTGCCTTCGTACGTCAACCGGCCATACACCTCGTCTGAGATCACCAGCAGGTCGTGCTCGCTCACCACATCGGCGATCTCTTCCAGGTCTTTCTTGCTCATTATCGCACCGGTCGGATTGTTCGGATAGTTCAGAACGATGGCTTTGGTACGTTCCGTGATCCGCTCCTCGAGCTGCTCGGCACGGATCTTAAAGTCGTCCTCCGCGCGGGTCGGGACGCTCACGGGCGTGCCACCGGTGAAGATCGTGCATGCGTTATAGCTCACGTAGGTTGGCTCATGGAGTAGGATCTCCTCGCCGGGATTGGTGATCGCGCGGAGTGCGATATCGGATGCTTCGCTGACGCCCGTTGTGACCAGGAGCTCGCCTTTTGGATCATAATACACGCCGGACTCCTTATAGATCGACTCGGCGAGCGCTTCACGTAATTCCAGCAGCCCCCAGTTGGACGTGTAAGAGGTATATCCCTTCTCCAGGGCGAATATACAGGCCTCGCGGATACTCCAGGGCGTTACGAAATCCGGCTCGCCAACGCCCAGCGAGATCGCTCCCTCCATGCCCTGCGCGATATCGAAGAACTCGCGTATCCCCGAGCCTTTCACGTGCCGTACCCGATCGGCAACCCGGTCTAACATATAATACTCACTCTACTCTTAGTGTCGAGGTTTTAAAAGAGCGCGTGGTTTTGTCGGCCTGATTCTGGTTACAGGGTCACCGCCAGCCGCTTGCCTTTCTCCTCGTCGGCGAAGCTCTCGCCGTTCTCCTTGTAAGTCTTCAGGATGAAATGAGTCACGGCTTTACGTACCTGCTCGAGTGTCGCGATCTTTGCGGCTACGAAATAGGCGACCTCATGCATCGTCCGCCCGGAGACCATGATCGAGAGGTCATACTCGCCCGAGACTAACCGGACCGACTGCACCTCCGGGAACCGCGAGATCCGCTCTGCAATGGTGTCGTAGCCCGTGTCCCGTTCCGGACTGACGTTCACGTCGATTAAGGCTTGCACGGTCTCGATGCCTGCCTTCGCGTAGTTAATGACCGCTTTATACTTCTTCACAATCCCCTTACGTTCCAGATCTGCGATGATCGCCTTCACGTCTGTCTCCTCAAGCCCCGTCATACGCGCAATCTCCGCATCACTGAGCCGTGCGTTCTCCTCCAGCATGCTCAGGATCTCTTCCTCATTCTCTACCCCTTGTTCACCCATCCAACTCACCTCTTTCCTCATTACAGAAACCGAAATACCTCGGGTAACTCGCCCACAGCAGCGCGGAACTTTTGCGGCCAGTTCTCGCTATCCAGTCCCTTTTGTGCCAGGAACACGGCGGCCCAGCGCTCCAAACCCACACCTGAGCACCCTGACCACAGGTCCTGCCCGCTCTGCAATTTCACGCTGAACCCCTGCGGGTACTTATCGCCGTTCACACTCACATTCTGGAACTCGAGCCACTTGTCGCTATAGGGCAGCATCGCCTCGTAATCGGTGGTTCCGACCTCGCGTAACTCTGATAACCCCGCTTTGCCCTCCTGCGCCATGAACCAGGGGGTGACCCATGCCTCGCGCCACTCGATGTCGAGGATGTCATCGAAGATGTGCCGGTATTTCTCATGCAGTACGTTCGCATGCGCGATCGTCTGCTCCTTCGTACCGATCCAGACGATCTCGACGCGATGGAATTCATCGAGCCGCTCGATCCCGTGAAGGCCGCCACTCTCATACCGATAGGAAGTCCCCGAACGATCGAAGACCGTGATCGGTAAGATATCGTCCGGGAGGGTCTTCCCCTGCAGAAACACCCAGAAGGGCGGGCACTGCGCATAGCACATCCCACCGACGTTCTCGATCTTACCCATGATCATATCGACCGGGACTTCGTTCGTCACCTTGTAATAATCTATCACGTCCTCCCAATACTCAGGATCGCGTGTCTTCGGCGTGCAGACGTAGTAGGCCTCGGGATAAATCCCCTTTGCGTGCCCTGAGCGTTTCCAGACGTCCCAGGCGACGAATTTGGGGAAGATCATCTCGTTATAGCCCAACGGTATCAGGAGCTCGTCGAGCAGCATCTTCTCGAAGGTTCGGAAGATCCGCGTCACCTGCGGTCCGTAAACGTACTGACCTCTGCCTGCCGCGTGCTCCAGCCAGCCTCGTTTCAGCATCTCAGCCGTAGGATCTTTATCAGAGTGGTACTGCTTCTTCGCACTCGCAAAGAGCAGTTCCCAGTGCTCCGATTTACCTCTCCAGCGAGCCGCGTCCAGTTTATCCTCCAATAAGCGGATGAGGCGATCGGGGATTCGCTTATCCAATGCGGATTCATCGAGCTCAAGCAGGAGTTCTAACCGACCCTGCGCCTGGTTTATCTCCTTAACAAAGGGCAATTTCCGTAGCTGCAGGCCTTCACCCGCGGCCCAATCGAGCGTGATCCGGTACTCCGCGATCTCAACGCCACGTATACCGATGCGGTGGTTACCCAGGAGCTTCGCGAGCTCCTTCTTCAGCCTGAGGAGCGCATCATGCGCCCGGACGAACCGATCGGAAACGATCGTGAGGGTGATTGTATCATCGAGGATGTCCCCGGAAACGATCTTCGCACCACAACCGGGGGGTGCACCTCTCGTTAAGAGCTCCGTATTGGCGCTTCTCACGAATTCCGCGAACTCCTCACGAGCAACCTTATCGTGAACACGCGCACTGCAGTTCAGAGCGACGTGCAGCTCGAAGATCATCTCCCGGGGCTTCTCAGTTTCTTCAGTCATCAATCAGGGTTCTCCACCGCCAGATTCACCATTTCCAGAGCCACTTTCGCGTTCAGCAGGTAATCGTCGACACTCGCAATGAGCGTCCCGAGCTGCTCGGTCTTGATATACGTGACGGCGCGTTGAGCAACGACAACGGTCCGCATCGACGCGGTATTATCCTGCATAAGCGGAATCGCAGCCAGATCCGCGTGCTCGTCTTGTATCTCAATTCGTGCTTTGATCTTCATTTGGGCTACATTTAAATGTGCTCGCCGCGTATAAAAGGTGTAGAGTAGCAAGAATACATGTTCGATTATATCGTTGTTGTGGTCACTGACGATCTTGATGTGCAGCGGTTGGCCTGCTCGCCGTTCAGTAAGGAGATAGTGCTCGATTCGGCATTCCTCCCGGTCTCTGAAAGCGGCTGGCATGGTGCTGCGGGGAACGGGCTCGGCACGCTCTTCGCGATCAAGAACGCGAGTGATGCGTTCGGGACTGACCTCGTGGCTGAGGTGAAGCGGGGTAAGAGCGTGCTCATCGTGCACACGGCCGGCATCGGCTCACGAAATCTTATCACACGGACGGTCAAGAACAAGGCGCTCATTGAGGTGCCGAACCTCACGCTCTTAGAGGGCGTGATCAAGCAGTTTCAGGACTATGCAATACCGTCCCGTATCCTCGTTACCTGGGGCGACCAATTCTTACTGCTCGAGGACCGTCCGGAGGACATACAGAATCTCGCGCAACGGACGCATGTCATGCTCTTCGGGATACGGGCGGAGCTCACTGAGGAGCTGGCAAGCACCTACGGGATCCAGATCGTGTGCTGTGCAGAAGGTGAGGGATGTAAACTGCTCGATTTCGAGGATACGCGTAATTACGCGGTGGCGAAGGCGCTGGTGGAGAAATGGCAGGGCGAAGTCATGGTAAACATGGGTATGTTCGCGCTGAGCGGTGCCGCGGCAGAGCAGATGCTCGCAGCATTCCGCGACGCGCTTGCGGCACGAGAAGGGGCCTTCAACTCGGACGAACTCTGGCAGACCTGGGTCTCGCCGGAGTATGAGGCTCGTGCGTGGCTCCGCGAGCGCGCAGCCCGTATACGAGCCGAGCTTACGCGTACGGACTCGCTGGCTCTGATAACGAGCTTTCCGTTGAGCGATAGAACGATCTGGGAGGATTTCGGCACGAATGCGAGCTATTACCGGAGCATGATGAAGCTCCTCGAGAAGCATGAGGTCGGCCGTCGGTTGCGCGCCTTTTTAGCCGTCGATTTCCGTTCATTCGAATCCGGCTGCACGGTCTCCCGCTCCATCTTCGATGACGCAGAAATCGCCGGCGGCTCAGCCGTTGATAGCATTATTGTGAACTCCTCGGCGAAGCATGCGGAACTCGAGCAGGCATGCGTCTTCAACTCGACGTTGCATACTTTGAAAGGTAAACGGTGCGTGGTGTACAATGTCGTCGATCACGGTGAGCTCGAACTCGAGGATTCCGTCCTCATCGACGTCTTTCATCCGCGTAAGGGGAAGATACGGCTGACCATACCGATTGGCGCCGAGCAGGGGCCGGAAGCCGAGTGGTGGCATGTGCGCCTCCCGGAGAATGCCTGTGCGCTCTGTGACGTTGCGGAACTCTTGATCGGCGTCTCGGACGGCGAGCGCGAGGCAACAAAGTTCCTGTTTGAGCGCGTGGCGCGAACGGTGATCTCAGGCGGTAAGCAGTTACCGCAACTGGTTGCGCGTCCGTTCACCGTGAAGCCGTTCGTGGAGCCGAAGCCCTGGGGCTACGAGTTCTGGTGTGTCTCGCCACGGAGCTCTGCGGAGTTAGACCCTGAGCTGGAAGCGTTGACATTGGACGATCTGGCCTTGCTCTACCCGGTGCAGATTCTGGGTGGGGCCGGTGAATCGAAGAAGTTCCCGCTGATCGTGAAGCTCATCAAAGCGGACGAGAACCTCTCCGTGCAGGTGCATCCGGACGACGCATACGCGCTCGGCATGGGCGATGCGTACGGTAAGGAAGAGGTATGGCACGTCCTGGAGGCGGAGAAGGGCGCGACGATTTACCTTGGCCTTGCAGCGGTTATGAACAAAGAATCTGTTCTGAGCACCATAGAAGCCGAAACATTTCTGTCTCGATTATCTGCGTTCGAGGCCCAGGTCGGCGATGTGTACCATATCCCCGCGGGTGTTGTGCACGCGTTAGGCGCTGGTGTAAAGGTCTATGAGGTGAGCACCGCATCCGAACGAACCTTCCGGCTCTATGATTATGGCCGGGGCCGGGAGTTGCATCTGCAGGACGGGATGAACGTGCTGAACGTAACTGAAGGTGGTTTGGGAGCAGCGCTGAAGACGGAGCCGACGCTGCTGCGGATGAACGATGAGTTCGAGCACTACCAGCTCTTGCAGGGCAAGCACGTTGAGTTACAATCGTTCAAGATAACGGGCGGGTTTGAAACGATTACCGGGGCTAAGCTACAGGTGCTGACCTGTGTCGGAGGAATGGTGACGATAAAGACGGAGTCAGGAGCGATAGACTTAAGACCGCAGGAAACGGCCGTGGTGCCCGCATGCGTGACCGCATTTGATCTGGGGGGTCACGGAAGAGTTATATGCGCACAATTTACAGGTAACCGATAAATGATCATCGACAGGACCACCTATCGGGCGAACGATATCAGGGGCATTGCAGACCCGTCGCATCCTGACTACCAGCTCACGGACGAGTTCTGCTATCTCACGGGGTTGGCGTACGTCGAGCTCCTGAAGAAGCATCGTGGTAAGGAACCGCACGAGCTGCGCGTTGTGGTGGGCAAGGACGTGCGAACGAGCGGGCCGCGGATGCAAGCCGCATTTATCAATGCGCTCATGGATCACGGTGTGCACGTGCTTGATATCGCGCCCGCATCGAAAGTGAGTAGCACACCGCTCCTGTACTTCGCGACCTGGCTCTTTGACGCGGACGGCGGTGTGGAAATAACGGGCAGCCATCTCGATAAGGAGTGGAACGGCTTCAAGCTCTGCGTGGGCTCGGAGAGCATGACCGAGCAGCATGTCCGCGAGCTGTTCGAAACCGCACGTGAGCTTGAAAAAGCGTTCGAAGCGGGCACGTTACACGTATTCAGCCCGGGTGTCTGCGAGCTGGAAGAGGTGGACGTGCTGGCGGATTACCAGGCCATGATCGCGGCGAACATCATCTTGAGAGACCGCTGGGAAGCTCTGGCGTTCGAGTCGCTTGCAGGTAAGATCCCGTTGCAAGAAGCGCTTGCCACGGCGAGCAAGGAGATCGAGCAGCTGCCGGAGGAGCAGCTGAAGCCGTTTAGGGGGTTGAGGATCGTCTATGACGCGGGTAACGGGACGACCGGTGTGATCGCGCCACCGCTTTTCCGGGAGCTTGGCGCGGAAGTCGTTGAGCTCTACAGCGAGCCGGACGGCACCTTCCCGCATCATCTACCCGACCCGACAATCCCGCGGTTCATGGCGGATCTGACGGCTGAGGTGGCTCGGACGAACGCGCACATCGGTCTGTCCTCAGACTGCGACGGTGACCGTGCAGGTGCGGTCTCACCCACCGGCAAGCTGATCATCGGCGAGCAGATCCTCGCACTGCTCTGCAAGCATATTCTGAAGGAGCATCCGGGTGCGACGATCGTCTACGATACCAAATGCTCGGACGCGATCAAAGAGATCATCGCGGAGAACGGCGGGCGACCGGTGGAATGGAAGACCGGTTTCTCGTTCATCAAGACGAAGATGACGGAAACGGCCGCGATCGCCGGTGGCGAGATGTCCGGGCATGTATACTTCGATAAGAACAATCGCGCGGACGACGCGGTTTTCGCGTTCTCGGAGCTCCTGCTGCTTACTGCTGATGAAGTACGGTCCGGGAGATCAACGGACGTGGTTGACGAGCTGCTGACAGAGTTCAGACGGCGGTACGTGAACACGCCGGAAATCCGGATACCGGTGATGAGCGACGAGGAGAAAGAGCGCGTGAGTGATGCTGTTGAGCAGTATTACCGCGAGCTTGCCGCGACTCACCCGAATCAGTACAAACGACGAGTTGACGAACAGGGCAACGATATCGATGGTGTAAAGATCGATTTTGTGGACGAGGCGGGCTGGGCGCTGATACGCCGCTCGAACACCTCACCTGTAATTATACTGCGGATGGAGGCGCGCACCTCGGACGGACTTGAGAGGATCGAGGAGCAGGTGCTCCGGAAGTTTCAGGAGTTCGTAACTGTTGATCTTACGGCTGACGAGTACGTTAAAGGGATTATGAGCAGGCTAGCACGCGGATAAACCTACCGTGTAAGTGGGTGATGTTCTCTGGGGTTGGCATGCAAGCGTTCTATCTATTTATTGATATCTACCATACGGTCCCCGCCAGGTATCAGCTATCTCTATGAATTTCTCATAGCCGTTTTCCCGGATAAATGCAAGTGCCTGTCGGTATTTCTTGTATTTATAGCCCTTTTTGCCATAAAATTCGTTCAGTATTTCACACGATAGATAATCAGGGCAATCGGCACAGGTCTCATAGTTCCGTTCCTTGAAGCAGCATACTTTCATCTTACACTTAGCTTTTGTAATATCTCGTTCGCCACGTTCGTAGCCTAATTTACAACCACGACAACTGTTGTCTAGTAGTGCAGGGCATGTTTTACAATATGCACCACAACAGCCAAGTTCGCGGATCGTCATGGGTTACTGTTTCTTTCCTCGGTATGACAAAACGCCCATGGAGAAAAGTGCTACTACAACCCGCAACAGCCCTAACCCGATAGCGCCGATGACGCCAATGAGGAGTCCTTTCTCTTCCATGTGCTCGCCCCGTTCCTTGGTTATCCGTAGTTCCCTCTGCTGAAGCCCGGAACCGTGTCGCAGTAGGGACAGGAGTACCTGATCTCCTGTTTGAAGAACCATCTGCCGTGCACTCCTCGCTTAACGTCCTGTAACGAGAGCCGCAGTTTACAATACGGACATACCAGCAGGTTTAGTCACCCCTTTCCTCTTATTTGACCTTGCCCTCGCTTACTTTCTGTTCTGAGTTTATTCATTCTTACCTTTTTCGTCTCCGAATGCCGCTCTTTGTACACCCGCACCCAACAGACTCGCTCTGCAAGATGACAGCGCCTGCTATAAATGGGGCAATCGCCCGTCAGGATGTACATTCCAAAACGAGCGTCACACCGTCTTTGTCCTTGCGGAGACCGCAAAGCTTAAAACCGCAGAAATTAAAGAAGGTTCTGCGTAGAGGAGAACGCTTCAGTCAGGCCAATATTACTCAAAATAGCGTAGCTCGCTGAAGTATTGTCTCCGCTGTTTGTGCCCTACCTAAGTGGAGAAGAACGAAACGAAGTACTGTTCGGCAGCTCGGAGGCATGCATGCTTATGAACCTTCACCAACTGACGATCTTCAGCGTTCTCGCGGTTACGCTGGTTTTGTTCGTCTGGAATCGCTGGCGCTATGATGTCGTGGCCCTCCTGGCCTTGCTGGTGGTCGCTATTGCCGGTCTGGTGCCGCCCGAGGAGGTTTTCGCGGGTTTTGGACACCCGGTGGTGTTGACGGTGGCGGCCGTATTGGTACTCAGCCGCGGATTGATCAATGCCGGCGCTGTGGACAGCATCGCGCGGTACCTGGCGCAATTAGGCTCCAGACCTGCTCTTCAGGTCGCGGCACTGACGGGTATCGTCGCACTCTTTTCGGGATTCATAAACAACGTAGGTGCGCTCGCGTTACTGATGCCGATCGCCATCTGGATGTCGCGCAGAGGCGGGTATTCCCCTTCTCTGCTGCTCATGCCGCTGGCTTTCGGTTCCCTGCTTGGCGGGTTGCTCACGCTGATCGGAACACCGCCGAACATTATTATCGCCGCTTATCGCGAGCAAACGGGCATGCCCGCGTTCGGGATGTTCGACTTCTTACCGGTGGGCGGAGGAGTGATGATTGTTGGACTGGTCTTCATCACGCTGCTTGGCTGGCGGCTGACGCCGCAGCGAAAAGAGGCGGCAGCAAGCGATGAACTTTTCAGGATCAGCGAGTACATCACCGAACTCCGCGTTGCTGAGAATTCCAAGTTCGCAGACCGCCCCCTCTACGACTTGCTGGCCTTAACAGAGAAAGAGGCGGATGTGGTTGTGGTCGGCCTGGTCCGTGGAGAACGGTGGCAACAGGCGCCATCAACCTACGAGGTTTTGCGGCAGGGCGACATTCTCGTGGTTGAAGCGGATTCTGAGAGTATTCAACGGTTTGTTGACCTTACCGGTCTCACGCTGGCCGAAAGCGTCAGTACTGAGGAGGACGGCAAGAAGCAGACAGCGGGAGAGATCGACATTCTCGAAGCAGTCGTCACCCCTGAGTCATTGCTGGTTGGAAGAACAGCGACCATTCTAAGCCTGCGCAAGCGTTACGGGATAAATGTTCTTGCGGTTGCCCGACAAGGGCAGCGGCTGCGGGAGCGACTGAGCAAGATCCGGTTTGTAATTGGCGATATCCTGCTGTTGCAGGGGAATGAGGATTCGTTGCGAGCTGCCCTGACCGAACTGGGTTGTTTACCACTGGCGGAGCGCGGATTGCGCATCGGCAAGCCCCGGAAGCTCATTCTGGCAGTAGGGATTTTTAGCGCGGCGCTCGCCCTGGTCGCCTTGAACCTGCTCCCTGCGGCGACCGGCTTGGTCTGTGGTGCAGTCGCGATGGTGATTGCCGGGATTCTCTCGCCACGCGAGGCAGTTAAGAGTATCGATCTGTCAATCGTCGTGCTGCTGGCGGCCATGATCCCCGTTGGCATGGCGCTTGAAACCACCGGTGGCGCCCAACTTATCGCCGACGGGTTATTGAGCATCGCGCACTCCACACCTCCCGCGGGAACGATCGCCCTTCTCCTGATCGCGACGATGCTCCTCTCGAACGTGGTGAACAACGCCGCTGCTGCGATCCTCGCGGCACCCATCGCGATCAACCTTGCGCGGGGCATGGAGGCTTCGGCCGACCCGTTCTTGATGGCGGTGGCGATCGGTGCTTCCTGTGCATTCCTCACCCCGATAGGCCATCAATCGAATACCCTGGTGATGGCGCCTGGCGGGTACAAGTTCGGCGATTACTGGCGCATGGGCCTTCCGCTATCCCTGTTGGTGGTCGCGACGGCTGTCGCTCTGATCATGTGGGTCTGGCCCCTCTAGCACGAGTAGTATCCGGCGCAAGCCCGCGATTGATCTCACCCTCTTTGAGTATCTCCTTGACCCGCCCGACGTCGCCGGAGGTGAGGCGGACTTTGATGCCGTGGGGGTGATGCGGTGACGTGGTCAGAATGTCTTTGACCACACCTTCCGTCCGCTTCCCGGTTCGTTGATCTTTCTTCAGCACAATTGCTACTCGTAGCCCCGGTTTTATACTCGCTCGGTTCGTTCCGTTCATAAAAAAGCCTCTCAATCTCCTTCTCCGTATTCAGCAATAAAAGAGCTCATAATCAGTTTCAACGAAACGGTCTTCTTCTCACCACCCTCTGCTCTGGGATCTCTCTATCGCCCATGTTCACGAAAATACAACTATGGTGTTGATAAGACAAAAAATTTTGGGATAGGGCTTTTAATACACGTAAATATATATTCACTTGAGTTGCATGAGGAGAGCAAAAAAATGCCGACGGTAAAGAAACTGGTCATTATTGGCTGCGCGGGTATGGGAGGTCCGGCGGCCATGATGACAAAGAGGATGGACCCCGCGGTGGATGTGACCCTGATCAGAGAGGAAGAGCATTTCCTGACCAGATGTGCAGTCCCTTACATCGCGGTTGAGCAGGCGACGGTGGCCGCTTCGGTCAAGGATGACGGGATGTTTCATACAGCAGGGGTGAACCTGGTGAAGGCGCCCGCAACGAGCATAAACCGGAAAGAAAAGACCGTTACCACTGCTGACGGTGCAGTTTATCCCTACGATACCCTTATTTTAGCCACCGGTGGTAAAGCTATCGTTCCACCGATCCCCGGTGTGGACCTCGAAGGCGTGTTCACGGTCCGCTGGAGTAGCGATGCCGAGAACATACGAAACTGGATAAAAGAGAAGCGAGTAAGAAATGCGGTCGTTTACGGTGCTGGAGCATGTGGTTTGGAGATGGCTTATCTGATCTCCCAGAAGGGGGTGAAAGTGACGGTCGTCGTCAGGTCATATATCGGGCGGACGGTAGGCCTCGATACCGATATGTCCAGCGAGCTGGAGCACCATTTCGCAGAAAAAGGCGTTGTTATCCGGTCGCGAGCGGTAATTACGAAGATTCTCGGTGAAAAGGTAGTGGAAGCGGTTGAATTATCAACGGGTGAGAAGATCGCTGCGGACATGGTTATTGTAGCCTTAGGTGTGCGGCCACGGGCCGAACTTGCCGAAACGGCCGGACTCGAGATGGGTGAATATGGCGTGCAGGTGAACGAATACCTTCAGACCTCAGATCCAGATATTTACGCTGGTGGTGATCTGATCGAGTATGAATGCGAAATTACCCGAAAGCCTGTTCTTGGACAGATACGACCAAATGCGGTTATCGGTGGCAGAATTGCGGCAAAGAACATTCTGGGGTACGGGATCAAATTCCCGCGATTATTGAACAGTTTCGCCGCAAAAATGTTCGATAAGTCGATCGCGTCGGTCGGAATCACCGAAGCTATAGCGAAAGAGGAAGGGTTTGATGTATTCGTTGCGAAGAAGAGTGCAAAGAGCAAGCATGTTATGATCGAAGGTGGAAAACCATACACCGTTAAGTTGCTCTTCGAGAGGACCACCAAAAAAGTCATCGGGGCACAGATCGTTGCGGATGACGAGCGTTCTGTCAGGTATATCGACGTCATTTCACTTGCCATAAGGAATGGCTGGACCGCCCGGGATTTAACCACGCTCAGATGCGCAGGTCAACCGGAACTATCGCCAGAGCCAAGTGCAGAGCCGATTGCGTTAGCCGCGGAAGATGCATTCAAAGAGCTGTATCCCCTTCCACGGTGAATGGAGGAACGTATCTCAACCTGAGGGTCCTGTAAGCTAAGCGGTGAGAGGTGGTTATCCCGGCGGAGAGCAGTGCTTACTTACACAGTAACCTTTCTGAACAGCGCCGCGCCGGCGACCAACATGAATACGGTAAACCCTACCAGTACCACAAAGCCCATGAATGGATGCACCTGTGAGGTGCCCGTTAACCCGTACCGGATCCCCTCCACACCGTAGGTCAGTGGGTCGAACAGCGTCAGCGACCGCAACCACGAGGGCAGGCTATCGATCGGGAAGAGCGCTCCGGAAAGCCCGAATATCGGGAAGATCACGAAGTTCATGATGAGCTGGAAGCCGTGCATGTCCTCCATCTTTGATGCGATCGCGATGCCGAGCGCCGTGAAAGAGAGCCCGATGAGCACCATAAATGTTGCGGCAATCAGGAGCCCGAGCATACGGGTGATGCTCAGGCCCAAGAACAGTGACAGAACGAGTATGATGGAGCCCTGGATACACGCGGTGGTCGCGCCACCCAGGGTCTGACCCAGCATGATCTCCAATCGTGAGACGGGTGCCACCAGCGTCTCTTTCAGGAAGCCAAATTGCTTGTCCCAGATGATCTGGATACCGGAAAAGACCGAGGTGAAGAGCACGCTCATGGCCACGATTCCGGGCACGATGAAGCCCGTGTAGTCCTGTCCCGCGCTGTCGGGAATTCGCACCACCGAATTGAGCCCGAAGCCGAGCACGAGCAGGAAGAAGAGCGGCATACCCAGACTGCCGAGTATCCTGCTCTTCGATCGTACATACCGTTTCATGCTCCGTAACCAGATCGTGTACACAATGTCCATGGTACGTATGGTATCTTCCGCACCTACCGCCGGTGCAAGCGATGCATCATCCGCATCTGATCCTTGCTGCTCGCTTCCTCTTCCCGCATCATCCTGCCCGTATAGTAAAGAAAGACATCTTCGAGCGTCGGCTTACGGATCGAAATCGACTCGATCTCGCAGCCATTCGTCGCGGAGAGGCGCGCAAGCTCGGCAACGTGCCGCTCCGCATTCTGCAACGTGATGGTAACAGAGCCATCATGCGACTCTGCCTGAGTGACCCAGGATAACGCTTTGAGGTGCGCAGCGAGTTTGTCCGGTTCTGATGCTTTAATGGTGATAACGTCGCCGCCAAGCTCTTCTTTCAGCTTCGCCGGCGTATCCAGTGCAATGATCCTGCCTTTATCGATTATCGCTACACGATCGCAGAGCCGGTCCGCTTCGTCCATATAGTGGGTCGTGAGAATGATCGTAACGTTCTTCTCCTTATTCAAGTGCTCGATATACGCCCAGAGATGGTTCCTGGTCTGCGGATCCAACCCCAGCGTCGGCTCATCCAGGAACAGCACCTTCGGCTCGTGCAGTAACCCTCGAGCTATCTCCAGCCGCCGTCGCATCCCGCCCGAAAAGGTCTTTACCAGATTATCCTTCTTCTCCTCCAGTTCAACCAGCCGCAACAGGTCAATGATCTTCTGCTGCCGCACCTCCCACGGGATACGATACAGGCGTCCGTGAAAGTCCATATTCTCATACGCCGTCAGCTCCTCATCGAGGCTCTGATCCTGAAAGACGATGCCGATCGATTTCCGGACGTCGTCCTCATTTTTGATGATCTCGAAACCGTTCACCCGCGCGGACCCGGACGTTGGCCGTAACAAGGTGGAAAGCATCGAGATGGTTGTCGTCTTACCCGCGCCGTTGGGCCCGAGCAATCCGAAGATCTCACCGCTGGTTATCGTGAACGAAACGCTGTCCACTGCGGTAAACCCATTAAACGTCTTCGTCAGATTTTCAACTACTATGGCGGGCATCTTCTTTTATTTATCACCGCAGACACCTTAAGTCGCTAAGGCAGTGCTCGAGAATCGCTACAGCCTGATCCCTATTGTTCGAAGTTACGTCATCGAGCAGCTCGCGCATCTCGAAGAGCAGTTCTCTCAGCGTTATGTGCTCTTCGCCGAAGATCTCGATCAACAGGTTTCTCAACTGCAGATGCTTCTCGCGGGATTCCTTCTTGTGCGCTTTCAGGGTGCGTAAGGTCTCTTCGCCGCTTTCGGTGAGCGCAAAGATATGCTTTGACCGCTTACCAATTTCGGCTACTGCTATGAGACCCTCATCCTCTAACTGGTTCAGGATCGGATAGAGCGTACCTTTGCTCGGTACCCATATCCCTTCCGTCTTCACTCCGACCTCTTTAAGCAGTTCATACCCGGATTTCGGCTGCTGCTTGAGCGAATGCAGAACGAAGAGGGCGAGCAAGCCCCGCTCTCTTCCGCCCTCCGGGGCGAACGTCCACAGGCCCGTCATCGCTTACTCGATCGAGTACTAGTGTCTTGACCAGGTAATTCTTAGACATAGTAGGGGGATAGTTTTTGGTCGGCATTCTGTCTTGTAAAGCGCCAGTCGATTCTCTTATACTGTTTGTTTCTCCGCTTTTCCCAGGCTATTATCTCTCG
>Ga0209614_1000777_pt1 | contig 26810 bp, 28 predicted proteins | sample BlaSprsedimmetaG_FD_185484 | JGI IMG/M metagenome (GOLD analysis project Ga0209614, IMG submission 185484) | Hot spring sediment bacterial and archeal communities from California, USA to study Microbial Dark Matter (Phase II) - Blank Spring... ... | reverse complement strand
GAAGCCCAATAAAGAAAAGTCCCGTCCGGAAGACTGCGTTTTGCGTCCAGGTCCAGTTGCTTGCCGGCAACCGCAAAGACCGAGCTCAAGGTGGCAGCTTCCAATATGAGGATCCCACAGTGCACCGGGCCTAATGGCAAAGGCCCACAAAGAGTGCGAATGGAAGCATGACTTATCGGGGCTGCTCAACAGGGCTCGCAGGCTAAAAGGTGGTCCGCCACGGCGGACGTTGACTAGCCTTCTCATGGAAGGCGCAAAGAAAAATGGGCACGGCCTTGAGCAAAGAGTCCTCAAGGGACCACAAATGACCAAAGCCCCCCTCCCACAGCAGGGCCAAAGCCTTCAAGGCCGGCACGCCCTGCACGGCAAGCACCAGGCAGGCCATGCCCAGGGAAAGCGTCAGCGCGATCAAAAAAACAAGGACCGAGCCCCAACGCAGGGGCTCGGTCCTTGTTTGTACTCGCAATGGGCCCATTCCCTCAACCGATCATATGTCTTGAGCAGTCGAGCATTACTGGGTGGTCCCCACGACGCCCTGCACGAACCAGTCCATGGACAGCATTTCCGCATCCGTGGCTGTGGCGCCCTCGGCAATCCGAACCTCTCCTTTCTGGTCATATACCGGCCCGACAAAAACGTCGGTTTTTACGGACATGATCTCCTCTTTCTTGGCCAAGACCTTGTCCTGGATTTCCTGAGGAACTTTGGAACTCATGGGGGCGAGATCGACCACGCCCTTGTCCAGACCCCACCAGATGTCCTCGCTGGTCCAGGTTCCGTTTTGCACGGTTTCCACGATATACTCGTAGAATTTGGCCCAGTTCCAGATCGGTGCGGTCAGGTGCGCATCCGGCGCGAAATTGCTCATGTCCGTATTGTAGCCGATGGAATACACGCCCTTTTCCTGGGCCGCGACCTGAGGGCCGGGAGAATCCTGGTGCATGGCGATCACATCCGCGCCAACATCCAGCAGGCTTTTGGCCGCTTCCTTTTCCAGGGCCGGATCATACCAGGTCTTGGTCCAAACCACGCGCACCTGCACGTCCGGGTTCACGGCCTGGGCGCCCAAGGCAAAAGCATTGATGCCCCGGATCACCTCAGGAATGGGAAATGCCGCGGCATAGCCCAGAATGTTGGACTTGGTCATGGCTCCGGCAACCATGCCGGACAAATACCGCGGCTGATACATCCGGCCGAAATACGTGCCCACGTTGTCCGCACGCTTGAATCCGGAACAGTGCATGAAGATCACATCGGGAAACTGCTGTGCGACCTTGATCACCGGATCCATGAATCCGAAGCTGGTGGCGAAGATGAGATTGTGGCCTCGACGAGCCATGTTCGTCAAAACCCGTTCCGCATCAGGCCCTTCGGGCACGGACTCCACAAACGAAGTCTCCACGTTGTCCAGCTTCTCAATGGCCTGTCGGCCAATGTCATGCGCATAGGACCACCCGGCGTCGCCAACAGGCGACACGTAAACGAATCCGGCTTTGATCTCCTTGGCCCCGACCGCGGCCGGAAAGGCTAGAAAAACACTCAAAACCAGCACCAATAATCCACCAAGATCTCTCTTCATGCCTTGTTTCCTCCTCAAGAAAATTTCGCTGAAAATAGCCCAGCGGAGGTAAACATGCAAGCTGAAAGGACACCTCTTGACGTTGGCAAAAGATGCGAACATATTGCAAATATTAACTTTTCTTGTCGAAGGCAAATTCACTTTTACATCACATTCATAATGCTGCGCCGTCAGGCGGCAATCACAATACGTTGCCGTGATACGTTGTCGTGGTACTTGCATTTTTCCAGGATCATGTTCATAATTATTTTTTTACGGGATGTGGCTCAGCTTGGTAGAGCGCAGCGTTCGGGACGCTGAGGCCGGAGGTTCAAATCCTCTCATCCCGACCAGCAAATTCAAGGGGTTGCAGGCACAATGCCGGCAACCCCTTTTGCTTTTCCGAACATGTTCCGCATCAAAAAAATCCCCCGGGACTTGCGGAAAGGGAAAAGACATCTTCTCATTTTTAGTCTGCCCCGTTTTCTATAAAACCGTAGCTCCCTGTGTGCGCCGAGTTGGACTTGACCAGAGGCCGTATCACGAGTCCCTGACTTTACGAAATGTCCTGGAATCCAGGGCCAAACCGACCTGTTGCGGCATTCTTGAAACAGACGAAAGGTTTGCTGGCCCTGAAAACCTTTTCAACCCCAAAGAGATGGTCTTCGCGGTAATCGAATTTTTCCTTTGCTCGATATCGCCACGAGCAAAAAGCCTTTGAAGCCGCTCCTATCGTTGAACAAGGCCATAAATCTGACACGGTGGGTATTTGCCGAACATTTTTCGCTTTGCCGGCATGCTGCGACTCTCACCGGAACTGCTCCTCTAAAAGCTTATACTTCGTTTCCGTCATGCCAAGGCTGGCATAGGTTGCCTGCGCCACGGCGTTGTCGCGTTCAACGTACAAGCGACATCCGCAGACTTTGGCTGATTTTTTGGCCCTTTCCCGCACTTCATTATACAGGGCACGAAAAATGCCGCGCCGTCGACTTTTTGGGGCAACATACACACTCTGAATCCACCAAAACGTTCCGTTTCGCCAATCACTCCATTCGGTGGTCACCATCAGGGAACCGACAATCTTTCCACGAATCTCGGCGACCAAATAGAAACCCAGTGCGGGATTCCGCAAAACGGATTCGACGCCAGCGGCCAGGACTTCCGGAAGGAGTCTTATGTCTTCGGTTTCCTTGGCCATCTGCAGGTTGAACCTCACCAGCGTATCCACATCGGCGAGAATTCCTTGGCGTATCTTCAGCTGCTCTTGCATTGTCTCGTTGCTGTCGGGAAAACGACAAGCATCAGAAACGCCGCAATGCGCGGTCTTATGCATGCATTTGTCGGCCATTTGCTCAATCCTTCAGGGAATATGACGATGCCCGCGCAAAGCGCCCGCCAAGGAAAAAGGTGGAAAAGCATTTCTTATGGAATACCTATGCGGACATGTCCGTTAACCTGCTTAACCGAATTTCATACAATGTCGAGGATGCCCTGCATTACGGCAGTCAAGGGGATTCATCAATGCCTCAACCGGCCAAAACGTACGGTCTTGAACCAGAAAATCAGGAACCCCAACAAAACCAGCACTCTGGGCCTGATTGTCATGCTAATGCTATACATGACGTCGAAAACCCTTTCTGCATTTTCGACGTTTCGGCCAATGAAAAACACGATTTTCCGTTGGCCTCTCGACGATCTCACGATCGTCGAGGTGACCTTCTGTCACCACATGTGCAAAGTCTAACGCCGTTGCGTAGAACGGCTCCTTGCAATGCCTTTGAAAAGGAGTAAACATATCTTCCATGGGGATCGCATCACATTCGACGAAATCCACCCCGTCAAGACATCCCTTCTTGAGGGTTTGAAAAAAGTTTTGCCAAGAAAGGAGCATGCTCATGTATGAGAGACTCAAGGCGCTATTCGACAAGTCCACTTGGAGCAACAAGCATTTTGAGAAGCTGCCGGACAATGAAACGGACATCCGCTACGCTTGGCGGGAAGACGAGGTGGAGTTTGCCGAGCTGTTCCTGAAAAGCGGAAAGGTGTTGACCGAATCCACGGCGGCCGTGGATCGCGGCTTGTACCTGGGGAAAGACCAGCACGGATACTGGAAGCTGTGCGTGACTGAACGCACCCGATCGGATTACGACCCCAAGGAGGTTGCCAGGGGCATTTCCAGTCTCATGGATGCCAGCAGGTTCCTGCAAAAGATGGAAAAGGCGACCACGGGACAAACCGGCCACACATCGTGATCGTTTCCCACGGCACGCTCACCTTCTCCATCGCTCGACTTCCTTTTTGCCCCCTCGGCCCCGGTCATTGATCCAGACCGGCCTGCTCGGCCATGATCAGCGCCTTCTTGATATAGGCCCGCAGATCGGCGGTGGACAGGCCGGGAATGTAGATGGCCTCCTTGGGGCATGTCCCTTGGCACGCCCCGCAACCGCTGCACAATTTGGCGATCACCCGGACCATGCGATGCGAGGGGCGATGAGGATTGGGAACGATTTTCAGGCAGGCACGAGGACAAATATCCACACAAAATGCGCACCCGTCGCATCTGTCTTCCAGGACCACGGCTGGGTGCATATCCTTGGGAAACTCATTTTCATTGACAATATTCATGGCTACCCCTTGGGTTTTGTCTTCCTCCGGAATGAGAATCAACCATCCTCCGCCGGCTCAAGACATCGGCCTTATTCCGCGCAAATCTCCAGAACATAATCGACAATTTTGGGCACCGCGGCCTCAATCGCCGGGGTCAAACATTCATCCAGTTCCTCGGGAATATACCCGGTTTGCACGGCAATAATTCGTAAATCAATATTCGCTTCTTCCTTGATCTTTTTGAGCAGGTTCACCGAGGGGAACATGTGGATGGAGTAATCCTTGATTTTTTCCTCCTTGATCTGATCAACGTCGATTTCCCAAAACTCCCCTGGCGTGCGATTTTCCTGGGCCGCGGCATCAACGATGATGATCCGCCGCAAGGCCTCAGGTTTCATGGTCACAATATCAAAAAGCAGATGTTTGATGGACGTGCCCAGGTCGAGGGCGTGCGCACCATCCGGGAGCCTGGGATCATCTGCCACGCGCAGGGCCACTGCCGGGCCGACCCCGTCGTCGCCCTTGAGAATATTGCCGCACCCCAGAACCAGGATACGGGATGAATGGATTGCCGACCACTCCACGTTATTTTTCCCCTTTATTTTTCAATGTCTGAATCAAGGTCGAAATCAAGGACGTCTTCTCCATGCGATCACAGCCAGCAGCTGCAACAAATCATGGTCCCCAATACGGATAGAATACCAACAATTTAAAAGCACGCAAGCAAAAGGGCCGCTGCGGCGCAGCGGCCCTTTTGCCGTATTCGGTTGCGTCAAGCAGACAACTATTTGTCCGTGTTGCTCAATGTGTCGACAACCTGACCTGTGCTGTCAATGATCTTGCCTTCCAAAGCGATACCGCCGTCCAGGCGGTGGGTGGCGCAGCTCATTCACGGGTCATAGGCGCGGATGGTCATCTCCACGGTATTCAGGATGCCTTGATCATACTTGCCGTCCTTGATCAGGGCCTTGGCCGCCTGTTTCACGGCCAGGTTCATGCCGGCATTATTGTGTCCCGTGGCCACGATCAAATTGGCCATGGTCACCATGCCGTTGTCGTCGGTTTTGTAGTGATGCGTCAAGGTACCGCGGGGCGCTTCCACGCAGCCGACGCCTTCGCCGGCCCTGGGCTCGATGCCTTTGGCCCGGAATTCAGGTCCCAGGATTTCCGGATCGTTCAGGAGTTCCTCGGCCCGTTCGCAGCACTGGACCAGCTCGATCAGCCGCGCCCAATGATACAGCAGGGTCAGATGCGCGGGCCGGCCGAACATGGAGCGGAACTCTTCCAGCTCCTGCTGAGCCAGCGGAGTGGCCATCTTGTCGCAGACGTTGATCCGCGCCAGGCAGTTGACCCGATAAACGCCCACGGGATTCGTCTCGTCCAGGCTGAGCTTGCCGGCCTTTTTCATGTACGGAAACTTGCAATAGCTCCAGGGCTCCACATGCTCGGCGATATAGTCCATGTACTGATCGGCCTTGAACTGCTCGTACTTGCCGTCCATGTCCATCATCCGCAGTTCGCCGTCGTACAGCTCCAGAGCGCCGTCGTCGGGCCGCACCGTGCCCAAATAGCCGGAGGGAAAAACGCCCACGGTCTTCACTGCATCCAAGTACTTGGGGAAAACGTTTTCCTTGGCGAACTTGATGGTGAAAAGGGCGAACTCCTTGGCCTCCTGGATCACGGCCATCAGTTCCTTGCGGTCGTCCTCGCTCATGGGATGCGAAAAGCCGCCGGTCACTGCGGCAATGGGGTGAATGACCTTGCCGGCAAACTTTTCCAGAGCCATTTGGGTCTTGTAGCGCATATGCACGACCTGCTTGGCCAGCTCCGGGGCCGCGCCGACCACGCCGACCACATTGCGCACGGCATAGTCCGCATCCGGACCGAGCACGAAATCCGGCGCCGCCAGGAAGTAGAAGTGCAGGATCTTGTCCGGAATAAAGGCCAGCATCTGACAGAACTCGCGCAGCTTCTTGCCCGTGGGCGGGACCGTCACGCCCAGGCAGCCGTCCACGGCCTTGTTCGCGGCCAGATGGTGGTGCCAGGGACAGATCCCGCAAATGCGGTTCACGATCCTGGGAACCTCCTCCACCGGACGGCCGACGACGAATTTCTCAAAGCCCCGCAGGGCCAGGATCATCAGTCGGGCGTCGGTCACATTGCCATTGTCGTCCAGGTAGATCTCGAATCCGGCATGGCCTTCGATCCGCGAGACCGGGGCGACATGTATTGTCTTTGCAACATTAGGTTGAACCATATTTCCTCCCTAACCCAGCTTTTTCAGGACGCCATGGGCGCCGTTAAACCGGCTCAAATAGCCGCGCCGGTCGGGCATTCTCGTCGTATCGTAGCCCACCGAGGCCAACGCGCCGATATAGTCCATGATCGGCAAGGAATCCTTGCTGATCGGTCCGTAGCATCCGCGACAGGGCATCCGGGTGGCAATGCACCGCGGCGCCGCACCGGTCATGCCCGAGCATCCCGCCCTGGTCACAGGTCCCAGGCACATGAATCCCTGCTCAAGCAGGCAGCGCATTTCATTGACGGGCTTGGAGTAATCAAATTCCGGCGTTGTCAACACCCGCTTCAAGTCGCCCAGGCCTTTTTTTCGCTCGCGAATCGTGGGGCAGGTGTCGCACACCGACCGTTCAGGCAGCTTGATGTCGGTTTTCCCGTCCAACAGCGCCAACACAGCGGCGGTGATCCAATCCGGATGCGGCGGACAGCCCGGCAGGGAAATATCCACCTTGACGTGCTCGTCAAGGGCCGAAACCCGGTCAAAGCACTTCGGCACGTGATAGTTCTCGTGATCCGGATTGGGACCGGGCTCGGTGGAGGGAGAGCCGCGGAACAAAAATTCCTGGATGTCCTCCAGGGTGTCCATGTTGCCAAGGGCCGGAATCCCGCCATTGGTGGCGCAAGTGCCCAGGGCGATCAGGATCTGACAGCGCTCCCGCATTTTTTCCAGAACTTCCAAGTGCTCGGAATTGCGCACGCCGCCGGAAACAATGCCGACCACGGCCTCTGGAATGTCCAGGTTCTTCCGTTCGCCGACCTGACCGTAGTACTTGTGGTCGATCAGGACCGGGATATGCACGAATTCCAGTGACGGCAGAAGATCAACGAGCACATCCCCGATATTCAGGATGGCGATCTCACAACCCGCACAGGAGTTCAACCATTCTTCAGCAATTTTTACCATAATGCTTTAACCTCCCGAGGGGCTTACGCGGCCGCCGCCACTTTTTTCTTCAATGGGTTGGGGCCAAGTTCCTTGATCTGCTCGGTGAACTTGGTCACCACTTCGGCAAATCGAGGCGCTTCCGCCGAGGAAACCCACTCGATGGCAAACCGACGCGGATCCATGCCCAGATCCTCGAGGACCAGTTTGGCGCCTTCCGCCCTAGCCAATGCTTTGTTATTACCATCCAGGTAATGACACTCCCCGATGTGTCAGCCCATCACGAGAACGCCGTCTGCGCCCTTTTGCAGAGCCTCCACCACGAGATGGGGATGCACCATCCCGGAACACATCACCCGGATCGCCCGCATATTCGGCGGATACTGCAAGCGCGACACGCCGGCGAGATCCCCGCCGGCATACGCGCACCAGTTGCAGAGGAATCCGATTATGACCGGTTCGAAATTGTCAGCCATGATCATTCTCTCCTTGAAGTTTAAGCGCTTTGCAAGGCCGAGTAGATCTGGGCCTTGATCTGATTATAGGTGAAGCCCATGACGTTCACGCCGCCCTTGGGGCAGGTGGCCATGCAGATGCCGCAGCCTTTGCATAAAGCCTTGTCCGTCTCGATCCGTTTGTGCTCCCTGCCGTCCTCGTCGGCGTAGCTGACCAGCTTGATGGCAAAGTACGGGCAGGTGTCCACGCACAGGGCGCATCCGTCGCACTTGTCCGTGACCACGCTCTTGATGGAATCCAGAGGCATCACGGACTTGGCCAGGATCACGCCGGCCCGGCTGACAGCGGCCTGGGCCTGGGCAATGGCTTCGTCAATGGGTTTGGGATAATGGCACAACCCGGCCAGGAACAGACCGTCCACGGACATGTCCACGGGACGCAGCTTGGGATGGGCCTCGGTCAGGAAACCTTCGCTGTTCGTAGCGCACTTGTAGAGTTCCACCAGGTTCTTGCTCTCGTTGGCAATGATCGCCGAAGCCAGAACCAATCTGTCGGCCTTGATCTTCAGAGGCCGATGCAGGATATGGTCCTCGATCTCCACGATCAGATCATCCCCCTGCTTGCTGACCTGAGGCTTTTTCTCCAGCTCGTAGCGCACGAAGATCACGCCCTGCTTACGGGCCTCGGTGTACAGATCCTCCCGGACGCCGTAGGTACGGATATCGCGGTTGAGGACATAGATGTTCATATTTGGATTGAGCTTTTTCAGCTTCAAGGCCGACTCCACGCTGTGCGTGCAGCAGACCCGGCTGCAGTAAGGCCGCTCGGGCTCGCGGGAGCCGACGCACTGGATGAAGACCACACTCTCGGACTTGGCCAACTCAGCGGAATCCTTGCGCATCAAGGCATCGAATTCGCTGTGCGTGTAGACCCGCTGATCCTGACCGTGCAGATACTCCGTGGGTTTGTATTCCTTGCCGCCGGTGCAGACCACGGCCGCGCCGTACTTGACGACCTTGGTCTCGCCGTTGACGGACACATCACTGACGAAATTGCCCACGGAACCTACGCAGGTTTTCAGTTCAGCCTTCTTGTATACGGTGATCTTCGGATGGCTTTCCACCTTTTGGACCATCTTTTCCACCTGCGGTACGACTTCTTCCCCCTTCCAGGTGGAATTGAGGTTCCAGGCGTTGCCGCCCAGGCGTTCCGTCTTTTCCAGAAGCACGGTTTCAAAACCCTGATCCGCCAAGCCCAGGGCGGCGGTCATGCCGGACAAGCCGCCGCCGATGACCAGAGCCTGCTGGACCACGTCCAGGGACAGATATTCCAGAGGAGTGAGCAGGGAAACCTTGGCTACGGCCATGCGCACCTGATCCTTGGCCTTGGCCGTGGCCTTGACCGGATCATTGGCATGCACCCAGCTGTTCTGATTGCGGATGTTGGCCATCTCCACCAGGTATTCGTTCAATCCGGCCTCGCGCAGGGTATCCTTGAACAACGGTTCATGGGTCCGCGGCGTGCAGGCCGCAATGACCACCCTGTTCAGCCCGTGCTCCTTGATCTTCTCGGCGATGAGCACCTGGGTGTCCGCGGAGCAGGTGAACATGTTGTTTTCCACATACACCACGTTGGGCAGACCCTTGGCGTATTCAGCCACATCCTTGACGTCCACGACCCCGGCGATGTTGATGCCGCAGGAGCAGACAAACACGCCGACCTTGGGCTCTTGGCCGGCCACGTCCTGCTCGGCCGGATAGGTCTTGGTCTTGGCCAGGGAGCCCTTGGCCTCGGCCAGGGCGATGGACGCCTTGGCCGCCGCGGAAGACGCCTCGACAACGGACTGGGGAATGTCCTTGGGCGCCTGGAAGCAGCCGGCCACATAAATGCCGTCCTTACTGGCCTGAACCGGGTCAAAGCTGGAACATTTGGCAAAGTTGTACTTGTCCAGCTCTATGCCCAGCTTGGCAGCCAGATCCTTGGCCGAAGCCGGAGCCTCAAGGCCGATGGACATGACCATCATGTCGAACTCTTCCGTGAACAGGTTGCCGGTCTCGTCCACGTACTCCAGTTTTACGCCTTTGCCTTCCTTGCCCGGAATGAAAGTATGCGGGCGGGAGCGCAGAAAGCGGATGCCCTTTTTCTCGGCGTCCACGTAGTACTTTTCGAACTCCTTCCCGTGGGACCGGATGTCCATGTAGAAGATGGTCTGGCTGACGTCACCCGTGGTGTGCTCCTTGGTCACGATGGCCTGCTTGATGGCGTACATGCAGCAGACGCTGGAGCAGAAACCGTTGTCGCACTTGTTGATGCCCCGGGAGCCGACACACTGCAGCCAGGCGATCTTCTTGGGCTCGGTTTGGTCCGAAGGCCGCACAAGATGTCCCATGCACGGACCCGAGGCGGACAGCAGCCGCTCGTATTCGAGGCTGGTGACCACGTCCGGGAGCTGCTGGTAGTTGTAGTAGTCGAATATGCTGGGATCAAAAGGCTTGAACCCGGGCGTCAGCACGACCGCGCCGACGTTCACTTCCACTGTTTTGGCCGTGTCCGCGAAATTGACCGCCCCGGTGGGGCAAAACTTTTCGCAGGCCTTGCATTTGCCGTTCTTGAAATAGATGCAGGTGTCCGCGTCAATGGCGTATTTCAATGGCACTGCCTGGCCGTAGAGAATATAAGCGGCCTTGCGGTTGCCCATCCCATAATCAAATTCACTGGGCACCTTCTTGGGGCATTTTTCCGCGCACAACCCGCAGGCAATACACTTTTCCATGTCGATGTAGCGCGGATTCTGCTGCACCGTAACGGTGAAGTTGCCCATTGCGCCGTCAACTTTCACCACCTCTGACAGGGTCATCAACTCAATGTTCAAGTGCCGACCGCACTCGACCAACTTGGGCGAGATAATTCACATCGCGCAGTCGTTGGTCGGGAAGGTCTTGTCCAGTTGGGCCATGACCCCGCCGATTCCGGCCTGTTTTTCAACCAAATAGACGTAGAAGCCTGATTCGGCCAGATCCAAGGCGGTCTGCATCCCGGCGATGCCGCCGCCCACGACCATAACAGAGCCTCTCTTATTTGTAGCCATTGAACCCCCCTTATATGGATTCAAATTGAAAACAATGATGATTACTCACCTTATGCCTATAAACCAAAATCGCGGAGATCATCGCCCAGATATTCCCGCTCGTTGGGGCCCAGGATGCCCAGGGACAAGGCGATGAAGGTCCACAGATGCACGGCGTGGTATCCGCCCTTGTAGAACTCGGAAAGGTCATGCACCTGGGAGTGGCAATTGTGGCAGGGCGTGATGCAATAGGCCGCCCCGGTCTCCATGATCTGGTTGTGTTTGCGCTTGCCGTATTCCCTGCGCTGGTCGGCGAACCCGGTGGCCTGCAAAAAGCCGCCGCCCCCGCCGCAACAGTAGTTGTTGGACTTGCGCGGCCACATGTCGATGAAGTTTTCCTCGCCGACCACGGACTTGAGCACGAAGCGCAGGTCGTCCGCAATGGGATCGCCGAAGCTTTTCCTGACCAGCTGGCAGGGATCCTGAAGCGTAAACTTGATTTTCAGGTCCTTGTTCCAGTCAGAATTCACCGGCAGCTTGCCTTCCCGGATCCATTGCGCGTACAGGGTGATGATGCTTATAATCTCAAACTTCGGGGTGATATTGAACTTTTCCAGTCCGAACCGGACTGCGTACATTTCATGGCCTCACTCCGTGTTCAGCCAATACTTGATGCCCAGGTCCTCCACGGCCTTGACCTTGTCCCGGACGATCTTTTCCCAGCCCTCGTCGTCCGCGGCGAACATGCAGTAGTTTTCCGCGCCCCAACCGACGGTGCCGTATGTCCAGTCCGCGCCGACCAGGTTCAGGATCTTCCACAACGGAACCATTTCATCCGGCTCGGTCACGGGTTCGCGGGAGTTCTGATTCAGAAAGTACATGGCGCCCTGCTTGTTGATCGGGGCGATGAGATTCTCCTGGCCCGGCTGGTTCTCGCGCACCTCTTCCAGGACGTCCTCGACCACAAACTTGAAGTCCTCGGTACTGGCGCCCATGGCGCTGTTGCCCTCGGTCCTTAAGGCATGATCACAGGAACCGATGATGCCTTTGGGCCGCTTCTCCCGCGGCCAGCTGGCCCGGGCCTGATACACCAGCTGGGGAATGTTGATTTTCATCGGACAGGCATAGATGCACCGCTGGCACATGGTGCAGGTCCAGACCCAGGGGGTCGTGGTGACTTCCTCGTCCATTCCCAATGCCGCGGCACGCAGGAATTTCCGAGGATCCATGCCTTCCAGGCCGGTTGCCGGACACCCGGCCGAACACAAACCACAGGTCAGGCACATGTTCAGATTCCCCCCCTCGGGGAGCATATCCATGACCTTGTCCTTGAAAGAAAATTTCTTCTCTCTTCCAAGTTCTATTGTGGATTCCGCCATAGTTCCTCCAAAAAAAGGTTGAATGAATGGCCACCAAAAAACGTTCTTTCTCCTCCAAACAGTTGCGGGGAATGCTAACCTCAATCAATAGGGATTGTAAATGCCTTTTCGGATTTTCAGTGGAATTTCACAATATTACAAAATAAAAAAAAGTGTGACGGAAAACCCTGACCGCCACGAACTTCGGAATAAAAGCAACGCTTACGAACTGATCATTCCAGGGCAACCAATTCCATCTTTCCCCAAACCCCGATCTTTTCGCCGCAATGGGCGAAAACGCCCCCAAGACCATGGCTGCTGAGGCGCCTGGCCTCTTCCATGACCAGGGACATGTCATCCGGGGTTTTCAAAAGATTGCTCAGGGCAGTGGCCGCGGCATCGGCCAGGGCCGCGTTTCTGGCCCGGGCCACCACCAGATCGCCTCGACCAAAGCTCAAGGAATGGCCGATGGTCGCCGAAGAGGAGCACAGGGCGCAGGGAAATTCTTCCGGTTTCAAGCGCAGGCCAAGACCCATGCTCTTTGACGGGTCAACCAGCAGGCCGATGATCCGTTCCCGGGTGGAATGCAGAAACAGATCGCCGCCGTTTTCCACGAGCAGGTTCCGGCTCAAGTCCACGCAGCGTTCAACCACCCACTGGGCCACGGCCCCGGCAACGGCGGCCATGGGCCCCACCTTGCAAGTCCAGGCGGCATGGATCATCCTTTGCACAATGTCCGGAGCCTTCTCGTCCGCCTCCAGCGGCCCCAGGCTGGACAAGAACTCCGGTCGCAATGCGATATAGGCGTTCAGGGCGCTCCTGCATTCATTGACTGCTTTTTGGACAGCGCCGCTGAGATCGCTCTGGGCCACAACCCAGAGATCCGTCTGTTCCACCACCACCTGAAAGGCGACTTCCCCGGCAGCCGGTCGGCATCTGCGGCGATATGACCGCCAAGAGGAGGCATGGACGGAATGGTTCATGGTTCAAGCATGATGATTCATGGTCGAGAAACAACGCCCTGGTGCGGGGAAAGGTCGCCTTGCCGCCTGGAATTCACCGGCTGGGCCTGAGCCTTGAATCATTGTTTTACCCGATATTTCAAGCGTCCACCCGGAAATGACATCCCTTGCTCTGGGTGTTGCGCATGGCCGCGGTGGTGATGATGTAGGCCGTGAGGCAGCCGTGAAACAGATCCACCAGGGATTTGGAGATCAGTGTCTCCTTGTAGAAGGAATGCAGCCGCTTATCCAGGTCACGCAGGTCGTCGAAGGCGCGCCGCAGCCTGGGCGTGGTCCGTTTGATGCCCACGTAGTTCCACATGGTATGCTTGATGGTGGCCCAATCCTGGGAAATAAGCACCGGGTCCTCGTTGCGTCTGTCGCCCAAAAGCTTCCACCCGGGAATCGAAGCCTTCAGCTTCCGGCTGATCTGCGTGCAGCGCTTCACTCTCGCCGTAATGTCCTGGCCGATGGCATGGCCCCAGAGCAGTCCCTCCAAAAGCGAGGTGCTCGCCAGCCTGTTGGCTCCGTGCACGCCGGTGCAGGTGCATTCGCCCCCTGCGGAAAGCCGCTCTATGGTGGTTCGGCCTCGCAAATCCACGAGAATGCCGCCGCAAAAATAATGGGCCGCGGGCACGACCGGAATGGGCTGCTTGGTCATGTCCACTCCAAGCTCCAGACATTTTTGATAAATGGTGGGAAACCGCTCAGCCAAATCCTGGTCGCAGTACTTGGCCGCGTCCAGATACACGAAGTCCTCGCCGGTTTTGAGCATTTCATCCACAATGGCCCGGGTGACGATGTCCCGGGGCGCCAGGTCCGCCCGAGGATCATAGTCGGTCATGAAGGCGTGTCCCCGGTTGTTGATCAGTTTGGCGCCCTCTCCGCGCACGGCCTCGGAAATCAGGAATCTGCGGGGGCCGCGATGAAACAGCGCGGTGGGGTGAAACTGAATATACTCCAGATTGCGCAGCACGGCTCCGGCCCGATGGGCCATGGCCAGGCCGGAGCCTAAGGAAGCCGGGCTGTTGGTGGTGTTCAGGTAGACCTGTCCGATCCCTCCCGTGGCCAGCACGGTATAATCGGCCAGAAACCTGCGCACCTCGCCCGTGCTGTTTTCCAGAACATAGGCTCCCACGCATTGATTGGTGATCTGATAGCGAATTTCCAGGGCCTTGCTGTGATGATGGGTGGTCAACAGGTCAATGGCGGTCATTCCGGTCATCACCCGGATATTCGAGCAGCTGCGGATCGCATCCAGCAGACCGTCCATGATCACCCGCCCGGTGTAATCCGCGCTGTGCAGGATTCTGGCCCGACCATGCCCTCCTTCCCGGGTCAGATGAAAATCGCCGTTGCCTTCCCGGGCAAAAGGCAGAGCCAGTTTTTCCAGAAACAAGGACCGCAGCACCTCCGGTCCCCTGCGGCACAAAAACCTGACGGCCCGGGGATAATTCAGCTCCCACCCGGCGGTGAAAATATCCCGGGCCATTTCCTCCGGTGTGTCATCCACGCCCTGATAGACGATACCGCCCTGAGCCAAAGCCGTATTCCCGTCATCCAATTGCGCGCCCGCGCTGAGAAGAATCACATCCAGTCCTGATTCAGCCATGGTCAAGGCCGCCACGCACCCGGCGATGCCGGAGCCGATGACCAGCACATCAGTTTCAATGGTATCCGTCATGGACCCCCCGTTGCAGTTCGGATAATGGTCTAAACAACATTGTACGGCACAGTATTGTCCTCACGCGGGCAACCGTGATGCATCACGATCGGACAACGTTGCCGGGGATCGTATCGCCTTTTCGCACACGCCCCTCAATCCCGGGCTCATCGGGCCATGCTCATGCTGAAATCAGCGGACACGGCCGAATGCGTCACAGCGCCGGAGGAAATGAACGTTGGCCCCAGAGCGGCCAGTCGAACGATGCTGTCCAGTGTCACTCCGCCGCTGATTTCCGACTCAATGCTCTGCGGGATCACGGCCAGGGCCTCGGCCATCTGCGCCTCGTTCATGTTGTCCAGCATGATCCTCTGAATCGGCAGGGAAGCCGCTTGCCGCACCTCCTCAAGGGTCCGGCATTCCACCTCAATGGGCAAACAGGGATCATAGGCCCTGAGCAAAGCTGACACGGCGGGAATGATCCCTCCGGCCCGGTCAATATGATTGTCCTTGAGCATCAACATTTCAGCCAAATCCACCCGATGGTTGCGGCCCCCGCCCACGGCCACGGCGTATTTTTCAGGATAGCGCAGACCGGGCGTGGTTTTCCGGGTATCCAGCAGTACCACGCCGGTATTCTTGATTTTTTCGCAGAACATGCGAGTCAGATTTGCAACGCCGGACAATCGTCCGAGAAAATTGAGCATGATCCGCTCCGCCTTGAGCAGTGCCCGGGCTTGACCCTCAAAATGGGCGACATATGTTCCCTTGGAGACAAAGGCCCCCTCCTGGACGGCGAACCGCGACCGGACTTCGTTGGGAAACCTGTCCAGAACCAGAAGAACGATTGGCAGGCCGACCACCAGGGTATCCTGTTTGGCCTTGATATGCGCCGAAAGACGATCATGCCGCGCAAATAGGGCATTGGAGGTCAAGTCCTCCCCGTCCTCCTCCAGGCCCAGGGTGATCAGCCGATGCAGATACTCCAGGGCCCGCCCCTGAAAAAACCGCTGGAAATTGGTATCGCCGTGCATTGCGTTTCTGCTCGCTGGGATTTGTCGGATTGTCAAAAGCAAATGGTTTCAACTACTGTAAGCATTCAACCCTTGTAAAGAACAGCGCGATCTCACCTTTGTCCAGGAGCAAGTTTATGGCCAATGCCCCCTTTCTTCAGCCAATACGCGACACCCCTTTCGCCCATTCATTCAACCGCCGGGATTTCTTGAAGGCCCAGGGCGCGGCGGTTCTGGCAGCAGCTGCCGGCTGTTCGGTCCTGCTGGACCCGGCTCTGGCCAAGGCCGAAGCCTGGCCCGACCTGGCCGTGGCCAAGGGCGCGCCGGGACCGGCAACAAGGGCCGCGGTTGATGCCATGGGCGGCATGACCGCCTTTGTTCGGCCCGGTCAGCAGGTGGTGATCAAACCGAACATGAGTTTTTCCCAGCCGCCGGAACGGGCCGTGAACACCCATCCCGAGGTTGTCCGTGAGTTGGCCCTGATGTGTCGGGAAGCAGGGGCAGCGCGCGTGCGCATTCTGGATCATCCTTTACAAAGCGCGGAAATGTGCCTGGTGCAGTCCGGCATCCAACAGGCCTGTTCCGTACTCCCGGAGGTCTCCGTGCACACCTTGTCCGCGGCCAGATTCTTTCGCCGGACGGCCATTCCTTTCGGGAAGCAGCTCCGGGAGGCCCAGGTCATGCAGGATGTGCTCGATGCCGACGTGCTTATTGCCGCGCCCGTGGCTAAATCCCATTCAGCCACCGGCGTTAGTCTGGCCATGAAAGGAATGATGGGCCTGATTCTGGACCGCGGGGAACTGCATCGCCGCCATGACCTGCATACGGCCATCGTGGATTTGAACACCCTGCTGCGACCCGCCCTGGTCGTGGTGGACGCCACCAGGGTCCTCTCCACCAACGGCCCCTTCGGCCCGGGCAAGGTCCTGCAAGAAGACACCGTGATCGCCTCCCGGGACATTGTGGCCGCGGACGCACTGACCGTGAACATGTTTGAATGGTACGGACGCCGCTTTGAATCGCGACAGGTGCGGCATATTTTGCTGGCCCACGAACGCGGCCTGGGCAGCATGGACGTGGACAGTTTAGACGTTCACGAAGTGGCGGCATGATCTCCGTTCAGCGTCTGATCCAGGCCATCAGCCTGTTCTGTTTTCTGGCGCTGCTCTGGCTGGCCGCCTTTCCCTTGCCCGACTGGGCTCCGGTGGATGCCTTCCTGCGCATGGATCCGCTGGTGCTCCTGGGCACGGTGTTCGCTGCCAGGAGTTGGATTCCAGGACTCGGCCTGTCCTTTCTGATCCTAGCTGCCACCGCGATCTTGGGCCGCTTTTTTTGCGGATACCTTTGTCCCATGGGCACGACCTTGGACCTCACGGACCGCCTGTTCAGACCAAAACACAACGATCCGGCGAATCCGGCACGCTTGAAACAATCAAACGGCCTGCGCCGAATCAAATACCTGCTGCTTTTCTTCCTGGCAGGCATTGCGGCGCTGGGCGTCTCCGCCGTATTCATCGCTTCGCCATTGTCCTTGATCACCCGTTTTTATGCCATGCTCGTCCACCCCCTGGCCGCGCTGACAAGCGACGGGCTGCTGCATTTGATTCGGCCTCTGGCCCTGCACCAGGACTGGACCTGGGCGGCCTATGCTGAAATACCCCGGCCCAGATTCAGCACCCAGTGGTTTGTTCTGACATTCTTTCTGGGGATTTTCGCGCTGGCCTGGTTCAGTCCGCGCTTCTGGTGCCGCTACCTGTGCCCCTCCGGAGCGATCCTGGCCCTGGTCGGCCGCAAGCCGTTGATGCGGCGCATGGTTGCCGACGCCTGCACCCGTTGCGACGCCTGCCGGCAATCCTGTCCCATGGACGCCATTACCGTTGATCCCCGCGAAACCCGGCATGACGAGTGCATTGCCTGCCTGAACTGCGTCCGAGCCTGCCCGGTTGATGCGATATCTTTCGGCTCGGCAATAAAGCCCGTTCGAACGCCCGATCCCTTCCTTCCCCGACGCCGGGAGGCGCTCCTGGCCGGCCTGGCCGGAGTCGGAGCAGCCACGCTGACCCTGACCGGTCTGGCTGAAGTACGCGGGGAACTGTTGCCTGGAAATCCCATGCCGCCGGACCTGCTTCGGCCTCCGGGCGCTCTGCCGGAAAGAACCTTTCTGGCTCGCTGCATCCGCTGCGGGTTGTGCATGCGGGCCTGCCCCACAAACACGCTTCAGCCGCTCTGGCTGCAGGCCGGGGTGGTGTCCTTGTTCAGCCCCGGGCTGATGCCCCGCCGAGGACCATGCCTTCCGGAATGCACCACCTGTGGAGACGTCTGTCCCACGGGGGCCATCCCCAGTCTTCCGCTTTTTGAGAAACAGTGGGCCAAGATCGGCACCGCGCACATCCTGCGCCACAAATGCCTGGCCTGGGAATGGGAGAAGGAATGCCTGGTCTGCGACGAAGTCTGCCCGTATGACGCCATTGAACTGCGCAAAATTCCCGAAGTCGGCGTGTCCGTGCCCTTTGTGCGCGGCAACCAATGTTCGGGCTGCGGGTTTTGCGAATACCACTGTCCGGTCCGAGCCGCATCAGCCATTGTGGTGGAACCCATGGAAGCCCTGCGTTTGGATTCCGGTTCCTACAAGCAGACCGGGCAGGCCATCGGCCTCAGACTGAATATCGACCCAAAAGACAAAGCCTTTACGGCAGTTAACGATAACGACTCCATGAACGACGATATGACCCGCCCTGCGCCGGGATTCACTTTTTGAGATAACCGCCATTCACAACGCTTTCTAAAACGTGCCCGAACAATCTTTATTTCCCTTGCTTTTCCCTTGTTTATGATGAAATAACTGCGTATAATAATATGTATGAACATAAATCACCCGACGGACCATATGATCCTTTTCCGCGGGCATGGTTGCTTCTCAATCCTTAAACCTTCGCGTAGAAACCATGATTCGACCCTGCGCCATTTTTTGAACCGTCCATTGAGCTTTTGAGGACTCCGTCTTGCACCGGCTTTTTGGACAGGCAGCCTGACTATTCCCCGGTCGTCAATCGCCCTGAATGGAAGATGATCACGCCAGCGACCTGACAAAGCCCTCACAGAACCATGTCCATGAATTCCATCCATAAAACCATCCCCCTCTGCCTGGAGCATGAACGAGTCCAGGCCGTACAAAAAAGAATTCATGAAAAAATTGATGATTATGCGGAGTATAATTTTTCCGTACGGCAAAGCACCGCCCTGAACGTCTTTTTCGACTTGGCCCAGGAATTTGACTCCTTTCGCGACCTGATGACCATTTGCGTCCTCATCCCGAGAATTTTTTTCGATCTGGACTGCAGCCTCTTTTTGTTTCACAATAATACAATCGAACAAACCACTCTTTGTGCGGAACCTGGACCGTACCCCGCAATTTTTCAGGATGCGCCCTTCTCCACCCTGCCCTTGTTTCAGGACGGCTGCTATTATCTCCCCATCAAGGGAAACAAGGAGCTTCTTGACCAGCTCCCCATCAAGCCGAAGGGCAACCTGATCGGCATGCTGGGCATCCATCCGAATTCCAAACTCGACGAGCATGACCAGCTCTTTTTTGAAAAGTACGCCAACCGCATCGGCTTTCAGCTGCACAACAGGATGATCAGCCAAAAAAACCGGGAGCATCTGCACTTCATCCGCAGCCTGGTCAAGGACATCGGTCACAATGTGATCGTGCCCAACATGTATTTCAAACTTTTTTACCGCCGCCTGGAAGGCACCATCAACGCGGTACGCAAACTCTATGAAGAAATGCAGGCAACCCCCTGCCCTTTGACGGATCAAGATCCTGATTCGCAATGGCGGCAATACATGGATAAACTGCGCTACATCCATGAAGGGCTTGAGGATCAGTTCCGGGAAATCATGCGCCATTATGAAAATACCAGTCTGTTTCTGGAGACCTTGCTCAGACGCAGTCATTTCGAACAGGGGCGGTATGTGCTGGAAAAGCGGGCCTGCAATTTCAAAAGCCAGATCATTGACCCGCAAGTCAACCGCTTTGCCAACCAGTTTCAGGAACGAGGCATCGAGATCGCCTGGGCCGGCATTCCAGACCAAAAAATCGAAGTGGTGGTGGATATCGGCCTGATCACCCAGGTCTATGCCAACCTCTTTTCCAACGCGGTCAAATATACGGCCCCGATGATGGACAGCACCGGCCGCTGGGTCAAGTTCCTCTCCTACGGATGGCAGGAAATGCCGGATTTTTTCGGCCCCGGCAGGGACGGTGTGAAGCTGAACGTCTTCACCACCGGGCCGCACATCCCCGAGGAGGAACGCAACCGGCTGTTCAACGAAGGCTTTCGGGCCAGTAACACCCGCAAACAGCCCGGCACGGGGCATGGTCTTTTTTTCATCAAGGAAATCGTTGAACTGCACGGCGGCCGGCTGGGGTATGAGCCGACTCCCATGGGCAACAATTTCTTCTTCATCCTTCCCAAGGACGCCGCTGACACGCAACAGTCATCGGCCGCCACTTGAAATTGATCATGGAAATGCTTATATCTTCCATCCATGACATTATTGCATTGCTTTGCTTCCATCTTCATCGCAGGAGGTGAAATGGCTTTTTCGTCGATATAAAATTCATATTGACAACAGGCGTTGGCAAGGTCCCCCAGCTGTCGCAGCCCTTTTACAAAGGAGTTTTCCCATGAACAAATCCGTACGCAATGTTGTGGTGAGCGCCGTATCCCTGCTCATCCTGGTCTTATTCCTCGCAGGTTCCGGCTTGGCCCAGACCGAACGAATCGTGCCCAAGGCCGAAAATTTCCTCTTCTTCATGGACCATTCCGGCTCCATGGCCATGAGCGCCCCTTCCGGTGCGGAAAAAATCGCCGAAGCCAAGGATGTCCTGCTCGCCGTGAACAACGACATTCCGGTGATGCCCTTTAATGCCGGCGTGTTCACCTACGCTCCCTTCAAGGAGTATGTCCCGGCGGAAGCCTATTCAAAACCAGCCGTGGCTCAAGCCGTCGGGGGACTCAAGGAAAGCTATGAAATCTATGGCCGCTTGACGCCAATGGGCTTTGGACTGCAGTCCCTGGACAGCCTGGTCGGCGTGCTTTCCGGGCGCACCGCGGTGATTGTCGTCACGGACGGAGAGTCCAACCTCGGACCGAAGCCCGTTTCGGTAATGCAGGACATGTACGCCAAATACGGCAACAACATCTGCTTTCACATCATCAGCTTTGCCCAATCCGCAAAGGAAAAGGCCCTGGTCGATCAAATGTCCGCGATCAATCCCTGCACCGTGAGCGCCGTGGGCGCGGATCTCATGGATGACGCCAAGCGTGCTGATTTCGTGCGCAAGGTATTCTACGATGTGGAAATCATTCCCGCCGCTCCGGTGGCGGAACCTGAGCCGGTCAAACCCGTGGTCGAGGAAGTGATTGTGTTCCGCAGCGTGCACTTTGATTTCGACAAGTCCAACATCAAACCTGAATTCGTGCCCGTGCTCAAGGAAGCCTCGGAAATGATCAAGGCCCGCCCCGGCAAGAATGTGGTCGTGGAAGGGCACACCTGCAACATTGGACCGGCCGTGTACAACCAAGGTCTGTCGGAACGGCGCGCCGCCTCCGTGCGCAACTTCTTGATCAACGAAGGCATTGCCGCTGAACGGCTCAAGGCCGTGGGCTTTGGATTGAACAATCCCAAGTACGACAACACCACCCGCGAAGGACGCTCCCTGAACCGTCGCGTGGAACTGCGCTTCGAATAGCACCGTCCACAAGAAAGCCCCCCTCCTGCGAGGGGGGCTTCATCGACCAAATCGGATGCGCTGATGATCAGAGTCCAAACCATCCTCCTGGCGATCACCCTGATGATCAGCATCCCTTCGGCGGCTTCGGCAGGAAACTTGCCTGACGCCGGCAGCCTTCAAGTTCGACAAATCGAGCGGGAATTCGCGTTATTTACCGCTGACTGGATCGAGAAAATCAATAGAAGCTATGCCTCCCGACCGGACAGGGTCGAAATTTTTCCGCAAGGCGCCCGGTATATCGGGCGCTACTGTATTGTGGAAAATGATTCCGTCCTCTGGTCCGTCAAGCAGGTCTCCCTCTCCCCCCTGGCCTATATCGGGCTTCTGGAATACCTGGAATGGACTTTTGAAAGTACCGCTTGGACGCAGGAAGAAGCCCTGCGAGGCCCGTTTATTCCGGTCAAGGGGCGCAGGATCACGGAAATCTTCCGGTACAGCCAGAACCGCTGGCAATAGCGGACATGTTCTGAGGATAATAATGGCAGGTCTTTCCTCCAAGCCCGGCCTTATCCCTGCTTGCTGATGAACCGCGCTTCCTGCGTCAAAGACGAAGCCTGGGGACGACACCCGGTAAAAAACTGTCCCTGTTTGCGAACGCGCATCAGATCGTCCTTCAACAACTTGTGCAACCTCCTGGCCTCATGCTGAACATTGTCATGCAGTTTTCGCAACTGCTCCACTTTTTCCAAAAACTGCTCCTGGGATATGCGGTTTCTGCCCCGCCAAGCCATGTCCATCAACCTCCCCCTGTCCCGAGCCAGGATTTCGGCCTGTTGCACATCCCCTTCCGCGAGCATGCTCAGCTCCACCCGGGATAAATCCAGAGCCTCATCCAGGTACGCGTCGATGGATTCCATCTCAATGCTCCTGCACGGACTTGCGGACATCCTCGCGCAACGAAGCGACAATGCCTTTCCAGCGCTCAACCAGGGGATGATATTCATACTCCAAAAGATCTGAAAGCAAAATCCAGTCTTCGTTCTCCTGGACTTCGAGTATCTCGGAAAACAGTGCGGAGAGTTCCTGCACGGCTTGTTCAAACTGAGCGCTCTTGTTCAAGCTGAACTCATCCCGCAACGCGCCGATCATGGACAAAAAATCCCTGGTCACATCCAGCAGATCCTGATACATTTCCAGAGCTTCAGAATCATCCGCACGACGGAACAACGCAGCGACCTGTCGAGCTCCCTCGCTCATCAGACGGATGACCTTGTACAGTTCCCTGGCAATGCTCGCACCCATCTCGGGAACGCCCATGGTCTTGATCTCAACCTTCTGAATGTCCCGGCAGTCCACGTCCTCGGCTTGATGCGGATAAATCTCGGAAAAGGCCTCATCATTGACCAAAACGTCGGTTACAATGCGGTTGTCCAGATGCTCCTGGCTCATCAAACCCACCAGGAGTTCATCCAGGTTGGTGTAATTGGTGATGTTGAAATCTGATTGTTGTCCATCAATAATAATCATTGCAAGAACCTCCTTGAATGGTGGGATGTATCTGGTGTTCAGGAGATTCAATTTCCATGCCTATTACTCAAAAAATCAGGAAAACATGCGCCGCCAGCTGCGAATCAGCTCCAGATAGCGGCCTGTCAAATCCTGAATGCCGCGCAGATCTCTGCCGCTGTCCTGGGATTCCACGAGCCATAATCTGCCCAGCACGGAAAAAAAAGGATCGGCTTGCCAGTGGGATTGCAACCGCTCCCAATAGGCCAAGAATTTCCGTTTGACCTTGTCCAGGGAAGCCGTGGCCAGAACCCGGGCCTGGCTGTCCAATAGCTGCAGCAAGGCTTGGCTTTGCTCCAGGGAAAAAACAATCCTCTGCGCAACGTCATGGGGCAGGACACGGGAAGATTCAAAGGACTGAATCTCCCCTTCCAGGTCAAGAAATTGACGATAATAATGGCGCTGAATACGGATCCATTGGGTACGGACGCTGTCTTCCTGTCCCGAAAGGGCGTTCAAGTTCATATAGCCCAGCCCGTCCCAGTCTGTTAGCCAAATACGGACTTTAGTCCCAAACGTCCCGCTGGAGTCTCGTGGTGCAATGTCCGGGAAAAAACGCTCCAAAAGCAGATCGCAAACCGCTTCGGCGGAAATCGCCCGCCGGCACGCTTCATCATGGGCGCAGGCCTGACCAAAGGAGCAAGGATGACATTCCAGATCCGGCTCCAGGCACAGGCATCCCTCCCGATAGGGGCCGGTATCCCAGGGCTGGGCCGTGGCCAGAAAAATGGCGACAATGGGCCGGTCCAGTCCGGCTGCCAAATGCATGGTTCCGGTATCGTTGGTGACCAGCAGACGAAGATGGCAGAGAATCGCGGCAAGTTGGGGCAGGGAGGTCTGGCCCGCCAGGTCAATCCATGGCGCACTCGCATGTTGCGAATATCTCCGTGTTAAAACGCGTTCGGATTGCGTTCCCAGGAGCACGGGACAAAGACGCAGCCTGTCCCAGAGCATCGTTCCCAGACGGGCAAAATATTCCTCCGGCCATTGCCTGCGTTTTTCGCTGGCCCCAAGCTGAAATCCCACATAGCCTTTGCAGTCGGAAGGAGCCCGGGCTTGCAGCAAGTGTAACGCCTGCTCCAAATGGTCTTGATTCGGCCGCTTCAATGCCAAGCAACGGGCGCCGACGGGCAATCCGGAACCGCGAAGCATCACGTCCACGAGATTAAAGGGGCTGCAGCCCCTGTGCGTGGAAGACATTTGCAAAAAGGCGGCCCAGGTGTTGTCGTAAACACCGAACCCCTGCCCGTCCATTCCAAACCCGGCAACAGCTTTCTCCGCCTCGCCTTGGGACAGAACCCTGGCCAGAAGACGAGCGCCTTGGGTCGGAGTCAGGTTCAGCAGGGCTGCATCGCCGCGTTGTGACGTACGCACCTGCTCCCGCCAGGCTTGCAGTCTGTGCAGCGCCGCGGGCCAGGCTCGGTCCAAATCAGCCAACAATCCTGCGCCGGGAAAGGGATAAATCCTGTCGGTCCCCTGCAGAAAAAGAGCGGTCTGGGCAAAATTTTCCAGGCAGACAAAACCGACCTCGTCTCCTCTGGCTTTCAGCCCGGCAACGACCGGTTGGGTCTGCAGCAGATCGCCGAAGCGCGTCAGGTTCACAATCAGGGTATTCATGGACTGAGGGGATCACCGGCAACTGAACAGGGAGGAAAGCAATCTGAGTGTGCCCCCATCAAGGCCTGTGCATTCAATGTGCGTGTTGCCGCACTGTCTGACCTTAACAATAATCGTCAATCAACAAGATGGCCAAGCGCATGTGCCGCAAAGCGCGGCTCCAATCGACCATCGTTTGGCCATACGAACCCGGCAAGAGGGTTTGTGGCAATACTCACATTGAATGACAGGCCCCCAAGACAGACAAGGGGGAGCCGTGGCCGAAACATAGTCCGCATGCTCCCAGGGCGCAAACCGAAGCAGCAACGAGCAAACGCTCATGCCGCGGGAAAGATCATTTCAACTTGGGCTGGGCGTAGAGTTCCCCTCCATGCGCATCGTTGACCACCAGCAGGGGAAAATCCCGCACCACCAGCTCGCGCACGGCTTCCGGCCCCAGGTCCTCGAAAGCGATGACCTTGGCCGCCTCGATGCGCAAGGACAGCAAAGCTCCGGCCCCGCCCGTGGCGCCGAAGTACACGGCCTTGTGGGCCTGCAGGGCATCGCGCACGGCCTGACTGCGCTTGCCCTTGCCGATGGTCGCCTTCAGTCCGAGACCGTGCAGACGCGGGGCATAGCTGTCCATGCGGTAGCTGGTGGTCGGCCCGGCCGAGCCGATGGGCCTGCCTTCGGGGGCAGGCGAAGGGCCGACGTAATAGATCACCGCGCCCTGCAGCGGAAAGGGCAATTCCCGGCCGTCGTCCAGGGCCTGAATCAACTTTTTATGCGCGGCGTCCCGAGCCGTATAGATGATTCCGGAAAGCAGCACCCGGTCTCCGACCCGCAGTTTTTGAACGTCTTCTTCCCGCAGGGGGGCTTGCAGTCGATATTCCTTGCTCACAACTCCACCTCCTCATGCCTGGCGGAATGACATTGCACGTTCACCGCCAAGGGCAGGCTGGCAATATGGCATGGGGCCAGATTGATGCGCACGCCCAGGCAGGTCACGTCACCGCCCAGCCCCATGGGACCGATGCCCAACTCGTTGACCTCGGCCAAAAGCTCCTGCTCCATCGCGGCAATCTCCGGATCGGGATGAGGCTGGTCCAGGGGACGAAGCAGCGCTTTTTTGGCCAAGATCGGAGCCAATTCAAACGAACCGCCGATACCCACGCCCAGGATGGTCGGTGGACAGGGATTGGGGCCGGCCTCGGCCACGCGGTTGACCACAAAATCCTTGATACCCGGCCATCCCTGGGCCGGGGAGAGCATGGTCACACGGGACATGTTCTCGCTGCCCCCGCCCTTGGCCATAAAAGCAATTTTCAACGCATCGCCGGCAACCATGTCCATGTGGATCACCGCCGGCGAATTGTCGCCGGTGTTTTTGCGGGTCAAGGGATGACAAACGGACTTGCGCAACAGACCCTCCTGATACCCCCGGCGCATGCCCTGGGTGATCGCTTCGCGCAGTCCCATGCCGTCGATGCGGCACTCTTCGCCCATGTCCACGAAAAAGATCGCCATTCCCGTATCCTGGCACAGCGGCAGTCCGCTCTCCCGGGCCAAGGCCGCGTTCTCCTGGAGTTGACCAAGGATATCCCGGCCGGACACGGATGTCTCCCGGTCCTTGGCTTGATCAATGGCCGTCAACACGTCCGCCGGCAGGATGCGGTTGGCCCGCATGACCATGTCCGCGACCCGGTTAACAATATCAGCAGATTTAACGATGCGCACGGAAGTCTCCTTGCCAGTGTCCTGATGAATTCCAAAGCCACGTGCTGTTCAAAAACCTCGATGGCATGGTGCAGTCAAAGCTCAAGACCGAAGCGTATTCCTTCATGCGCGAGGATTTGGCCTTTTTTGCAGCAACGCAGCCAGCGAGGATTATTCAACATATATGGCCCCGCCCCGGAGTCAAGAACAAGAGTTTGAGACAATAATGGTTGGATGCAAACGTATATCCGGCATCATGCCGTTCTGGCAGCGCCCTGATGGTATATC
>Ga0209614_1000775_pt1 | contig 26817 bp, 24 predicted proteins | sample BlaSprsedimmetaG_FD_185484 | JGI IMG/M metagenome (GOLD analysis project Ga0209614, IMG submission 185484) | Hot spring sediment bacterial and archeal communities from California, USA to study Microbial Dark Matter (Phase II) - Blank Spring... ... | reverse complement strand
GGGTAAAGCGCCCCATCGGGCGCAGCGACGGGGAGCCGCTCCTGTGTGAGGGGATGATAGAGGCCGACGGCCAGGCGGTACTCGCCTGGGGGAAGGTTCCACAGGGGCAGGGCGAGGCGCTCGACGACGCGGTCGCCAGCCTGCCAGCCGCTCGTGGGGCAATGCCACGCGCAGGGCATGGTATCCACCTGCCCCACCAGCCGCCCTTCGGCATCCACCAGATGGATGAAGATTTTGTAATCGGCGTCCGGGGCCACCAGCGCCTCCCAGTGCAATTCGATTTCCAGGTGCGAGCCGTGGCGCGCCAGGCGATAGCCCTGCAAGCGCAGCAGCTCCCCATACGTCCACGACAGGGCGGCAGGGCGGCGGTAGGTAGCGTCCCCGGCGGCGGACACGCTGAGGACATCCTCTGCCTCATAACGCGCCCCCGCGCCGCAGTCCAACTGCCAGCGGTAGCGACCGGGCGGGGGCAGCGCGGGCAACATCAGCCGCGAGGTGGCGCTCCACAGATCGCCGCCAATCCAGGCCGTCGGCGATTCAGCAAAGGGAGCGAAGGTCTCTTGCAGCCACACCTCCTCCCCGGACAGTTGCAGCTCACAGGCCAGGGGCAACGCCACGGGATTTTCAAGGCGTAAAATCATCTGGATGCGCCACTCACGCAGCTCGGCGTCCGGCGCGACGTAGAAGTGGAGCAAGGAGGCCGTCTCCCCCAGGGGCCAGGGGAAGGCATTCTCATAGAGCGGCCAGGGATCGCGCAGATCGTAGGCGGCCAGGAGCGCATCCTCGTAGATGGGAAGCAGCGGGAACGCCTCATCCAGCACCACCTGTTGCGCGGGGGTCATGTAGGGCTTGTGGACGAGCAGGTAGCGGATGTTATCCGCCGTCAGGCCGCGCAAGAGCGGGCCGAGCGCCGAGGGAGGCGGCTCGCCGGCGGGATCGAAATCCAGGCGCGGGGGCCGCTCCGCCGCCTGATAGAGCGCCCGGAGCAGCGGATCGCCGGTGATGCGCGCGTAGGTATCCGCCGTGTAGCGGGAGATATGGCCTTCGAGGGTGGGTTTGCCGTGTAGGGTCTGATAGTAGAGCCATAACTTGGCGTTGGTATATCCCAGGGGATAATCAATGATGCCGTAGACCGCATCATCCTGGGCCAGTTGGTGGATAAAAGGCGAGGTGGGCGGCAATTCCCAGAGGGGAAAGGGCAGATAGGCGTATTCCAGGATCAGGCAGAAACTCAAAGGCAGCAGCCACGCGCGCCGCCGTTCCCAAAGCCAGGCCACGCCCCAACCAGCCAGGACAGACAATGAGAAACCGAGTAGAAGATTGAAACGGTCGGGCGCGCGGATGGCGGAGAGCGGGAAGAGGTCGCCTAGCCAGCGATAGGGCAGCGGCAGCGCGGGGTAGAGCTGCCCGTTGAAGCGCAGTTGCGCGCCGGCGGCCAACAGCAACCACAATCCGCCGGTCACGCCCCAGAAATACGCCTCGCGCCGCCCGGCCACCAGCCCCAAGAACGCCAGCGCGAGCGCCGTATATCCCAAATAAGGCATGGAGGCGCGATTGGCGAGGAACCGCTCGTAGATGGGGACGACCTGCCGCCCCACCAGCAGATTGTACGTCGGGGGCGTCAGATAGGCCAGCAGATCGGTCTGATCGGTGAGGGATTCGTCGAACTGGGCCGTGGCCTGAGATAAGCTCGCCCAACTCTCCAACAGCGGCAAGAGCACCGGCAGGCTGATAAGGAACGCCGCCAGCGCCAGCAGCCCGCCGAGGCGGAGCAGCCGCCGCCGCGACGCGCAATCGGGCGCGCTCGCCAGCTGCCAGAGCAGCCGCGCCCCCAGCCACAGCGCCCAGAGGAGCGCCAGATGTAGCCCCGTCCACAAAGTCAACGCGGCGCAGAATCCAGAAAGAAGCGCCGCCCAGGGCTGATCGCGCCGGTAGGCCCGCTCCCAAAAATACGCGCCCCACGGCCACCACTGAAGCGCCCCCAGATGCATCTGTGACAGGCTCTTCGTCAAGCCGTAGGGCGCGAAGGCGAAGATGGCTCCGGCCAGGAAGCCCGCGCCGGTTCTGCCGGTCAACTCGCGCACGAGATAGAACATACCCAGCGCGCGCAACCACAGCCCCAGCAACACGGTCAAGTTGTAAGCGGCGACCGGGCCAGTGAGGGGGGTCAAGGCCAGGGCGAGCAGCGAGCTCAAGAACGAGTTGGAATGCGTCAGCAGCGAGCTGCCCTGGGGATAGAACAAGTAGGGGGTGAAATACCAATCCGCGCCGGTGGAGAGCGCCTGCCCCAGCTGCCAGTTGTTCCAGTAGAAGATCCAATTATCCACATTGTTACCCACCAACCCAACCCGCAACCGAAAGAGCGCCGGGAGCGTGAAGATAGCGATGAGCAAGGCATACGCGGTCGGGACTGCCATCCCGACCGCGAGCGCTTTCAATCCAGAAGACGCACGCCAAGCCCGAATTTTCATCCAGCGAGCTGACTCACACGCCCATGCGGGCCAGTTCCTCCTCGATGACGCTCTCATCGAGCTTCTTGAAGAGCGGCTGCGGCTTTGGCAAGGGGCGGCCCGCCGGCAGCGACTCGAAGGCCCACTGCCCACCGGCCTGCGCGTCATCGTAGCGCAAGACGGCGTAGCGGTAATGCTCCGGCCCGGTCTCCTCGATGTATTGCGCGCCGAAGAGCGGGGTCTCGTATCCCAACGCCTGATGCAGGCGTTCCGCCGAGAAGGGGATGAAGGGGGCCAGCAGCACTTTGAGCGCGTTGATCGCCTGCAGGGCCACGTAGAGGCTCGTGCCGGCGGCTTCGCGGTCGGTCTTGAGCTGCACCCAGGGCGACTTCACTTCGAGGTAGCGGTTCGCCTCGCGGGCCAGATTCAGCGCCTCGCCGAGCGCCGCGCGGAAATGGCAGGCCGCCAGCTGCGCGCCCACCGCCTCGAACGCCGCCTCAATCTGCGCGAGCAGCTCGCGATCCACATCAGCCAGCGCGTCCGGCTCCGGCACCGCGCCGAAGTGCTTGTGCGTGAACGAGAGCACGCGATGCGCCAGGTTCCCCCAGACGCCGACGAGCTCGCTGTTGTTGCGCTGCACGAAATCATCCCAGAGGAAGTTGCTGTCGCTGGTCTCCGGCATGATGGCGGCGATGTAATAGCGAATCGCATCCACATCGTAGCGGGAGAGCAGATCGGAGATGGCGATCATGTGGCCGCGACTCTTGGAGAACTGCGCCCCGGCGAGGTTCATAAACTCGTTGGCGGGGACGTCATACGGCAGGTTGAAGCGCTTGGCAGGATCGTCCTCGTAGAGGCGCTCCAGCCCGATCAACTCGGCGGGCCAGATGATGGTGTGGAAGGGGATGTTATCCTTGCCGATGAAGTAGACGGTCAGCGCGTCGGGGTCGTACCACCACTCCTTCCAGGCTTCAGGCGCGCCGGTCAGCGCAGCCCACTCGATGCTGGCGGCGAGATAGCCCATCACCGCCTCGAACCAGACGTAGAGCCGTTTCTCGTCGTAGCCCTCCAGCGGCACGGGGACGCCCCAATCAATATCGCGGGTGATGGGGCGTCCATGCAGCCCACCCCGGACGTAGTTCTGCGAGAATTTGATGACATTGGGACGCCAGTGCTCTTTGTCATCCTCCAAATAGGCCAACACAACAGATTCGAGCTGGGCGAGGTCGAGGAAGAAGTGTTCCGTCTCGCGCACCACCGGAGTCGAGCCGTCAATCTTACAGCGCGGGTCTTTGAGCTCCAACGCATCCAACAGCCGCCCGCAGTTATCGCACTGATCGCCACGTGCTTCGGGGAAGTCGCAATGGGGGCACGTCCCCTCCACATACCGGTCCGGCAGAAAGCGTCCCAGCGTCTCGGAGTAGTATTGTGATTGCGTCTCGGTGTAGAGATAGCCCCGCTCCTTGAGTTTGAGGAAAATATCCTGCGCCACCCGGTGATGGTTGGGCGTGTCGGTGTGCGTAAAGAGATCATAGGTGATCCCAACCTCCTGTTGCGTATGGAGGAAGCGGTGATGATACCGCTCGAAGATCTCGCGGGGCGACACGCCTTCTTTGTCCGCCTGCATGGTGATGGGCGTGCCGTGCGAATCGGAGCCGGAGATCATCAACACATCGTTGCCTATCAAACGCTGATAACGGGCATAAATGTCGGCGGGCAGATAAGCGCCGGCCAGGTGTCCTACGTGCAGGTCGCCGTTGGCGTAGGGCCAACCGATAGCGACCAGGACTTTCTTTTTCATAATTGCACCCCCTTCAAAATAACGTAAGCACATATAAACGTGAACACGTTCACATCAAGTATAACAAAATCCAGGGATAAGAAAAACCCGCCAGCGAGGCTGGCGGGTAAATGGCCGTTTCCCGTGCATCACACGGGCCATCGCACTGGGAGGGCCTCGCACTCCCCGCGCAGCGGCACGTCACGCATGATCATGGAACGCTTCACTGGCATCCTCAGCGCAGATAATCGCGCAGCTCGCGGCTGCGGCTAGGATGGCGCAGGCGACGCAGCGCCTGCCCCTCGATCTGGCGGATGCGCTCGCGGGTCAGGCCGAATTTCTGGCCGACCTCCTCCAGCGTGTAACTCCGCCCGTTTTGCAATCCAAAGCGCATCCGCAAGATGCGCACCTCGCGCGGGCTGAGCGTCGAGAGGATCTCCTCAAGCCGCTCGCGCAACATCTCATGATAGGTGGTGTCGGGCGGCGTGGGCGTCTGCTCGTCCTCGATGAAGTTGCTCAATTCGCTGTCCTCATCCTCGCCCACAGGACGCTCCAGGCTGAGCGGCTGCCACGAAACGCGCATCATCCACTGCACCTTGCGCGGCTCCAGATCCAATTCCAGAGCCAGCTCCTCCGGCGTGGGACGCACGCCGCGCTCCTGCTCAATCTCCTGCGCCCGGCGGTAGAGCCGACGAATGCGGTCGCTCATGTGAACCGGAACGCGAATGGTGCGCCCCTGATCCGCGATGGCCCGCGTAATCGTCTGGCGGATCCACCACGTGGCGTAGGTGCTGAAGCGATAGCCACGCTGATACTCGAACTTCTCCACCGCCTTCATCAAGCCCAGATTGCCCTCCTGGATCAGGTCCAAGAAGGGCACACCGCGCCCGATGTATTTTTTGGCGATACTTACCACCAACCGGGTGTTGGCTCGGATGAGGTGATCCCGCGCATCCAACCCCACAAAGATTTCCTGCTCCAACGCCGCACGTTCTTCGCCATCGTGGCCGTTGTTGTGCAAGAGGCCGCTTGCCTCCCGCCCACGCTCGATCTTCTTGGCGAGCGAAACCTCTTCTTCCGTACTCAGGAGCGGCACGCGCGCCATCTCGCGCAGGTAGAGCGCCACCGTATCATCCACGCCGATGCCATCGAGATTGTAGTCCTCTTCTTCCCAGACGTCATCCTCGATTACAGCATCGTCGTCTTCGTCCTCATCCTCAACTTCGGCATGCCCTTCCAAATCTATCTCGATGCCGGCCTGTCGCAACTCCACCAGTATGCCTTCCAATGCATCATCGTCTAAATCAGCTGTATCCAGAGCTTCCAATATATCGTCAAGTGCGAGATAGCCCTGAACATCCGCCTTTGCTAAGAGCTCATTAACAATGTCCATAGGCCTCCTTAAAAGGTCCCCATAGCTTTAAGATTCATCCAACAGTGAGCGTAACACTTGCCAGCGCGGGTCAATGTCTGGCGCATCGGCACAGGTACAATGTCCGGCAGCAACATTCCCACCACAATCAGGGCACAGCCCGGAACAATCTGGGGAACAAATGGGGTTGATGGGCAGCCCAAGCCAAATATATTCGCGAATGAGCGGCGTCAAATCCGCCCAACCCTCCTCATTGACCCGCACCGGACGTTCCGGCGTTACGGGCATCCCTGGAAGATTGACCACATTATCTTCAATCTCTAATGTGATCGGGGCAAAAAAAGTATCCAGGCACCGGATACAGGTGGCTTCCACTTCCGTTTCCAACACACCCTGGAGTAAAATACCCTGCTCAATCCGCACGCACCGCAGCTCACCCGATAGATAGGCTAGCTGCCATTGGTCAATGACTGTATCCCCCAGATCCAACGCCACACGCAGCTGTCCACCCACTTTATCATGTACCAGCGCTGCCAGATTGATTCTCACCATAAGAAGAGGCGCCTCCATGCGCCTGATTACGTGAACATTATATCATAGGAGGTATTTTACGTCAAGGTTTTTTAACTTTTTAACTTAGCCTACGAAACCATTTCACAGCAAAACCCGTGTAACTTGCGGCGGATCCCCGGCGGAAAGTTTCAGCCGCGCCACACTCGGCTGCGCCGGGAGCTTGAAGTAGGCGCTCGCCAGGGCCGCGCCGGGGTTGATGATGAGCGTCTGCCCCCACCGCGCCTCGTAGTAGCGATGCGTGTGCCCGAAGACGATCACATCGGCGTTGGGGAAACGCCGCAGCAGCGTGCGCGCGATAGCCGCATCGTAGGCGGGAAAGCCCCCCGTGCACCCACGCAACTGGCGCAGCACGTAGCGTACCTTCCAGACCAGGGAGGCCGCCCCCATCCGATGCCCATGCGTCACCACGACCCGCCACCCCGCCAGCGTGAGAGCAACGTGCTCCGGCAACGAAGCGCCGCCCGACGAGAGATCCAACAGGTGAAAGTTGCCCCGCACCGCGTGAACAGGCGCCAGCGCCCGCAACGGCGCAAGACACGCAGGATCGTCCACATCCCCCGCGTGCAGGATCACATCCACGCCCTGCAAAGCCATCACCGCCGCCGGTAGAATCTCCAGCGCGCGGTAGGGCACATGGGTATCCGCCAACAATCCGACGAGCATCACAAAAAGGCCACCGGGTATCACCGGTGGCCTTTAACAACGCAACTGCGCGTCAGGCGCTCTTTTCCATGCGGTCCTGCACGTACCGAACCGCTTCTGCCACCGAGGTGATCTGGCTGACATCCTCATCGGGAATCTGCCCGCCGAACTCATCCTCAAAGGCCATGATGAGTTCGACCAAATCCAACGAATCTGCCCCCAAATCATCGCGGAAATTGGAGGTCATCTGGATCTGATCCTCTTCAAGGGCCATAATGTCCACAATAATGGCCTTGATCTTTTCAAATAGTTCGAGTTCTCTTTCAGTATATTGGTTATTCATCTGCTTCCTCCTGAACTTGCACTTGAACTATTCTATAATCTCCTAGCTAAAAAGTCAAGGTTGACTTGCATTTTAGTTGGGGTAAGATGTTCGGGATGGAGCATCGAACTATGAACGAGACGAGCAAACGCAAAGACGACCACATCCGCATCGCGCTGCACGAAGATGTCGCCTTTGAGCAGCTCACCACCCACTTCGAGCACTACCGCTTCACCCACCAGGCGCTGCCCGAGCTCGATCTGGAACAGGTGGATACTCGCACGACCTTTCTGGGCAAGTCGTTGACCTTCCCCTTGCTCATCGCCTCGATGACCGGCGGCTCCGCCACGGGGACGCAGCTCAATCGCCGCCTCGCCGAAGCGGCCCAGGCCGCCGGGGTGGGACTCGCGCTCGGCTCCCTGCGCGCCGCGCTGGAAGATCCCGCCACCGCTGCCAGCTTCCAGCTCCGCCGTTACGCGCCCGACATCCTGCTGCTCGCCAATCTGGGGGCCGTCCAGCTGAATTACGGTTACGGCCTCGATGCCTGCCGCCGCGCCGTGGAGCTGACCGAGGCCGACGCGCTCATCCTGCACCTCAATCCGCTGCAAGAGGCCCTGCAACCCGAAGGCCAGACGCGCTTCGCCGGACTGCTGCCCAAAATCGCGGCGCTCTGCCGCGCCCTCCCCGTCCCGGTGATCGCCAAGGAGGTCGGCTGGGGCCTCTCGCTGGCGGTGGGACACCAGCTCGTCGAGGCTGGGGTCGCCGCGCTCGATGTGGCTGGCGCCGGCGGGACCTCGTGGAGCCAGGTGGAGCTGCACCGCAGCCCCACCGCCCAACAGCGCGAGATCGCCGCCGCCTTCCGCGAGTGGGGCATCCCCACTGCCGAGGCGCTGCGCGCGCTGCGCCTCGCCCTGCCCGCCACCCCACTCATCGCCAGCGGGGGCCTTGTCACCGGGGTCGAGCTCGCCAAGGCGCTGGCCCTGGGCGCGGAGCTCACCTCGCTGGCGCGCCCGCTGCTGCACGCCGCCTCCGATTCCGTCGAGGCGCTCCTGCAACAGCTGGAGATCCTCCGGCGGCAGCTGCAAATCACGATGTTCGCGGCGGGCGCAGGCGATATCGCCGCCCTGCGCCAGACGCCGCTCGTCTACGATGGCCCCGGTCAACCCAAGGAGTAATCATGGACCCTTTTACCCGGTATCTGCCGCCCCTGGAAACAGCCTTGCGCGAGGCCCTCGTGCCGCCCCCCGACGCCCCGCCGCTGCTCTATGGGATGTTGCACTACCACCTCGGCTGGGTGGACGCCGATTTTCGCCCCACACAGACCGACGCGGGCAAGCGCCTGCGCCCAATCTTCCTGCTGCTCAGCTGCGAGGCCCAGGGCGGGGATTGGGAACGCGCCCTGCCCGCCGCCGCCGCCGTCGAGCTGCTGCACAACTTCTCGCTCATTCACGATGACATCGAGGACCGCGACTGCACCCGGCGCGGACGGCCCACGCTCTGGCCGCTTTGGGGTGACGCGCAGGCCATCAACGCCGGCGACGCGCTCTTTACGCTCGCCTACGGCGCGCTGCAACGCCTGCCCGCGACCGGCTGCCCCGCCGACCGCGCTCTCGTCGCGCTGGAGCGGTTCACCCAAACGGCGCTCCGGCTCACCGAGGGTCAGTGTCACGACATGGCCTTCGAGCACCGCTCCACCGTCACCGAGAGCGATTATCTCGCCATGATCGCCGGCAAGACCGCCGCGCTGCTCGCTCTCGCCTGCGAGCTGGGCGGACTGTTGGCCGACGCGCCCGCCCCACAGACCGCCGCGCTGCGCGAATTCGGCCACGCGCTGGGGATGGCCTTCCAGATCGAGGATGATCTGCTGGGCCTGTGGGGCGATCCCGAACGCACAGGCAAGCCGGTCGGATCGGATTTGCGCAACCGCAAGAAGACGCTACCGATCCTGCATGGCCTGCGTCACGCGCCCGCGCTGGCCCCGCTGCTCGCCGGCGACGCGCCGCTGAGCGAGGAAACGATCCATACCGCGCTGGCGATCCTCGCCGAGGCGGGTAGCCGCACGTATGCCGAAACACAGGCCGCGACCTACCATCAGCAGGCGCTGCGGGCGCTGACGCAATCGCACGGGACGGGAGAAGCACAAGAGGCGCTGCACGCTCTGGCGCAACGCCTCCTACAACGCGATAAATAAGCCGGCTCAGTCCATCCGCCCGGCAATCTCCAACAGATTCTTGCTCAGCGGCCTGAGACGCTTTACCGCATCCTCCAGCGATACAAGCTGCAATTCGTTGCCCCGCAGCGCGACCATCTGGCCCTGCTCGCCATCCATGAGCGCGTTGGCAGCGAAGACCCCCATGCGCGTCGCCAGCAGCCGGTCGAAGATGGTGGGACGCCCCCCGCGCTGGACGTGCCCCAGGACTGTCACCCGCACGTCAAAGCCAAGATCATCCTTCTGATCGCGCAAATAGTCCGCCACGGCCTGCGTGCCGGGCTTCCAGCCCTCGGCGATGACGATGATGCAGTGCCCCTTGCCGCGCACATACGCCTCCACCACCACCTCCCCGATCTCCTCCAGCGTCGGCCCCTCGCGCTCCGGGAGCAGGATCATCTCCGCGCCGCCGGAGACGCCGCTCGCCAACGCCAGATAGCCGCAATCCCGCCCCATCACCTCGATGAGGAAGGCGCGCTGGTGCGACGAGGCCGTGTCTTTGATGCGGTCAATGGCTTCCACAATCGTGTTGAGCGTGGTGTCCACCCCCACGGCGATGTCGGTGCAGTCAATGTCGTTATCTATCGAAGCGGGGATACCGATGGTGGGGAAGCCCATCTCCGATAGCACCTTGGCCCCCGTGAGAGAGCCATTACCCCCGATGACCACCAGCCCTTCGATGCCATGCTGGTTCATGTGCCGCAGGGCCGTCCGGCGGACCTTCACATCGGCGAACTCCGGGCAGCGCGCCGTGCCCAACATCGTGCCGCCCTTGCCCAGGATGCCCCCCACATCGCGGCTGTCCAGCTGGCGGATGTCGTTGCGCACCAGGCCGGAATAGCCCCAGTAGACGCCATACACCTCCGCGCCGCGATATAACGCCTGGCGCGTTACTGCGCGGATGCAAGGATTGAGGCCCGGCCCATCGCCGCCACTCGTCAAAAGTGCGATTCTCTTCATCTGCTCTCCTCCTGAAAATGGCTCACGGATTAACGCAGATTTCACAGATTTTAGGAATCTGTTAATCCGCTGATATTTTATCAGCGTTGGTGTGGCGCAGCCACATGGCGACGCCCGCTGATGATACTGTCTGCGAACTCCATTGTAGCCCGATTCCGCTCACCTGACAACCGCGCCGCGCACCGGTTGCCCCGCGCGCGAACCTGGGTATCATTAACGTGTGAACGTGCGTACGTGTGAACGGAGAGAAGGACCATGAAACCATTCTTCACCCTGACGCCGAGAGAGACGGCGCTGGCGACATTGCTGGACGCCCTGCCATGATCCCGACCGGCTATCACGAGAGCGCCTTCCGCCTGCCCGATGGGCAGGTCGCCTGCCTGCGCCGCGCGGGCGTCCCCACGCCAGGCGTCGCCAACACAACACTCATTCGCGCTGTGGAACATTTTGCCGGACGGCGCATCTTCGTCGCCGGGCCAGGCGCGGCAGCAACCCTCCTCTGGGCCACCCGCCGTGGCGCGGAGGTGACGTACTGGACGGAGAATCTGGCCGAGGCGCAGAGCGTCGCCGCCACGTGCGCCGCCAACGCTTGCCCGCTGCCCACCACGCACTGCGCCCCCGACTTCAGCGGGCTGGAACCGGGCGCGTTCGATACCGTGCTGCTGCACTTGCCGCGCGGACAGTATCTCCAGCGCGAGCTGCTCCAGCTGGGCGCGGCGCTGCTCGCACCGGGCGGCTGGCTCGCCTTTGGCGGGGCCACCCGCGAGGGCATCCGCAGCGCGTTGCAAGTCGCGCGGGAGATTTTCGGGCAGGCGGGCATCACCACCCGCAAGGGCGGCTATCACGCCGGGCTGGCGCAGCGGCCAACGGGCGATTTTCCGCTGCCGGCGGATGCCTTCACCTGCCGCGAGATTACCGTCAGCGGCGCACCGACGCAGCTGCACAGCCGTCCCGGCGTCTTCGCCTGGGATCGGTTGGACGAGGGGGCGGCGACCCTGATTGACCACATGCACGTCACGGCGGGACAGCAGGCGCTCGATCTGGGGTGTGGGCCGGGGCTGGTGGGCCTCGCGGCGCTGCGCCAGGGAGCGCATGTCACGCTGGTGGACGTCTCCGCCTGGGCCGTCGCCGCTGCACAGCGGACGCTCGCCGCCAACGGCTATCCCGAGGCCCCGGTGTGGCACTCGCACGGCGCGGAGGCCGTCGCCACGCAGCGCTTCGATGTCGTGCTGACCAATCCGCCCTTCCATCAGGGGCACGGGGTCAATTTCGAGGTGGCGCAGCGCTTCATCCACGATGCCGCCCACGTCCTGCATCCCGGCGGCAAGCTCTACCTGGTCGCCAACAGCTTCCTGGATTATGGGACAGCGCTCACCGAGCACTTCAGCGATGTCCGTCCGGTGGGCGAGACGACCCGCTTCCGCGTCTGGGAGGGCGTCGCGCGGGCCAGATGATACTTGCCAACTCCACGATTCTAGGTATAATGACCGCTACGGTAGGCCACCCTAGCTCAATCGGCAGAGCAGACGCTTCGTAAGCGCCAGGTTCCGGGTTCAATTCCCGGGGGTGGCTCTCAAGGCCCCGGCAGCGGGGCCGTTTTTGCGAAAGGCGAACAGCAGATGCAATTAGCAGAGCAATTGTGGAAGGCGCTAACCAGCAAGGCCCTGCTTATCGCCGTCCTCAGCGCCCTGTGTCTGCTACTCCTCCTCAGCGGATTGTTGCCGCAGATTCCCAGCGCCACTGCCGATACGGTGGCCTATGCGCGCTGGGTGGCCGAGCTGAAGGGCGACCTGGGCAGTTGGGCCGAGCCGTTAGCGGCGGTGCAGTTGCTCCAGATCCGCACTTCCCTCTGGTTGCGGCTGACGCTGGCGTTGCTTGTGCTGGTGGTTGCCGCGCGCGCTTACATTCTCATCACCGGCTGGGAGACGCTGACTCGCACCCAACGCTGGCTGCAAAGCGCGCTCTGCGCCGGTGCGGCGCTCTTTGTGATTGGCTGGGGCCTGCATACAGTGTGGGGCTGGAGCAGCGTGGAGCAGCTCCTCTGGCCCGACAGGGACTTCACGCTGCCGGAGCACGGGCTGAGCCTCTCCCCTCCGGCGCGGCTGCCCAGTCTGTGGACCGGAAGGTACGGCGTCTATCTGCTGCCGGGGGATGAGGCGGCGGGCCTGGAGGTACAAGCCCTCGACGCGGATGGGCAGCTGTTAGCGTTGCAGCGGTCACTCCACAGCGAGCCGCAGACCACCTACCGGGTCGCCCTGACCCGCAATCAACCGGATACTTTCTTCGCCCTGCCCACATTGGGGCTGATCTTCCGAGTCAACTTACAGACGCTCACCCCGGAGCCACAATTGCAGCTGCAGCTCTATCGCAGCGCCAGCGGGGAGCTCGTGGCGCAGACGACCATCGAAAAGAGCGGGACGATCTTCTCCGAAGATGTCCGCGTCCGGCTCGACAGCATCCGGCTAGAACGACCACACGTGGTCTACAACCCTGGCGCTCCGTTGGAGGCGCTGGGATTGGCGCTGTTGGTGATTGGCGCGGCGGACATGCTCCGTTCCAAGGCAACCCCCGCCACCGCACCAGACGCAACCGAACAAACTCAAACCGAGGAGTAGACCCTATGCATTCAATCATTATTGGCGTAGCCGGCGGCACCGGCTCTGGCAAGACCACCGTCGCCAACCGCATTTTGGATCGGGTCGGCACGAACTATATCGCCTACATCCCTCACGATGCTTATTATCGCGATCTTGGTCATCTCTCACAGGAGGAACGCAAAAAGGTGAACTTTGACCACCCGGATTCTCTCGAAACCGAGCTGTTGGTGAAGCATCTGCAGGAATTGCGCGCGGGGAACGCTGTTGAAATCCCCATTTACGACTTTACGACGCACACACGCACCCCAGAGACCAGCCACGTCGAACCGGCGCGCATCGTTCTGGTGGAAGGGATCTTGATCTTCGCCGAACCGGAGCTGCGCAAGATCTTTGACGTGAAGCTGTACGTGGATACCGACGCCGACATCCGCCTGATCCGCCGCCTGCAACGCGACGTGCAAGAGCGCGGGCGCACTTTCGAGTCGGTGATCGAGCAATATCGGCGCACGGTGCGGCCCATGCACCTGGAGTTTGTGGAGCCGAGCAAACGCTACGCCGACGTTATCATCCCGGAGGGCGGCTTCAACGAGGTCGCCATCGAGATGGTGGCGGCGCGGATTCGAGGGTTGATGCAAGAGGAGCAGGCGTAATCACGTTTCACTTTTGCACAAAGTGGTGCTACAATCCGCCTATATCCTGTTTAGGAGCACACCATGCGCAACAATGTAAGGATTCATCCCACCGCTGACGTTTCGGACAAGGCCCAGATCGGAGAGGGAACGTCCATCTGGCATCAGTGCCAGATCCGCGAAGAGACGCAGATTGGGCAAAATTGCATCTTCGGCAAGGGCGTCTATGTGGACTTCGGCGTCAAGATCGGCGACAACGTGAAGGTGCAGAACTATGTCTCAATCTACCACGGCGTGGAGATCGAGGATGGGGTCTTTGTCGGCCCGCACGTCTGCTTCACCAACGATAATCTGCCCCGCGCCATCAACGCCGATGGCTCGCTCAAGGCCGCCGATGATTGGGTGCTGGGGCGGATTTTGGTCAAGCGCGGCGCGGCATTAGGGGCAAACTCGACCATTCTACCCAAGGTCGTCATCGGCGCATGGGCGATGGTGGGCAGTGGCGCGGTCGTGACCAAGGATGTGCCGGATCATGGCCTGGTCGTAGGCAATCCGGCGCGGTTGATCGGCTTTGTCTGCCCGTGCGGGCAACGCCTGGAAGCGGGCACCGCAGAAGACGATCTCATGCGCGCGGAGTGTCCCAAGTGTGGGGCCGAAGTAAAGATTCCGCTGCAGGTGTGGCGACAAGCAAAGTGATACATCGGTGATGAGTAGCGGGTGATGGGTAAATCACCCATCACCCATTACCCCTCACCCAAAACTCGTAACGGAGGAGAAAAAAACAATGATTCATATCGCCAAACCCCAGATGGGGGACGAAGAGAAACAAGCCGTTTTGGAGGTGCTGGACTCCGGGATGATCGCCCAGGGGCCGCGTGTGAAGGCGTTCGAGGAGGCCTTTGCCGAGATGTGCGGCGTGGGACACGCCATCGCCACAAGCAACGGCACGACGGCGCTGCACGTGGCGCTGCTGGCGCAGGGCATCGGCGCGGGCGACGAGGTGATTACCTCGCCGTTCACGTTTATCGCCTCGGCCAACAGCATCCTGTTCACGGGCGCCAAGCCGGTCTTTGTGGATATTGACCCCGCCACCTTCAACCTCGATCCCGCCCTGATTGAGGCGGCCATCACGCCCCAGACGAAGGGGATCATGCCCATCCACCTGTTCGGGCTGACCTGCGACATGGATCCGATCATGGAGATCGCGGCGAAGCACGGGCTGATCGTCATCGAAGATGCCTGCCAGGCGCATGGTGCAGAGTACAAGGGAAAGCGCGCGGGCAGCTTCGGCACGGGAACCTTCTCGCTCTATCCCACCAAGAACATGACCTCCGCTGAGGGAGGGATGATCACCACGGACGACGAGACCATCGCCGAGAAATGCCGCGTCATCCGCCAGCACGGGATGCGCCGCCGCTATTATCACGACGAGCTGGGCTTCAACTTCCGCATGACCGATGTTCACGCGGCCATCGGGCTGGCACAGTTGGGCAAGCTGGCGCGCTTCAACGCGGCGCGGCGGGCCAACGCCGCCTACCTGAGCGCCAATCTCAAAGGCGTCGTCACGCCAGTTGTGCCGGAGGGCTACACGCACGTCTTCCACCAGTACACAGTGCGGGTGCAGGATGGGCAACGCGATGCGCTGATGCAGCATCTCACCGCCAATGGCGTAGGCAACATGATCTACTATCCCGTGCCCATTCACCAGCAGACCTTCTACGTGAGCGAGCTGGGGTACGGGGATGTGCAGTTGCCGGAGACCGAACGTGCGGCAGCGGAGGTGCTCTCGCTGCCGGTGCATCCCGCGCTGAGCCAGGAGGACCTGGAGACCATCGTCGCGGCAGTGAACAGCTTCACGGGGTAAGCCATGGCGTTGGATACACAGGCGCTAGGCGAGGTTTTTCGTCGCTATCCAGGCGTGCAAGCCGTCTATCTCTTCGGCTCACACGCGGCGGGGACGGCACGTGCCGATAGCGATGTAGACCTTGCTATCGTGCCCCGGAACGCTGCGGTGCGCGAGCAACGCCTGGACATCTTAACCGATCTGACGCGCCTGGGTCTGGATCGCGTAGACCTCACCTTTTTAGATACTGATGATCTAGTGCTGCTGTACGAAGCGGTCCGCCACAACCATGTGGTTTATCAGACCCCGGACTTCGAGCGTGGGGTACTATATTCCTACACTATCCGGCGGTATTTCGATTTTCTGCCCTATCTCAAAAGGCAACGCGCAGCGTATAAACGGAGGTTACAGCATGATCAAGCCTGAGGTCTTACGACGGCGCTTGAACAAACTCGACGAGTACCTGGAGATCTTACAACGTTTGCGCATATACGATGGAGCGTCCTTTTTGGCGGATCCAGAACGCTACGGCAGCGCCGAGCGTTTCCTACAGCTGAGCATCGAGGCGCTCAATGATATGGGCAGCCATGTCATCGCCGATTTACAATTGGGGATGGTGGAGAGCTACCGGGATGTCCCTCGCATCCTGTATGAACAGGACTATATCACACCAGAGATGGAGAACCTGTGGGTACGGATGATCGGCTTCCGCAACATATTGGTACATGACTATCTGGACATAGACCGGCATCTGGTGTATCAGGTGCTTCAAGAGAATTTAGAAGACATTGCCGCCCTGCGACGTGTTTTCGCGCAGTGGCTCTGAAAAGGAGACCTATGACTCAAACTTTACGCGCCGCCGTAATCGGCGTGGGTTCGATGGGCCGCCATCACGCCCGCGTTTACACCGAAATTTCACAGACAGAACTGATCGCCGTGGCCGATGCCACGCCCGAGACCGGGCAGCGCATCGCCGACAAGTACGGCGTGCCAGCGTATACCGACTACCACAGCATGTTGGCTGAGCTCCAGCCCGACATCGTGACAGTCGCGGTGCCCACGCAGCTCCACCACGAGGTTGTGACCTCGGTATTGGAGGCGGGGTGTCACGTCCTGGTGGAAAAGCCTATCGCCGCTACCATCGCCGAGGGCGAGGCGCTCATTGCGCGCGCGGCGGAACTGAACCGCAAGCTGATGGTCGGCCATATCGTGCGGTTCAGCCCGACGATTCAGGCGCTCAAGCAGCATCTCGACGCAGGCGAACTGGGACGCATCTTCCAGATCAGTTGTCGCCGCGTAGGGCCATTCCCGGCGCGCGTCCGCGATGTGGGCGTGGTGGTGGATTTGGCCCCGCACGACCTCGACGTGATGCGCTTTGTGACAGGCGATGAGATCGTGCGCGTCTTCGCCGAGACCGAGCAGCAGATCCACACCGCGCACGAGGACCTGGTGCTGGGGATGGTACGCTTCGCCAGCGGGGCCTCTGGTATGTTGGAAATCAACTGGCTGACCCCGCAGAAGGTACGGGAGGTGGTGGTGCTGGGCGAGCGGGGTATGTTCCACGCCGACGATTTAACGCAAGACCTCTACTTCTACGAAAATGCAGACGCCATCAGCGCCGAGTGGGGCCATCTGAGCCTGCTCAAGGGCGTGAGCGAGGGGCGGATGGTGCGCTATCCCATCGCGCGCTATGAGCCGCTGAAGGCAGAGCTCGAAGCGTTTGCCAGCGCGGTGCTGGAGGATCAACCCGTTCCTGTGAGTGGAAAGGATGGGCTGGCGGCATTGCGATTGGCTCTGGCTATGGTAGAATCGGGGGAGAAGCAGCAGATAGTGCGAGTCAGCGAATGAATAAATCAACGAGCCAGCGAGTCAGCGAGGTAAACGCAGCGCTTGACCTTCTACGGAGCAAGATAGCGAACAAAGCCGCGAAGTTGGCGGTCATCGGGCTAGGCTATGTAGGATTGCCGGTGGCCTGTCTCTTTGCCGAGGCAGGTTTTGACGTGCTTGGCGTGGACATCCAGGCCGAACGGATAGCGCAGATCAACGCGGGCGTCTCGCCCATCGAAGGAGATGAGCCGGGCCTGGCGGAGCTGCTGGCGGGGGTCGTCGAGACCGGACGGCTGCACGCCACAACGAACTACGAGGCGTTGCGCGACCGCGACATCATCCTCATCTGCGTAGAAACGCCCGTGGATGAACAGCATGTGCCGCGCTACGTGGCCCTGAAAAGCGCGTTGCGTTCACTGGGGCCAGTGCTCAAAGAGGGCGCGCTGGTCATCATCGAATCCACCATCGCCCCCGGCACGATGGCGAAGATCGTCAAGCCCATCTTGGAAGAAACTTCGGGCAAGCGCGTGAACGCGGGCTTCTTCCTGGGCCACTGCCCGGAGCGGGTGATGCCGGGCAAGCTGCTGGCGAATCTGCGCGGCGTAAGCCGGGTCTGCGGCGGGGAGACGCCGGAGACGGCGCAGGCGATGCTTGCCCTGTACCGGCATGTAGTCAAGGCCGATTTGGACACAGCCGATTGCGTCACGGCGGAGTTGGTCAAGACGGCGGAGAACGCCTACCGCGACGTGAACATCGCTTTCGCCAACGAGGTCGCCCTTATCTGCGAAGCGGTGGGCGGGGACGTGTGGCGCGTGCGGGAGCTGGTCAACAAATCGCCGGGACGGAACATGCTTCTGCCCGGTGCGGGGGTGGGCGGGCACTGCATCCCCAAGGACCCGTGGCTGCTGAGCTATCAGGCGCGAGAGCAGGGTGTGCCTATCAGGCTGATTCCAGCGGCGCGCGCGGTGAATGAATCCATGCCGCTGCACATGGTCGAGCTGCTGGAAGATGCACTGGCGGAAGTGGGCAAGTCCGTGACGGGGACCCGCGTGCTAGTGCTGGGTTATGCGTATTTGGAAAATTCGGATGATACGCGGCACTCGCCCAGCGCGGCGCTGGTGGCGCGGCTGCAAGAGCTCGGCGCGGAGGTGGTGATCCACGATCCGTATGTGCCGGAGTATCAGGGGGATGTGGTCGAGATGGCGCAGGGGTGCGATGCGGCGGTGGTGATGGTGGGGCATAGTGTGTATCGGGAGCTGGATTGGGAGGCGCTCAAGACTATGTTGCAGGTGCCCATTCTTGTTAATGGACGAGGAATTTCTCCTCAAATTTCCGGGTGGGTCTATCGCGGTATAGGTGAAGGATTGTGAGAGAAGTAGAGCAGATTCATTCAACATTAGTCCAGCGAGAACTTTTTAGATGAGTTCCAAGGGCCTACCAAACACACAACCCCAGCGCAAAACTAGCTTTGCAGGAGATGTGTTGAAATTGGTATCCGGCACGACGATTGCCCAGTTTTTGAGCATCCTAACAGCTCCTGTTCTAGCCCGTCTCTATGCCCCAGATGCTTTTGGCACGGCTGCTGTTTTTACCTCCATCGTAGCTTTAGTTGGAGTGGTAGCTTGTTTACGTTATGACCTTGCAATTGTTTTGCCTGAACAGGATCAAGATGCGACAAACTTACTGGCTGTAAGTTTGAGCGCTGCATTGATTATAACGGGACTTACCGCTGGGATTTTACTGTTCAAGCAAGAAATCGTTATACAGCTATTGAATGCACCGGAGCTTGCACCATATATGTGGCTAATACCTCTGACTGTGCTAGTTAATGGAGCATTTTTTGCGTTTAATTATTGGAACTCGCGCACAAAACATTTCTGGCGTCTATCTGTTGCAAAGATTTCCCAGGCTGTCATGACTACCGGGACTAAATTAGGCTTTGGCATCTCTGGACAAGCTGATGCATCCGGATTGATTAGTGGAATAGTTCTTGGTAACGTAGTCACAACAATCATATTGAGCGGACAAATATGGCGAGAAGATAGGCTGTTATTTCGAAAAAACATAAGCCTTTCAAGAATGAAACAAGTTGTATGTCGCTACAAAAAATTTCCTCTGATTAATCTTTGGTCTATTTTTCTCAATAATGCATCCTGGCAATTACCAACCTTGTTGCTCTCCGCCTATTTCTCTCCTGTTGTAGTTGGTTATTACTCACAGGGTTATAAGTTAGTTCATTTGCCCGTAACACTCATAGGTAGTTCCATTGCAAGTGTTTTTTTTCAACGTGCCGCAGAAGCACGAGCAAAAGGTAATCTAATACCATTTGTTGATAATACTTTTCGTCGCTTAGTTCTGATGAGTCTTTTTCCTATGATATTGCTTTCAATCATCGGACAAGACTTGTTTGTCGTTTTCCTGGGAGCAACCTGGGCTGAGGCAGGGATCTATACCCAAATACTTAGCCCGTGGATGTTCTTTCTGTTCATTTCATCACCACTAAGCACACTTTATAGCGTTCTGGAAAAACAAGAACTTGGATTAATTTTTAATGGAGGTTTGTTCTTATCGCGTTTGATTGTGCTGACTTTAGGTGGACACCTAGCAAATCCTCGCATAGCACTGATCTTGTTCTCTTTTTCTGGTATCCTAGCCTATGGTTATTTGTCAATTAGTGTATTAACTGTCGCAGGAATATCACTCAAGCGTACATTGCAAATTTTAGGGAACGGAATCGTTCAATCCATTCCTCTAAGTGTAATAATTGTTACACTTCGTCTGATACAAGTAAACTCGTATGTACTCTTAGGCACAAGCTTGGCAAGTTTGTGCCTTTATTTTGGCTTAGTTATAATTCGAGATCCCGTATTACGAACGTGGAGCCTTTCCATACTTGAACAAATTCAACGGAAAAATAAAGTTGACTAAAAATATGCTTTCGACACCGGGTAACAAACACCTCAAAAACAAGCAACCCTCTTACATTTAATTTGGAGGCGATAATGATATTCGCTCAAAATGACTTTAAAGAATTCAAAAGGCATGAACGATACTATGAAAGATTAGGCCCTTCACCAGAAAACGTGCTTCTACCCCGCGATTTTTACCGCTTTGAGACCGTAAAAAGACAACTACGAGGTAATTCAGTTCTTGACGTTGGATGTGCACGAGCAGATTTTTTAAATCTTATTAAGAGTACACATCAAATAGCCGGTATAGAAATAACTAAGTCAAGAGCAGCGCTCTGTAATAAACTATTGGGGGCTGACGTAGTTATGGCAGCCGATTTAGAAGAAAGTATTGATTTGGAAGATAATAGCTATGACACTATAGTATGTATGGAAGTTTTGAAACACCTCACTGCCCCCCTCAAAACTCTGAGGGAATTGTCCAGAGTGAGCGCAAAACGCATTATTCTCACTGTACCATTTGATGAACAAATCCAGTATTTACTATGTGTACATTGTGCTACATATACACCTTATTCTGGGCACTTGCATTCGTTCAATATGAATAACATTCAAGATATCGTTCCTCCTGACACTGAGATAACACACATCAAATTAATATGCAACTCCATTCTCAGTCGCTTGCCTGCCTTAATCTTCAAACTACCCTACAACATAATCCAAACTGTAGATCAAAGTCTCAATAGTATATTTCCACGAGCCAAATGGATGCTCGTGAACTTGGATAAAATACCTCTCTGAGGAAAGGATTCAGCTATGAAAACCATCTATCTTATCGGCTTAACCGGTGAAGGAAAACTTGGTCATTACGAACACCAGCTTGGTAATGCAGCCATTCTAATCCCCATGTTAAAATTGTTTAGAGAACATATACCAGAAGCTCAAATATTCACCACGATTCAATTGACGGATGAATTCTGCGAAAAATATGGTGTCAAAAGATTGGCTCCCCCTAACAAATACTTACCTCGCTTCAATAATGCTTTAAGGCTCCCAAATACTTTCATCTATCTGTTAAGAATAAGCCTTTGGAAATTTCTTAAGCATTTTTTACATCTCGATATACCCATTTTGATCAAGGGTAATTACTTAGAACGCTATGCCAACGCAGATTTAGTGCTTGATTTCAATGGAGATATATTTCCAAGCGACACCCGACGTGTCCGCGTGCTTGTTCATGCCTTAGAATTATTATGTATTGCACAACTAGGCATACCAATGATTGAATTCGTTAGTTCTCCCGGACCATTTAATTCCTGGTTTACACGCATCATCTCAAAACTCGTTTTCAACCAGTTCACTATATTCTTGAATCGAGAGCCCCTAAGCTCTGCGCTCCTTGAGCAAATTGGATTGAAACAAGTTCCCATTGTCAATACAGCTTGTCCAGCCTTTCTCCTTGAAACCATCGAAAAGGAACAAGCTCAAAAATTATTATCCCAAGAATCTGTTGATGTTGACACGAAACCCTTAATTGGAATTACACTATGTGGCTACAATCTTAATTCATTGCGCACTTGGTCAAAACCTGAGCACTTTGAAGACTTGGTAATATATATTCCAATGTTACAGTATTTCCTGGATGATTTGCATGCCCATGTGTTTCTGCTGCCTCATGTCTACAGAACAAATCCTTACACGTATTCTAGAGAATTAATTAATGGGCCTGATTATGATATATTGCTAAATCTCTACAATCTTTTGGACGGGGATAAATATTCCAGCCAGCTCAAATTGATAAAGGGTAAATATTCGCCTTCTGAGGCAAAAGGCATGATTGGACAATGTGATTTGTTCATTAGCGGGCGATTACATGCGGGGGTGGCAGCCTTATCACAAGGTGTGCCCACAATTTTCTTGGCCTATGGTCACAAGCACCGTGGTTTTGCCAGCTTACTTCATCACGAAAAGTATGTGCATGAAGGAAAAGATCCCGATCAGCTCCTATATCTCGTCAAAGATGCCTGGGAAAACCGCCAAAAGATCAGTTACACACTTCATCAAAGAATGGTGCGAGTAGAAGAGCTAGTCAACCTGAACTTTGAAATTATAGAAGAGATTCTCGACATGAATCAAACAGGGGACTTTCGTTTACCAGAAGAAAGAGTGAAAATCTGGATGATGAAGGGAGTACAAACACCACGGCGAGCATCAAAAATTACCTGCTAATGAACAGATTTTTCCATTCTCTGATAAAAAAACGGGACCAGTATGTATTCTATCTGGACCATCCAAGTGCTATCGTGACTATTACACCTAAAACGCACATTGTCATCACAGACGTCACACGCAATAACGTTGACCAAGTAATAGATTTTCGGGAAGAACAAATTAAAGACACTTTCAATAAATTTTTAGACGAACAACAATATGGGATTTACGCCTATTTAGATTCGCAAGTTGTAGGACACGCATGGGCAAAAATTTGCAAAGAGGATCACTGCAAAGTAAATGGCTATCTAGAAATTCAGTTTGCAGAAGCTTTGATACACTTCTGTAAAGTGAAAGTAGAGCAACGCGGACAAAATATTTACCCGATGATGTTGGCGGCTTTGTGTGGCAGATTATTCGATCGAGCAAATGTTCGGCGTATTCTCATTGATACAGAGATTGATAACATACCCTCCCAACGGGGCATTATTAAGGCCGGTTTTAAGCCTCTTGGGAAGGGAACTTATTTGCAAATTTACAAACATTTAGTATACGAAAAATTCATCACCCAAGATTAGTGTGTTTGGTAGATAAAAAAGAAACGGGAATTGTCACGATAAATATGGATTTTTTGCACCCCATCCGCTTAGAGCGCTCTAAATTGGAGAAAGGTTCGGTGATATGAGCACTCACAAGGAAAAAAGTTTGTCCTCATCTGACCCTCATAAAGTTGAGGACGATTTTGCTAAAGAATTTCAGTCCGCAAGCATTTTTCTCCAACCTTGGTGGTTAGATGCTGTGGCTCCTGGACAATGGCATGAAATTGTTGTTGAAAGAGGCGGCAATCTTCTTGCTCGAATGCCGTATATTTTGAAAAAGAAACGAGGGCTAACTTTTATTACAATGCCTCAGTTAACACAATCATTAGGCCCTTGGCTACGCCAATATCCAGGTAAAGATGCGAATCGCTTATCTGAAGAAAAACAATTGATGACAGAACTAATAAATCAATTACCTCCGTTTGATTATTTTAAGCAAAATTTCCATTATTCTATTACCAATTGGCTGCCATTTTACTGGCAGAGGTTTGAGCAAACTACTCGCTATACTTACATCTTGGAAAATCTAACCGATTTGGATGTCATCTTTGAAAGGTTCTCTAAGGCTAAAAGAAAAAACATACGCAAAGCTTCTAAGATAGTCACTGTATACCATGATCTACCCGCAAAAGATTTTTACAAAAATCATGTTTTGACTTTAGCTAAGCAACAGAAAAAAATAGCTTATTCCTTTGAGTTATTTGAAAGAATATATCAGGCTTGTCATGACCGTCAAGCAGGTAAAACCTTCTACTGTGTAGATGCTAACAACAATCTTCACTCTGCCATTTTTATTGTTTGGAATAGCTATTCTGCGTATTATCTAATCAGCACGATAGATCCTGACTTCCGAAGTTCTGACTCAGCCACATTGTTGATTTGGGAGGCAATTAAATACCTGTCTGATAAGACACAAAGATTTGATTTTGAAGGATCAATGATAGAAGGGGTTGAAAACTCTTTCAGAGCTTTTGGTGGTAAACAAGTGCCGTATTTTCAAATCACTAAAATCAACTCTTTACCCTATAAAGTATTCCAAGATGTAATATCTTGGAGGAAAATGTTGCGTGACAGATCAAGAAGTTAATTTACTCACTCCAAATGCTCTTATCTATGTGGTAAGACAACTGGCTTCTCTCACTGGTATCACTGATGCAGACTCTGATGTCAGTAACTTTGATGCTTTTTCTATCCCAATCCACTATTGCCATCCTAACAAAATACCGCCAAAGCATCCCACGCTTTTTGTTATTCCTTGCGCCATTGATGCTTGGCGAAAATTATTGTCCTTGCCAAACAATACTCTCGATTGGTTGTCACAAGAATGGGTACTTCCCCCAAACGTGGTGTTGCCTTTCTCCGATCCAATTCCCATTCTTTTCTGGGGCGCAGGTTACGAAGACGGTCACAAACCCTTCGCCGAGCGACTTAAAGACGGCACTGTCATCTTCTACGCCGATATCATCGCCGCGACACTCTTTATGCTCACCCGTTGGGAAGAAACCGTCACACCAGAACGTGACGAACACGACCGCTTCCCCGCTACTGCCAGCGTCGCCTATAAACAAGGCTTTCTGGATCGCCCGATTGTGGATGAATACGCCCTTATCCTGCGGGCCTGGCTTCAAGTTTTGCTTCCTAACTGGGAACCACAGCAGAACCGATTTTCCATCAAATTAAGCCATGACATTGACCACTTACAAAGTTTCCCAAACTACTACAGCGCCTTAAGAACTCTCGCGCATTACACCGTCAAGCAACCTAGTCCTCAAAGAATAGTCGAGACGCTGCGAGAAACTTTGGTGCAAACGATTGCCCCCACGCAGACAGCCTACTTCAAGGGTGTTCACATGCTAATGCAACTCTCACATCAATTCGGGCTGACCAATGATGCTTTTTATTTTATGACTGCACAGCCGGGACGAATGGAAAACGAGTACTCTGTTACCTTTCCTATAGTAAAAGACCTTATTAAACAAGTTCAAAGCCAAGGCTTCGAGATTGGATTACATGCAGGGTATAATTCGGCCAACAACCCTGAACTACTAAAAGAACAACGAGATTTGCTTGCCACCATCCTAGGTGAAATTCAATTCGGTGGAAGGCAACATTACCTACGTTTCCGAGCACCAGATACTTGGCGATATTGGGAGACGGCCGGACTGCTTTACGATGCTACTTTGGGCTATGCAGACCATGAAGGATTTCGTAGCGGCACTTGCCATCGCTATCAACCTTTCGATATTGAACAAGATCGCCAAATATCTATCTGGGAGGAGCCGCTCATCGTCATGGACGGGACGCTACGCTCAGTACGCAAAATGCCGCCAGCGCAGGCCCTAAACAGGATCAAAGAACTGGCGCAGCGTTGTCAATGGGCTGAAGGAACTTTCACCCTTTTATGGCACAACTCCTCTCTAAGCGGAGAATGGCGACCCTGGCTGCAAACCTATTGGGAAATACTCAAACACCTGGGAGACCTGACCTCATGAAAATCGTCATGCTCGTCCTCAACAACTTCACCCACGATGCGCGGGTTCACAAGGAAGCCAAAACCCTGGCAGCCGCCGGGCACGATGTAACAGTGATAGCTCTCTGGAAAAATGGTTTGCCAGTCACAGAACATATTTCCGGATACCATTTACAGCGCTTACAGCTGCATTCTAGAACATGGCGTGGCAATTTATTAGCCCCATTGATCAAGTACATTGAGTTCGCTTATCGTGTCATGCAGAGTATTCAATTGTATTCCGTTGATATAGTCCATGCAAATGATGCCAACACACTTCCCGCAGCCTATCTAGCCGCCAAACGCAGCAAGGCTTTACTAATCTATGACGCACATGAACTCGAAACAGGTCGCAATTTCGGCAACAGCACACTTTCAAAAATATATCAACAGCTATGGGCATTTCCGGAGCGTTTATTTATTCACAAAGTAAACGCTGTGATAACTGTGTGCGATAGTATCGCAGAAGAATTGGTAAAGTTATACAATATTGATCGCCCTACTGTAGTGATAAACTGTCCTGAAACAGTAGATATCACACGTTCCAATAGACTGCGCGTTGAATTGGGAATACCTGAAGATCTTCACATTCTAGTTTATCAAGGTGGCATCATGTCAGGGCGCGGAATCGAAGCATTTTTGCAAGCATCTCAAAAAATCCCGAGTGTTGCTGCTGTTTTGCTAGGTGACGGCCCCTTGCTAGAAGAACTTCACAAAAAAGCACAGCAGGGTATCTTGCAAAGAGTTTATCTACCCGGCAAGGTTCCACTTACCGATTTACCTAGCTACACAGCTTCAGCCGATATAGGAATATCCATCATTGAACCTACCTGTCGCAGTTATTATTACGCGCTCCCAAACAAACTGTTCGAATATATGCAAGCCAGAATCCCTGTTATAGGCAGCAACCTACCAGAAATCGCCCATATCATCCGCACCTACGATGTAGGCGAAGTTGTAAATCCAGATGACCCAGATGCTATAGCAGCAGGTATAAAGCGTTTGATAGAAGACAAGACCCGATATCAGAAAGTCAAAGCAAACACCCGGAATGTGGCCGAACTTTATAACTGGCAACACGAGAGCGAAAAATTGCTAGCTCTCTATCAAAGGTTGAAATCATGAACCGTATTATCATGCTCCTCTCCAATGCTTTCCGCCCTGATCCGCGCGTCGCACGTGAGGCCGAAGCCCTGACCCAAGCCGGACATCAGGTAACCATCATCTGCTGGGATCGCCAAGCAGAATTGCCCCCACAAGAAATTGTGGATGGCTACCAGATCATCCGGGTGCAAGACGTGCATACCATCTACGGCGCTGGCGTGCGACAAATCCTCTACACACCCCGCTTCTGGCGCGCAGCAGTCCAACACATTCGAGATTTA